>VOFB01000599.1_pt1 | contig 12001 bp, 20 predicted proteins | sample 5384141 | NCBI WGS metagenome assembly VOFB01 (sample SAMN12384721, study PRJNA508395) | human gut metagenome | isolation source: healthy gut A | host: Homo sapiens
CAAAGTTCCAAAAAGCTTCGTATCGGTGAAGCGTAAAAGTATTAAGTATGAATTTAACCGGAACGGTACACTCCCTGCCGAATGCAAAGGGTGACCTCTTTGTGCAGATGGGAATTCTCCGCTCCCAGGTAAACATCAAGGATTTAGTACTAATTGAAGATGCCTCTCCGGCAGCAAAAAAAATGAACCGGTACTTCAAAAGGCTTAAAATCAAAATGGGAAAATCCTTTCTGTCCGGCACAGAAATCAATCTGATTGGAAAAACAGTGGATGAAGCTATTGCTCTTTTGGATAAATACTTGGATGATGCTTATCTTGCACATCTTCCTTCCGTGCGCATCGTACACGGAAAAGGAACCGGTGCCCTGCGCAGTGCCGTACAGAGTCATTTGAAACGACAGTCTTATATCAAGTCCTTCCACTTAGGAGAATTTGGTGAAGGAGATGCCGGTGTTACCATTGCAGAATTTAAATAAATCAAGTATATGAACTACGTAAAACAGAAAGGAAGTTTCCTATGGCTGCAAAACAGAAAATTTTAATTGTAGATGATGATGTTAATATCGCAGAACTGATTTCCCTGTATCTCACGAAGGAATGCTTTGATACAAAGATGGTTCATGATGGGGAATCTGCTTTGAAAGAATTTGAAATCTATGCACCAAATCTGATTCTTCTTGATTTGATGCTTCCGGGCATTGATGGTTATCAGGTATGCCGTGAAATCCGTACCAAAGCTGCCAACGTTCCGATCATCATGCTTTCCGCCAAAAAGTGAAATTTGACAAAGTTCTCGGACTAGAGCTCGGTGCGGATGATTATATATGAAGCCATTTGACCCTAAGGAAATGGTTGCCCGCGTAAAGCTGTCCTCCGCCGATATCAGGTTGGACAACAGACCGAGATCCTTCTGTTGAAAAAAACAAAATGTGCAGAGTTTGACGGATTGACGATCAATCTTACAAACTACTCTGTTGTGTGTGACGGACATCCTGTTGATATGCCGCCAAAAGAATTAGAACTCCTTTATTGTCTTGCTGCATCACCGAATCAGGTTTTTACCAGAGAACAGCTTTTAGACCATATCTGGGGCTATGAATATATCGGAGACACTCGTACCGTTGATGTTCATATTAAACGTCTGCGTTTATATTATTTTCGGGTTTTTATGTGTTTTCACAACAGCAACATTAACCACAGAACTGATCACCGAACGTCTGGAAAAAGATACTTCGCAGACATTATACAGAGAAGCAACCATGATTGCGGATAATTATCTGCCTTCCTATTTTCAAACGAATCTTCCAGCTGGGCTGTTCATTCTCAGTTATCTGCTATGAAGACGTATCTTAATTCTTCTCTGTGGTTTGTTGAAAAAGATGGTACAATTACCTCTGCCAACCTGAAGGATACTACTGCGCCACAATCCGTCAATAATTTTGATCCGGCCGAAATCGGGAGCAACCAGTACATGATCGGAACCTACCATAATTATTTTCAGGAAGATATGATTACTGTAATGGCTCCTGTCACACAGGGATTTTTATACAAAGGGATATCTGATCATTCATCAGCCCGGTCTCTCTGACAACGAAAGATGCCGCACGCTGATGGTTCCGGTTTATATTTCTCTTGGAGTTATTTTCCTGTTGTCCTTCATCTTCCTGCTCGGGTTCCATTTCTTCGTCCATCGACCATTGTTGCTGATCACAGAAGCTGCGAAGCAATATGCCATGGGCAATCTGGATTACGAGATTCCGGTAAACAGGCATGATGAGATCGGATATTTATCCGCATCACTGAATTATATGGCTACACAACTGAAGGATTCTGATGATTATCAGAAAAAGATCGTAGCAAATGTATCTCACGATTTCCGTTCCCCGTTGACTTCAATTAGGGGGTATGTAGAAGCAATGGCAGACGGAACAATCCCACCAGAGCTTCATGAGAAATACTTAAATATCATTCTCTTCGAAACGGAACGACTGACTGACCTGACAACGGATCTTCTTACTTTGAACGAATTTGATACAAAAGAGCTCCTGCTCAATAAGACTTCCTTTGATATTCAGGAGATGATCAAACATACTGCCCAGTCTTTCGAGGGTGTCTGTACTCAGAAGCATATATCCATTAAGCTCTTTCTACTATCTGAACAGATCAATGTAATGGCGGACCGACGCAAAATCCAACAGGTTCTTTACAACCTTCTTGATAATGCCATTAAATTCAGTGAGAATGACTCTTCTATTACAGTAGAAGTAACAACGAAAAATGATAAAATCTTTGTTTCCGTAAAAGATCATGGAATCGGAATTTCAAGAAAGGAAATCAATAAGATTTGGGAGCGTTTCTACAAATCAGATCTTTCCCGTGGAAAGGATAAGAAAGGAACCGGACTTGGACTTTCGATCGTAAAGAAATCATACAGGCTCACAATGAGCATATCAATGTGATCAGTACAGAAGGTGTGGGAACCGAATTTATTTTTCTTTAAGCAAAGCTTAAAGGACAACGTGAACAGAACAAAGAATGTGCCAAGGCACATTCTTGCGCCTGCGACACCTACCTTGTACGCCGCAGTGCGCATCCTGAGCGGAGCGTTTTTTTATATTAGGAAAGGACTTTCCTAATATAAAATAAAAACATCAGGATTTTATTACTTCTATATTTCTGAATTTCAGAATGAAGTATAAAACCTGATGTTTTTATTTTACCTGACAAGCTCTTTTCTTTTATGAAATTGTTCGACTTACTTTCAACTTATTTGTAAAGGAACGGTGTTATCGTATCGTCATTCATATTGTCGGCTGTCACCCCACATATCCTGTGTTGACCTCAGCTTCATTTCCAATCTCAAGAACTGTACGTGCCGCTGCAACTACTGTCGCATATCCCATTCAAAAGGATTCTGCACAATAAGTCCATCCACCTTTCCATCTTTCAATGCATTGACCTGCTCTTTTCCTGCATCAAACCCCACTAATGTAATATGTTTTTCTGCATCAAGCTGATCCATCGTCTTAATTGCAAGCTGGGTTACTGTCTCGTTCGTAGCAATACATCCTTTTAAATCAGGATGTTTCTCCATATAATATCGAATTGCATCTTCATCACTCATCTTTGCCGCGCCATCGTTGACCTGCTGCATCTTCTCGGACAATTCATTGTCCACTTCCTGTGCTGTCTCATTCGCACTTTCGTCTGCTGATGAAGAATCCATTTGCATTCGATGCTGCATCTGCAATTGTCTCGGAAGCATCACCTGTTCCTGTTGTCTCTTCCTTCTTTTCTCCTGCTTCTGCGGCTGCCAGTTCTTCTGGTGTTACCCCGACCTGTTCAGCTACAATCTGTTTCTTCAACATTTCCAGTTGATCCAGATAAATTGTCTCCGTAACAGTCACATTCGGATGATTTGCTGCAAGTTCATTTTTGATTCCTGGCCTCACGCTCTTTCGCCGTATCTGATACTGTATCATGCACAAGCAACAGAATCTCCCCACTGTCACCGATCTTCTCACAGAAATTCTTTGTTCCTGTTGTTGCCGCTTCTATATTATTCGTTTTGCAAGTACTTTGGATATTCTGATAGCTGTTTCCTGAATCAAATGCTACGATCGGAATTCCATTCTCAATCGCAAGATCAAACTGGACGGAGCATGCGCTTGCATCTACACTGGAAATTGCGATCACATCCGGATAACGTGCAAGCTCTTCATCCAGAATATTCACCGGCTGATCGATATTATCATTCTCATCCGGTGCACTGTATAATACTTTCACCTTATCATTTCCGGAATAGCCAAGTGCTGTATTCAAGTCAGTTGCTGCCTGCTCTACCCCTGCCTTTACCTGATTCCAATATGGTGTTGAAGATCCCCTTCCGATTACAGAAATATAAGTTCCAGGTTCCAGATCCAGATTGTCTGCCGATGCATATGCAGAAGATTTAATTGCATCCAGATTTGCCTGATATACCGGTGCTTCTGTCTTATCCCCTGTAAAAACCGGATCATCTGCCTTCTTTCCGCAGCCGGCTGCAAGTACCGTCATACAAAAAGTGCTGCCGCAATCGCTGCTCTTACATTTCGTTTCCGCATAACTTTCTCCTTCTTTTCATTTACACAATTTTATCTCTATGATTAGTGATGAATGTGTAAAAGTGTGGTACTTGCGAAGCTGAATGTCCGGTAAGTGCAATTTCTGAAGGCGAAGATACATATGTTGTTGATGCTGATTCCTGCATCGATTGTGGAGCATGTGAGGCTGCCTGTCCAGTAGGTGCTATCTCCGAGGCTTAAGATTACAGACGCAACGTGATCACAAGCAAAAAAAAGTCCTGCCCGGCTGATGAAGTTCAGCCGCTGCAGGACTTTTTTTTTTTTTCTGAAACAAACGGACATTCACTGCATAAAATATAGAAGCAATGAAGTATCTGCAATTCCGGAGGCTGCAACTCTGAAACTGCGAATCCGGTTGTAATTCCCGTGATATATGCCATAATTTGACGAACGATTAGCCGGCATTCCCGGAACAGCTTATGCTATAATAAATGCAAGAAAAGTTCACCCCTTAAAGGTGAACTGCAATGATTCTAATAGGAGGATAGAAAATCCATGGGGGAAGTCAGATTTATGATTTCCGAAGCCGCAAAAAAAGTGCATGTCGAATCTCATGTTCTACGCTACTGGGAAGAAGAACTTGGATTTCGATCGGCAGCACAGAGATGGGACATCGATATTATACCCAGGATGATATCCAGCTTTTTGCTGTATTAAAAACTTAAGAATGAAGGGGTTCTGAAGCTTCGCGATCTGAAGCCATCTGATCCCAGAGTTGAAATCTACAAAGTCGTCAGATAATGAGACACGCTGAAAACAAGGAAAAGAATGCCCAGTTTACCAAAACACCCGCACCTGACCTGACATCTGAGTGACAAACCGGCCACTACCACTACTGCCGGTCGAAGTCATCACAAAGACCCAGCTGGAACATGTACGTTCACTCATCGGAGAGGTACTTACGGAAGTCGTTTCTGAAAATAACAAAGCATTAGAAAAGAAATCAGCACTCAGGTCACCGCAGATGTCATACGTGAGATGGATTTTCTTTTCCAGGCGAAAGAACGGCAGGAAGAAGAACATTTCCGTAAACTGGACAGCCTGATTCGCCAGCAACAGGCGACCCGAAGGAAATGTGAAGAATAGTCCGGTGCTGAGAAAAAAAAGATTTACATAGCATTTCTGCGATTTCTAATTGCACACTGCACATACCGGTAGATTTCTTTGGATTTGTATACCGAAAAAGACAGGCGCTCTCCAAAAGTGCCTGTCCTGATTTTTTTTTATATCTCCTGATCCCTCTGCTGACGCTCGTTTCCAAAGCGAGTGTACTGTGGCATCCACGCAAGACGCACTGTACCGATCGGGCCGTTTCTCTGTTTTGCGATAATGATCTCCGCAATATTCTTATCCTCCGTATCCGGATTATAATAATCATCACGGTAAATAAACATACATACGTCGGCATCCTGCTCGATCGCTCCTGATTCACGAAGGTCAGAAAGCATCGGTCTTTTATCCGTTCTCTGCTCTACCGCACGGCTCAACTGAGACAATGCGATCACCGGTACGTTCAATTCCCTTGCCAGCCCTTTCAAAGAACGCGAAATCTCCGAAATCTCCTGCTGACGGCTTTCATTTCTGGGCTGTTACTTCCGCTCATCAACTGTAAGTAGTCGATGATAACCAGATCAAGTCCCATCTCCAGCTTGTATTTTCTACATTTGAGCGCATCTCTGAAATCGTAATACCTGACGTATCATCAATGATCATCTTGATGATCCTATTGTTCCGGCTCCTTCGATCAATTTCTCCCAATCCGTATCTGTCAGGTTTCCGTTTCTCAGCACCTGTGCGTCAACATGCGATTCCAGTGAAAACAGACGGTTTACAAGCTGTTCCTTTGACATCTCAAGACTGAAGATCGCCACTGCGAGATTCTGACGAAATGCCACATGCTGTGCGATATTCAATACAAACGCTGTCTTACCCATAGAAGGACGGGCTGCGATCAGTACAAGGTCTGAGCTCTGCAGACCGGAAACTTATAATCAAGATCAATGAATCCTGTCGGAATTCCCGTTACCGTTCCCTTTGTCTTAGACGCACGCTCGATTACATCCAATGCATTGAGTACAACCTGCTTGATTGGTACATACTCTTCTGAATTCCCAGTCTCTGCAAGTGCAAAAACCTGCTTCTGTGCATCTTCCAGAATCTCCTCTAATGGCTGATTCTGCAGATAACAGGCATTTGCCGTCTCTTCATTTACTTTAATGAGCCTCCGCATCACGGATTTTTCCCGGACGATCTTTGCATAGGTATCTGCATTGGCGGATGTCTGTGCCTGCATGAGAAGATCTCTCGCAAATTCCATATTGCTGATCTCCGGTGGAACATCTTTTCCTTCAGATAATCCTGAAGCGTGATCAGATCTACCGGCTTTCCCTGCTGAAACATTTCCACAATACAGTCAAATAAAATCCCATATGCAGTCTGATAAAAATCCTCTCCGGTTATAATTTCGGAGGCCATCGAAATAGCCTCCTTATTCATCAGCATCGCTCCCAGCACTGCCTGCTCCGCCTCCGCACTGTGCGGAGGAATCCGTTTCATTGCTGCTTCCATATCCATAAAGAATACCCTCTTATGCTTCTTCCTTTACAACGACTTTCAGTTCTGCTGTCACTTCCAGGATGCAGTTTCACTGATACCATATGCGTTCCCAGTGTCTTGATTCCCTCTTTGATCTGGATCTTTTTCTTATCTACAGAAAGATTCATCTGCGTCTTCACAGCTTCTGCAATTTCCTTGCTGGATACTGAACCGAACGTTCTTCCGCCTTCTCCGACTTTAATCGACAGCTCAACCTTTCCTGCTCCAAGTTCTGCTGCAAGTTCTTTTGCAGCCTCCAGGTTCTCCTCCGCAACTTTTTTCTCGTTATTCTTCTGAAGCTTCAGATCATTCAGATTCTTTCCGTCGCCTCCAGACCGACTTTCTTCGGAAGAATGAAATTTCTTGCATATCCATCATTTACGTTTACGATCTCACCCTTTTTTCCAAGGGATTTTACATCTTTCAACAAAATTACTTTCATCTTATATATCTCCTTCTTCTATCATTTTATCAATGGTCTCTTTCAATGCACTGACTGCTTCATGCATATTCGTGTGGTCAAACTGTGCTCCCGCAGAATTGATATGACCACCGCCACCCAGCTTCTCTGCAATGATCTGCACATTCACCTCGTCAATCGATCTGGCACTCATATAGATTTTGCCCTCATACACCGTCAGCACAAAAGAGGCTTTGATCCCGCTGATATCCAGCAACTCATTGGCTGTCTGTGCCGCAAGTACCGTCGGACTGTCAATGTCACCCGGACACTGGGCAATGGCATACTCTTCCCGGTAGACCTCTGCCCGACGCATCGCCTCTGCTTTCGCCCTGTAAGACTCCATATCATCTCGGAACATCTTACGAACACGGGTAATATCTGCTCCGCATCTCCTTAAGAATGCAGCCGCCTCAAATGTACGCACTCCGGTACGATTCATAAAACTGCTCGTATCGATCATGATACCCGCATACAGACAATCCGCCTCAACCGACGGGATTTTGATATCGTCTACAATATACTGCAAACCTCTGCAACCATCTCACAGGGAAGAAGAATACGGCTCGATATAAGAAAGTACCGCATTGTCAATGATCATGCTGCCCTGACGGTGATGATCCAGTACTGCGATCATCGGGATCGACGCAAAAGTTCAGGACACTCTGTCATCTGCGGCTTGTTCGTATCCACAACAATGATCATTGTATTGTCATTTACATAATCCAATGCCTGTTCTGATGTAATAAAAATATCATCTTCATATGCCGGACTCTCTGCAATCTCATCATACAACGGACGAACCGATCCTGTCACTTCATTGATGACAATATGTGCCTTCTTCTCCAGACTTACCACTGCTCTGTAGATTCCCATACATGCACCAAATGAATCCGGGTCTGCAATCTTATGTCCCATGACAATAACTTTGTCTATGGTCACAATAAACTCTCGAAGTGCCTCAGCCTTAACACGCGCCTTCACTCGTGTATTCTTCGCTGTCTGCTCCTTCTTACCACCAAAATAAGTTATTCCGTTACAATCCTTAATAACTGCCTGATCTCCGCCTCTGGCAAGTGCAAGATCGATTGCCACACGCGCATACTGGTAGCTACACGCACATGTCGCCGTATTCAATCCCAAACCAATACTCAGTGTTGCTGATCTTGAATTACCGATATTAACCTGTTTTACCTCTTCCAGAAGAGAAAACTTGTCTTCTTTCAGCTTTTTATAAGCATCCTTTCGAAGTACGATAAAATATTTGTCCTTCTCCATTTTCTTTACAATACCGTCCACATCGCCGATATATTTATTGATCTTTCGATCGATCAATGCCACAAGAAGGGATTGTCTGACTTCCTCGACACTTTCCATAACTTCATCATAGTTATCAAGATAAATCAATCCGGCAATCATCCGCTGCTCTTCATTTCTCGCGGATATACGCATTCAATTCTGTTACATCTCTTAAAGAAACTGCAACAAATATTCCTGCTCTTCCGGAATCTGAAGCAACTCTTCTTTCTCACTGAATCCCTCCAATGATACTTTTCGAAGCTCTGCCTGATAACTTCTTTCACGATAAGTTACTTCCAATTCTACATGATCCACATCATTTTTGGAAACACACCCGGATGTAATTCTGGAATCATACGGTTCAGATAACGTTCTTTTCTTCTGCCCTCTGTCAGATTAAAAAGCAATCATTCTTCCACAGGATCCTGCCATCTTCAAGAGCGATCGCATAAGGAAGTGCCAGTTCTTTGAGCAACCGGTTTTCAATCCCTTTATACTGCACAGAAAACTGGATCAGATCTGCCAGGATCAAGGGATCGGTTATGGAAATACAGCGAAAAAGCGATTCCTACATATATAATTATGATCACTGACATCAAAAGTCCGGCTTTCTTGTCCACCATGTACATCCATACATCCATGCCAATCAAGAGAAGTGTCATGATCAGCGGCCATCGCATGTACATTCTGAGCTGTCCCTTCAGCTGCATTTTATTCTCTTTTCATAACTAATACCTCACCTGGGACTACTATCAATCACCATCATCTGTGACTAATTACAATATAGCTAATCTATTATAGCATCTTTTCCCCTAAGATGCTATAGGTTTATTATGCAAAAAACACGCAAAATGAATTAGAAAAAGCAAAAAGATCTGAATTTCGAATTTCTCCAAAAATTCGATCTTTGCTATTAGCTAATTATCTCAATTAGTCCTGAACGTATGGCATCAAAGCGATATGTCTTGCTCTTTTGATTGCTACTGTAAGAGCTCTCTGATGTTTTGCACAGTTTCCTGTGATTCTTCTCGGAAGAATTTTTCCTCTTTCAGAAACATATTTTTTAATTTTGCTACATCCTTGTAATTGATCTCGTTATTTTCTTTTCCACAGAATACGCAGACTTTTTTTCTTCTGCGAGCCGGACCTCTTCTCTTAAATCCGCCTTCCGGTCTGCTTCCCTTTTCGTAAGCCATGATGATTATCTCCTTTCCGACTTAATTGAACGGCAGCTCCTCATCGATACCATCCGGGATATTCATGAAGCCATCACCTGCATCTGCGCTAGGTGCCGGTCGGTGCAGACTGACGCTGGAAACTTGCTCTGTTAGCTTCTGCCTCGGCTCTGCTCTCTGCAAACTCCTGCTCTTCTACAATCACTTCTGTCGTATATACTTTTACGCCATCTTTGTTCGTGTAGCTGCCAGTCTGAATACGGCCTGAAATAGAAACTCGCATTCCCTGACGAAAATATTTTTCCGCAAACTCAGCCGAGCGGCCGAATACAACGCACGGAATAAAATCCGCTGTCGGTTCGCCGTCTCTTTAAATCTACGGTCAACGGCAACTGTATATCTTGCAACTGCTGTAGCATTATTTCCCTGTGAATATCTCACTTCCGGATCTCTTGTCAACCGTCCTACTAAAACTACTTTATTCATATATACCTCTTTCCCTTATATTATGCTTCCTCTTTCACGCATAAATATCTGAGTACATTGTCCATAATGCGGATACGCTGCTCCACCTCAGCTGGAACTGTACTTTCAGCCTCGAAGTGGACGAAGTAGTAAAATCCTTCTTTCATTTTCTGGATTTCGTAAGCCAGTCTTCTCTTGCCCCACTCATCAACGTCTGTTACATTTCCGCCGAAACGAGTGATCATGGCTTTCACTTTCTCGATTACATCCGCTCTTGCTTCATCCTCGAGTTTTGCGCTTACAACAACAGCTAATTCATACTTATTCATGCTCTTTTACCTCCTTATGGTCTCTTGGCCCCCGGTTCCTCCGGGAACAAGGAAATTGAATGACTGATGGATATTGTTCCATCAGTATGTCACAATTTCTTATAATACCATAAAGAATTTGTTGTTTCAAGCTTTTTTTGTAATTTGTCTTGTATTTTTTCTACCAATTTTCTTGGCACCATAATCTGGTGCCCGCAGCCCATACATTTGAGACGGAAATCCGCTCCGACCCGGAGAATCTCCCACTCTGACTTCCGCATGGATGCGGTTTCTTCATCTTAATAATGTCGCCTACATCAAATCTGTCTGCCATTCTAATTTTTTCTCCTCCGTCTGTCGCCGTCAATACTCCCTGCAGAAAGGAATCTCTCATCTTCTCTTACATTGGTACAAGTTGAAAGACTGACAATCTGAGACTGCATTCACTTCTGTTCCTGTGTCATATGCTGAATCTTCTTTACACATTTTCAAATAACTCTCAAACGCTTCGTCTGTCGCATAAGTCAGATTATACTGATCTGCAGTATCCTTCACGACAGCTGCTGAAAACACGGTATAAGTCCTTGTTTTTCCATCCGGTGTATAAATATAGAAATTCGGATGCTCTTTATAGAATGATTCATCCTCATACTCCTTCAGCTGCGAAAACATCTCTCCTCCTATTTTCATATTATGACCATAAATCATTGTATTCTTGTCCGAGAAATCACTTGTATTTCTCATGTCCATGAAAATAGCTCCAAGTTTATTATCATTTGCAGAAAATGTCTTCGTGAGATATTCTTTGTTATCTGCACTTTTGCGTAGCATTTTGGAGGTTGGCTCTGAACAGTTACCAATTTGAATTGATTTTCCCCTGCTTTTTTCAACAGTTCATGAATGGTGTATGCCACCCTAAGTCTTCATTTGACTTTGTAACATATTTTGAAACCCGCTTCACTTGCTCATCTGCATTTTCCATCGCGACAGTTGCGCCAAAATCCATAGACAACATAGAGTAATCGTTCAGACTGTCTCCAAACACCATCACTTCCTCTTTTGTATAACCTAAAGATTCAATATATTCCTGAATCGCAGGTCCTTTCTCCGCTCCTTTTACCGTGATTTCCAGATTATTATAGAAGGAAGACGCAACTGCGAGTTCCGGATTCTGCATCAGTCTTCGCTTGATCTTATCAAGCATCTCCAGATCGCCTGTAAAAAGGAAAATCTTATGGATCATAATTCCCTGTTTCTCTAATTCGTCCACAGAATCGATTCGTCTTGACCTTGCCTTCACTCGCTTATAAAGTTCTGACTGCTCTATTTGGTCTCTGCACTCAGATAAATGGAACAGCTGAATCTGACGAACAATACTCTCCTCTACTTCCTCCGGTGTTCCCACACGATACTCATAAGGTCCGGCGCAATACAATACCGAGATTGGATATTCTTCCAATACCTTTGCCACCTCATTGCAAACCTCATATGTAAATCCTATGCTTTTTTAGAATTTCACCCTTTGGGTTGCGTATCTCTGCGCCTGAGCCCACAATGAAATCACAGCCAAGATCC
>VOFB01000925.1_pt1 | contig 12001 bp, 16 predicted proteins | sample 5384141 | NCBI WGS metagenome assembly VOFB01 (sample SAMN12384721, study PRJNA508395) | human gut metagenome | isolation source: healthy gut A | host: Homo sapiens
ATTTGGTGGACAACAAGAATCTGGCATATCATTATATGGGTGACTTTGATGCTGCCATGTTGGGAGTTGTACTATCCATGCCCAGCTCACCAAATTCCTGCCCGAAATAAATCATCATCGGATTGGTATTCATACAAGCTGACACAATCAATCCCGGAATGGCCTTACGTGGGTTACTGGCAAAGAAAGTCGGAAGCGATACGTTGCTCGTCATGGTTTTCCAGAAAGTTCAGCATGCGTTTTTCTATACCTCCCAGACTTTGCCAAGAGCGGGTGATGGCAGTTGCCGATTCATACCCGCAAGTAACAGCCCGCAAGGTATCATAAAGTCCTACTTTGTCGTATAAATAATCAAACTTGCCACGGAACAAGTAATTCTTGTATTCTCCCGGGTTATAGACTTCGGCTATAAACAGCAGGGAGGGATATTGCTCCTTTACCTGCGGGATTGCCCATTCCCAGAACTCTACGGGAACCATTTCGGCCATATCGCAACGGAAACCGTCTATATTCTTTCCAGCCCAGAACAGCATGATATCCAGCATCTTGGTCCATGTATCGGGAATGGGGTCGAAATGGCAAGTTCCACCGTTCTGATAATCGACTCCATAATTCAGCTTCACGGTTTCGTACCAATCGGTGATGTTTGGATAAGCATCAAAACGATTGTTTCCGGTAGCTTTTGCCGGAAACTCCCTGTAAGGTTCGGCGGCTGCACCTTTCATGTCAAATTGGCCATGCAGTTCCGATTTCGGGATATAATAGAAGTTATTATATGGGCTGAACGCATAATTGGTATCATCGTTTGAACCCAGTTGTGAAGTGCCATCCGGCTGGGCATCCGAGTGATATTGACGGGCTACGTGGTTGGGAACAAAATCTATGATAACCTTCAGACCGCTACGGTGAGTGCGCTGCACCAGATTCTCAAACTCTCTCATACGCTCCGGTACGTCCTTGGCGAGATCCGGATCGACATCATAGTAGTCCTTGATGGCATAAGGAGAGCCTGCTTTACCCTTAACAATAGCCGGATGGTCGGGACGTATGTTGTAACGGCGGTAATCAGTTTGCGTGGCATGCTCGATGATTTTTTTTTCTCTTTCGGGAAAGTATTGGCACGGAACATGAAGTGGTAGGAACGCATGGCAATACTTACAATATTCATCTTATAATCTTGCGCCATGATCGGGCTTACGTTGACAGCTACCACCTTATTGCAAACCCTGCGCAGGGTAGAGACCGGGAGATTCATCATCAATCCTCCGTCCACGTAGTTAGTGCCATCAATATGTTACCGGAGCAAACATGACAGGCATACAGCACGAAGCGGCGACCCGTTCCGCTATGCTTCCACGGTGAAAGTGAACCATGCGACCGTGGTCAAGATCAGTTGCCGTGATGATCAGGGGAAGCTGGAGTTCTTCCAGATTCTTTGCTTTTAAGTTAGTCCGGAGAAAATCAATAAATTCACAGAGATCAAATAGTCCCTTCTTGGGAATCACCAATTTCGTTAAATCCTGGAATTTATGTCCGGAGAAATAATCCAGTACTTTGTGTGGCTCGTTGCCATCCGCGTAAAAGACACCTGCAAGTGCCCCTGCACTTACTCCAGAGATGATATCCGGTTTAATATCATGTTCCAGGAGAGCTTGCATTACGCCCAAATGAGCGAATCCTTTAATAAATCCTCCGCTTAGTGCATAGCCAATCTGATATTTCCGGCTATTCCAGTTATTTGTGAATACCTCCATGAATTGCTTTCTTTAGTTCGCCACGAATTTAGTGAATTTATTGAAAGTAGGAGGAATATAATGGATAGTTTTTTTTAAATCCATACCATCTGTCTTATTCACATTTGAAATAAACCGGCATAGAACATAAAACACGGATGGAAACTCTGCTCCGGCACCATGCCGGTCAGAATCCGAAATCGTCTATCTCAACTTTGTGCTCTTCGCTTTCTTTAAATGGTTTTGCTTCCTTTTGTACCGGATTCCCTTCAATATAGATAGCACGGAACGGACGAGCGGGGCAAACATATTCGCATCCACCACAGCCTACACGCATATCTCTTTATTTACATGGGGAATCGTCAACCCGTCTTTATAAGGCACCATTGCGACAGCCTGTGTGGGGCAGTGTTCAGAGCAGGCTCCACAACTAGTTCCATCTGTATAAACGATGCAATTTTCCTCGATAAAAACAACATATCCCATTTGTGTAAGATGTTTTTGCTCTACACTTATCGGAAGAATTGCTCCGTTAGGACAGACATCTCCGCAAACAGTACAATCAAAGTTGCAGAATCCTTTCTCGCTACTGACAGTAGGTTGCATTACTCCTGCCAAGCCATATTCCATAAAAGCCGGTTTCAAGATATGAGAAGGGCATTTGCTGATACAAAGATGGCACGATGTACATTGCTGCTGGAAGTGTTCACGGCTGACAGACCCCGGCGGAGTAACCGGATTCTCTTTTTGTATACTTTTCTTACCTTCCAAGCTTGCTACGGATTCCTTGGCTTGGGAGATGAGTTTGGGGGTTGCTCCGGCAGTAACAAGACCGGCAACCAAAAAACGGCGTTTGGATGAATCCAAATCCGGTGATGATGGTGCAGGAGTTTCTACATCAGACTGTTTTTTTAAAGAAGGGGCGTAAACTAATGCTTTTTGTTTGCATACTCCCAAACAGTTGAAACAATCTACACAACGACTATAATCAATAGCGTGTTCTTTACTATTGATGCAAGCTGCTTTGCATTTGGTGGCACAAAGCCCGCATCCATTACATTTGGCAGTATCAATGCGGACTTTGAATAATGAGAACCGGCTTAATAAGCCTAAAATTGTTCCTACGGGACAAATCGTGTTGCACCAAGTCCGTCCGTGCTTCCATGCCATTATAAAGATGACTGCAAGAGTAATAATAGCGATGAGAAGGGAAGAAATGCTCAAGATGGAGGTGTCTACCTGATAAAATGTATAATTGTCAAATCTGGCAAAGAGTGATTCCAGCAGATTATTCCCCAGCATATAGATAGGTTTGAATATGTGCACTACTACACGTCCATACGCACTGTACGGATCGAGCAAACCAACAATAAATGTAAATCCACATAGAAACCCGACCACTGTCAGTCCGAGCACACCCCAGCGCAATTTGTTTTTTGCAGGACTGTAACTATATCTTTTTTTCTTTTTACGTTGATTTGGACAGGCGCGCAATGACATCTTGCAAGATCCCCATAGGGCATATCGTCGAACAATAGATACGGCCGAATAAAAGTGTTAACACAATGAGAAATAATAAGATACCTATACTTAGTGAAAGCAAGGCTGGAATAAATTGTAAGTGTACCAGCCGATGAAAACTGTTCGGTAATATTTCTGCGAAATCGAGAAAAAAGAAAGTAATCAGCACAAAATAAAAGTGCTGATATTCCAATACGTAGCCTTCTTAACATGGTTGATTTACATCTTAATTCGCTTGACATTTAATTTGTCAAGATTCATGGTTCCTACTTTCAGTGCTTCCCCATTGGCGAGATGTCCTACTGTATCCAGTGGCATCTCACGCACTTGATTGAAGAACTTGGCAGCAGCTGTGTCCACCGCTACAATATCCGGTGAGATAAACAATCCCTTTGCCAGTACAACATCTGATGCAGAGCGTCCCCGGAGGACCGTTAGTCTTCATGATCCGGTAGGCGTCTACTACGTTCAGCGCGGCTTTCTTTTGCAGGGTACAAATATCGGCAATGCATTGTTGCAAATCGTTCTGATGAAGAATCCGCGATCCCATACAATTCCCATATGATTTTTCATGGAGATAGTCAGATTGGCTCCGCCGTGATTCTTCAGGATAGGGACATTGATCCATACATCACAATCCAGGATCGCTTCGTGCACTTTGGCTTTCTTCATCTTTTTGCCGCTTGGCAGATCAACCGGTTTGTAGTACGACTCCAGATGTGCAGGCATTACTTTGGCTCCGGCGGCTTTTGCTACAGCTTCAATACCACTGTTTTTGTAGCATTTCTGCCAATCGTCACAAGTATGGTCGAATACGACCACTTCTTTAGCTCCGGCGGCAAAACATTGTCTCACGATTTCTTCAATCAACTTCGGATTTGTATTTCCTGCCAGTTCCGGCACTTTATCCCAACCGATATTAGGTTTTACAACCACTTCTGTCCCGGTTTCACGAATTGCTTCATACCCCCCAGTTCGCTTATGGCACGGCGGAACATCGCTTCCGGTTCTCCACCCATGACTGCTACCAGATCAGGGTTAGCTCCGTTTGCTTTATTGATAGTCTGAGTTAACACCTCCATAGCTTCCGAGTGCTGTATAGTCAAAGCAGCACCGGTTATGGCTACTGTTTTTAAAAAGTCCCTTCTGTCCATCTTTCTTTTTGAGTTTAGAGTTTTGCAATCGCTTTTAACAGGGCATAGCCACCAAACCATTGGATCAGCATACCCGGAATACCGATACGGAAATCTTGTACTGCGATATAGAAATTACCAAGAATCGCCCATTCAAAAGCTATTCCTATAATCTGGTAGAAAAGCACGACACCAAGAACGCCCAATAAAGAGACAGATTTTAGCATTCGTGCGGCAAAGGCAGAAGCTCCAGCAAGTAAAGTGGATTTTATCAACATAACAGGAAGCGTAGCTTCCGAAGGCATGGCGAACAGCAAGTGATTAATGACAGGAGAAAGAATCGCGGTCAATAATCCTACACGAAAGCCATATTTATAGCCTGCAATCAACGTGAAAAAATAAATAGGTAACAGGGTAGGACCACCATAAGGTACAAGATGGCATAATTGTGGAAGTGCAATGTTGCCTGCAATAAACAACAGAGCGAACAAGTAAGTTTTTACATTACTGTAATTCAGCGAGTAGAGCTTAGCAGATGTTTCCATTTTCGTTAAGAACTTTTATATTTAATAGAACAATAATATCTTGAGGATAAGACTGTTCTTTGCAGGAAAGGTTTAATCCGGTAAAGAACAATCTGCTTATTATATTAAAACAGGATGGAAAAGTTTCATACCTATTTGAAACTATTTGACCTGTTTTTTGCTCTATTCACTATCCATTCTTTCCCGGATCTTTCCCCAAGCATGAGTATCGAATAAGCAACTTTGGCGCATTGTGCCACACATTTCCCTGAATCTGGACATAGGTATAGTATAGCTCAATTTATCGGGTTCGAAGTAGGGACGTACCGACGGATCGAAGAAACCGATGAATGTCCGTTTGCCGCCTTTTCGATTTTCTATGGTAGCTTGCGTTACTATGCAGCTACAACCGGAACCGAACATGGAAACTACACCGTCTTCAGCATTATTATCATAATAAGCCCATGTGGTAAGTCCGGAAAGCATATCGGGGTTGGCTATGAATACGACACCTTCCACTTCTTTCAGACTTTCTATCCTGTCTATACGCGCAAAATGAAGGTATTTCTTTTCTGCTTTGAGTACTCCGATTTGCTGTATAAAGTCGATGACCATTTGCGGAGTCTGTTTGTACCGCTCTTTTAATGAGACAAAAGTCGGGACGTGTTCGGGCATTTCGGTAAAACCGGTATAGAATTTACCGCCGCCACAACCGATGTTTTCGGCATTCAGGCTGATAATACCACCATCTCTTACCGTTCTCATACCTTTGAAGAAACAGCCATTTATTTTTTCCGCCGTTCCTTCCTGCGTGTCCGAGTACCAGAATACAAGAGGCAGTTCGGCCTTCTTCCGAATGCCTCCCGGAAGTTTTGAATAAATGTTTGGATGTCCATAGCTTATCATTTTTTGTTTATACATAGTTGCTCTACAAAGTTAGAATAAAAAAGGATAAGTGCAAGTGAATCAGAAGTTAATATCGGACACACTTTTTTTACAATCTTCCAGTTGTTTTAATCCTTCTTCAGATAGTTTGGGGTAATGCAGGTCCAGTTGTTTCATCCGCTCGCAGATAATGTGTCCTACTGCGTAGCGCATAAACCATTTATTGTCGGCAGGGATTACGTACCACGGAGCCAGTTCGGTAGATGTTTCGGTTAGTACATCTGCATAAGCTTTCATATACTCATCCCAAAACTGGCGTTCCTTAACATCTGCGGAAGAAAATTTCCAGTTTTTGGTTTTGTCATCCAACCTTTCCATGAAACGCTTTTTCTGTTCGGCTTTTGATACGTTCAGGAAGAATTTCAGGACAACGGTTCCGTTTTCCGTCAGATAACGTTCGAAATCATTGATTTGCCGGTAACGGCGTTTCCAAAAATCAGAGTCAATGTCTTTGATGGTTTCTACACCCGGCAATTTGTTGGATAGAATAATTTCCGGATGCACTTTGGCAATCAGCACATCTTCGTAGTGCGAACGGTTGAAAATGCCGATTCGTCCTCTTTCCGGGAGAGAGCGATTGATACGCCAGAGATAATCGTGGTCCAATTCTTCGGCAGACGGTTGTTTGAACGAAAATACTTGGCATCCTTGCGGATTGATACCGGACATGACGTGTTTGATTGTCCCGTCTTTTCCGGCTGCGTCCATAGCCTGAAAAATAATAAGAATCGAATAGCGATTCTGGGCGTAGAGCATGCTTTGCAGTTCGGAAAGTTTCTCTACGTTTTTAGTCAGTTGACCTTTAGCATCCTGTTTGGATAGTTCGCCGATAAATGACGGATCGAAATCGGAGACGGAATATTGTCTTCCGGGTTTAGCAAGCAGGTCTTTTAAAATGTCCTTTTTCATGGGTTTGTTATTTGAATGTTTCTACTGAAAATAAAACAGGCGGAGCAATCAATTAGTTTTTCAGGCAAAGGACATTTTCCGGATTTACAGTGCTGTTCCTTTCTTCGGTACGAACAGGTTTGTCATATCCACCTGTTCAAGAGTGAGCAACTCTATCTTTTTAGAAATACCGCCTGCATATCCTGTCAGGCTGCCGTTACAACTTACAACCCGGTGGCAGGGTATAATAATACTAATAGGATTGTGTCCCACTGCATTGCCCACCGCTTGCATCGACATGGACGGTAGTCCGTTTAGGCGAGCTATTTCCTTAGCAATATCCTTGTACGTAATGATTTTGCCGTAAGGGATTTTTTTTAATATTTCCCATACGGAGAGACGGAAAGGAGTACTTTCCAAGTGTATCTCAGGCATGAAACCGGGATTTTTCCCACTGAAATAACAATCGAGCCATTCTATGGTTTGCTCGAATACGGGCAATACTTTTTCTTCGTGTTCCGGAGACAACGAAGCTGCAAAATATTTCTGTCCATCAAACCACAAACCTGTCAAAGAGCTACCGTCACTTGCGATTGTTATTCCACCGATAGGGGACTGATATTTGTAAATGTATTGCATAACATTATATATAAGGTGATATCTTTTACAAAAGTAGTATTTCATTTTTAAATAAGATCTTTTTCACCCCTGTTTTGAAGAATAATTGCTTATATTTATCTGATAGATGAGGTATTTACCAATATATAAGATTATTTTGCGCAGCCCTGCAATTACGGGGGACAAGAGAAAGTCGAACCAGTCTGTAGCCTATGCCGTAGTCAATATGGAAATAGGCAACCGTGACTTACAATAATGACACCGGAATATTTTTTGTAGAAAAAGAGATTTAAAGCGTTTTTAATAACGACATAGAGATAGTTTTTTACTCTCTTTTAAAGTCGTTTTTCCAACTTTTCCTTATCTTTGGCGTTTAACAAACCGTTTTTAATCATACAACAACGAAAAACAACCGATTATGAATCAAGAGTTATCAATGAATGCCAATAAATTAGTGGCATTTCTCCAGAAGCCGACTTCAGAATTTACAAAAGCTGACATTATCTCATTTATCCAGCAAAACGACATCCGTATGGTTAACTTTATGTATCCTGCGGGAGACGGGCGTCTGAAAACTCTGAACTTTGTCATCAACAATCAAGCTTATCTGGAAGCTATTCTTACATGTGGAGAACGGGTAGACGGTTCCAGTCTTTTCTCTTTTATAGAAGCGGGCAGTAGTGACCTTTATGTAATTCCCCGTTTTTGCACAGCATTCGTTGATCCGTTTGCCGAGATTCCGACGCTGTCTATGCTGTGCTCTTTCTTCAATAAGGATGGAGAACCGTTGGAAAGTTCACCGGAATATACGCTTCATAAAGCGAGCAAAGCATTTACGGACGTGACGGGAATGGAGTTTCAGGCAATGGGAGAGTTGGAATATTATGTGATAGCTCCGGATACTGGTATGTTTCAGGCAACCGACCAACGTGGTTATCACGAATCGGGACCTTATGCTAAATTCAATGAGTTCCGTACTCAATGTATGTCTTACATCTCACAGACAGGCGGGCAAATAAAGTATGGACACTCCGAAGTGGGCAACTTTACGCTGGATGGCTATATCTATGAGCAGAATGAAATAGATTCCTGCCGGTTCCCGTGTCGCAGGCCGCAGACCAATTGATGATTGCCAAATGGGTAATTCGTAACTTAGGATTCAAATATGGATATAATGTTACGTTCGCTCCTAAGATTACAGCAGGTAAAGCAGGTTCGGGCTTGCATGTCCACATGCGTATCATGCAGACGGAAAGAACCAGATGCTGAAAGACGGTGTTTTGTCGGAAACAGCACGTAAGGCTATTGCTGGAATGATGGAACTTGCACCTTCCATTACAGCCTTCGGTAATACGAATCCTACTTCATACTTCCGTCTCGTTCCTCATCAGGAAGCACCTACCAATGTTTGTTGGGGAGATCGTAACCGCTCTGTATTAGTGCGTGTACCTTCTGGGATGGGCTGCCAAGAAGGATATGTGTACATTAGCGAATCCGTTAGAAACGGAAAGCTATTTTGATACCACCCAAAAGCAGACTGTGGAAATGCGTTCTCCGGATGGTTCGGCAGATTTGTATCAACTGTTGGCTGGTTTGGCTGTTGCCTGCCGTCATGGTTTTGAGATTGAAAATGCTTTGGACATTGCTGAAAAGACTTATGTAAATGTGAATATCCATCAGAAAGAAAACGAAGATAAGCTGAAAGCATTGGCTCAATTACCGGATAGCTGTGTTGCGTCCGCCGATTGTCTGGAACAGCAACGGGCTATTTTCGAACAATACAATGTATTTAGTTCGGCAATGATTGACGGCATCATCCGTAAACTTCGCAATTATGAGGATAAGACACTACGTGCGGATCTGGACGGAAAACCGCAGGAAATGCTTGATTTGGTTCATAAATATTTCCATTGCGGATAATGTAGTAACTGATAATATGAGTAAAAGCCTGTCTTCTCAAAGCAAGATAGGCTTTTATTTTCCCCAATTGCACTCCTCACTTCCACATAATTCTACACTAATTCCACAATCAGATAGAACCCGCCTACTTTTTATTCGTCTGATTTTTAACGATATATGTAAAAAGCTGATATTTGGTATCCGTTTTGCAATATGATAAGTATAGCGATAATAAATAATGGTTTTTATAATTCACACTTAAAAAATTACGATTATGAAAAAGGTATTAGTAGCAGTAGCATTAGTAATGGGATTAGGTAGTTCTGTAGCATTTGCACAGGAAGTAATCAACACTACATCTGTAGAAATGCAGGTGCAAGTTCCACAGGATGAGTTTACTAAGATTGATGTAAAAGAGTTACCGGAAGCAGTGGCACAGGCTGTTGCCAAGAACTATGAAGGTGCTACAATCAAAGAAGCTTATGTAGCGGAAAAAGAGAGCGGTAAGGTTTATAAAGTAATTCTTACTACTAAAGATTCGCAGGAAGTAACAGTCCTGATGAATGAAAAGGGTGAAGAAGTGAAAGAATAAAGCAAAACTTCGAATGTAGTATAAATAACTCATAAAAATTCTCGGTTCGTGATGAATCGGGAATTTTTTGTTTATCTCATTTTTTAGTAATAAACCAATTGATCTACGTTCATCGTCGGATAGTTTTATTAGTAGTTATTATTCGAATTTCTTACGTATGTGACTAATCGTTTCCGGAGTAACTCGAAGGAAAGAGGCTACTTCTTTTAGAGTAATAAAATTCTGAAAATCAGGATAGCTCTCATTTATTTGAGCATATCCATCTCTAATTAAGATCTTCCTAAAACTTTCTTATTGAATTATTAATTTTTTATATTTGTATTTTATGAATTTGTACATTGGAAATCTTAGCTACAATGTTAAGGAATCAGACTTGAGACATGTAATGGAAGAGTATGGAACAGTAGCTTCAGTAAAGTTAATCACAGATCGTGAAACTAGAAGATCAAAAGGTTTTGCGTTTATCGAAATGCCGGATGATGCAGAAGCTGCTAAAGCTATCGAACAATTGAACGGTGCAGAATATGTAGGTCGTTCAATGGTAGTAAAAGAAGCATTGCCAAAGAACTAAAACTAAATAATAGTGATAGAAAGAAGGGCGTGTCAGGAAACTAACACGCCCTTCTTTCTGTTAATCTCTGTTGTTGTTTTCTTCATCATCCACCATGTTATTGAGTTCCAGTTCCAAATCTACCAGTTCTTGTTCTCGTAATTTCAGAATATCTCTCGTTGTATCTTTTGCTGCTTTTAATAATGCAGGAATGTCCGACGGCTCCTGTGCAACCTGAATACCGGCTGCCTCTAATGCTTCTATCTTTTCTTTAGCCGAACCGGAAGTTCCGGAGATAATAGCTCCTGCATGCCCCATTTGTTTTCCCAAAGGAGCAGATTGCCCTGCGATGAATGCTACAACGGGTTTAGTTACATGGTTACGAATATATTCGGCAGCCTGTTCTTCCGCATTTCCGCCAATCTCACCGATTAAAACAATAGCTTCGGTTTCGGTGTCATTCTGGAACATTTCTAACAGTTCACGGATACAGACAATTAACCGGATACCGGCATCTGCCGCCTCCATGATAGCATCTGCTGCAAAACGTGCCGGAACAAAAATGATAGAAGTATTAGCCTGCGTCTGTTCCACAGCTTCATACATGGTGTTAAACACTGGGATACCGTTTGCATCAGTTCCCCCTTTACCGGGAGAAGTACCTCCTACAACGTTGGTTCCATATTCCTTCATCTTCTTGGCATGAAAAAGCCCGTCTCTACCGGTGATACCCTGTACAATCAGGCGGGTGGATTTATCTATTAATATACTCATAATTGCTTTATTTATTAATGATTTGGGTACTTATTATGCTTTCAGAGCCATAAGAGCAGCTTCTTTCATCGTTGTGGCTATTTGGAAACGGCTGTAATTCCGTAACAGTTCCCGTCCGATATGCTCATTAGTGCCTGTAAGCCGTACGATAACAGGTATATTACTGTTTATCTGCTCGAATGCCTGAAGAAGCCCCATTGCTACATCATCACAGCGGGTGATTCCTCCAAAAATATTAATCAGGACCACTTTCACTTTTTCATCCTGCAATAAAAGCTTCATGGCTTCAACTACCTTTATGGGATTGGAACTACCGCCAATATCAAGAAAGTTGGCAGGATTACCTCCATAAATCTTAATCATATCCATTGTAGCCATAGCGAGTCCGGCACCGTTTACCATGCAACCTATGTTACCGTCCATGTGGACATAACTGAATCCTCTATCTTTAGCGTCGGCTTCTACCTCTTTCTTCCTCCGTCGGATCGAATAAAGCATGTACCTCCGGATGCCGACATAGAGCGTTGTCATCGAAAACAATCTTTGGCATCAATAGCTATTAACGTACCTTTCTGTGGTTAGCGCTAGCGGATTTACTTCAACTAATGAGGCATCATTTTCCATGAAGATCTTATAAAGTGCCTGCAGGATGGCCGCCATTTTACCCGCCTGCTCCATTTGAGGAAAGAGGGAGAAAGCAAAACGCCTTGCCAGATAGTCGGGAAGACCAATAAATGGATTGATTGAATACCGAATAATTTTCTCCGGTGTCTGACGAGCCACTTGTTCAATATCCATACCACCGGATGCACTCATCATTAGAA
>VOFB01000967.1_pt1 | contig 12001 bp, 8 predicted proteins | sample 5384141 | NCBI WGS metagenome assembly VOFB01 (sample SAMN12384721, study PRJNA508395) | human gut metagenome | isolation source: healthy gut A | host: Homo sapiens
TGAATTTACAGCTACCACAAAGCTGAGTTTTTGTTCGCGTAATTCAGACCAGTATGTTGGTCTTGTCTGTATGTCGGCCGAATATTCGTCTGTGGGTCTGCAACGTACCGAGGACGGTTACGAGTTACAGATACGCCATAATCCGAATGCCATGCGTACTCACTTGACTGATGAGGTGTTAACTGTGGATACCTTGAAACCCACACAAAAAAGGAACTCCACGTAAGGGACGTCCTGCGGAGATGCATATAAAGGATGTGTACCTACGCATGAGTATAAAAGACAGCAAGGTGAACTATGCCTACAGCATTGATGGAAAGAAATGGAAGAAGGCTGGTGGCGAGTATGCTATGGGCAAAGGACGTTGGATAGGTTCAAAAATAGGATTTTTTTTGCCGTTGATCCAAATAAGACCGGTCGCAAAGGATTTATTGATATCGACTGGTTCAGGATTTCCCGATAGCTACTCTGTAGTCGTATCTTGCAACATTTGTTTCACATCTTGAAACGTGGGAGCGGTTTGTATCAAGGTGGATTTTCTACATTTGCTGTTGATAAATCAAATGAATAATACCATGAACAGACAGAATTTACTTATTTTATTATGTATGCTTTTGCTTTTTTCCCGTATCCGGACAGAGCAATAACCGTGAGAAATATAATTTCAACCCTGGATGGTTGCTTTATATCGGAGATACGCCGGGGCGGAAAGAACGGATTTTTCCGATGAAAACTGGAAAAAAATTACTTTGCCCCGGGCTTTTAATGAAGATGAGGCATTTAAAGTACATATATGGGGAATGACGGATACTATAGCCTAGTATAGAAAACATTTCAGGCTCCCTAAGACTGCAAAAGGGAAGAAGGTCTTTATTGAGTTTGAGGGAGTACGGCAGGCGGCGGATTTCTATTTGAACGGCAAGCATATAGGATTGCATGAAAATGGGGTGATGGCGGTAGGCTTTGATCTGACTCCGTTTCTGAATTTTGGTGGAGAGAATGTGATTGCTCTCCGAACAGACAATGACTGGAGGTATAAGGAGCGTTCGACTGGAAGTTTGTTCCAGTGGAATGATAGAAATTTCAATGCCAATTATGGAGGAGTACCTAAAAATGTATGGTTGCACATTACTGATAAATTATACCAGACCTTGCCTCTATACAGTAATTTACAGACTACAGGGACTTACATCTATGCATCCGATATTAAGGTAAAGACCCGTGAGGCGGTTGTTCATGCAGAGTCACAGGTGCGGAATGAGTATGGCAAGTCCGTTCATGTGGATTATGAGGTGAGCATTTATGATTATGATGGAAAAAGGGTCAGTACATTCCGGGGACAACCGACGACAATGCAGTCCGGAGAAACAGTTGTATTGAAAGCTTCTGCACCGTTAAAAGATCTTCATTTTTGGAGTTGGGGGCTATGGCTATTTATATGATGTGAAGACTACCCTGTTGGTAAATGGCCGTCCGGTGGATGAAGTTGTTACTAGGACAGGTTTCCGCAAGACTCGTTTCGGAGAAGGAAAAGTGTGGCTCAATGACCGTGTGTTGCAGTTGAAGGGATATGCGCAACGGTCCAGTAATGAATGGCCGGGAGTAGGAATGTCTGTACCGCCTTGGATGAGTGACTACTCTAACGGATTGATGATTGAGCATAACGCCAATCTTTTTCGGTGGATGCATGTCACTCCCTGGAAACAGGATGTGGAATCTTGTGACCGTGTGGGGGTGATACAGATGTTGCCTGCAGGTGATGCGGAAAAAGATGTGACCGGCAGACGTTGGGAACAACGGAAAGAGTTGATGAGGGATGTTATTATTTATATGCGTAATAATCCAAGTATTTTATTTTATGAATCGGGAAATGAATCAATCAGCCGTGAGCACATGGTTGAGATGATTGCCATACGGGACCAGTACGATCCGCATGGAGGAAGGGCGATAGGTTCCCGGGAGATGTTGGACATTCGTGAGGCTGAGTATGGTGGTGAAATGCTTTATGTGAATAAAAGTGAACATCATCCTATGATTCAGACTGAATATTGTCGTGATGAGGGGCTGCGTAAATATTGGGATGAATATAGTTATCCGTTTCATAAACAGGGAGATGGCCCTTTGCACAAAGGACAGGACGCCGGAGCATATAATCAGAATCAGGACAGGCTGACTGTGGAGTTTGTCCGACGGTGGTATGATTTGTGGCGTGAGCGTCCCGGAACAGGCCGGCGTGTCAATTCAGGAGGCGCGAAGATTGTGTTTTCCGATACGCAGACTTATGGACGTGGTGCCGAGAATTATCGCCGGAGCGGTGTGGTGGATCCGTTGAGAATCCCTAAGGATGGCTTCTTTGCACACAAGGTAATGTGGGACGGATGGGTGGATGTGGAAAACTATCATACTCATATTATTGGTCATTGGAATTATACTCCGGATGTGAGAAAACCTGTTTATGTGGTTTCATCGGGAGATGCAGTGGAACTGTTTGTAAATGGAAAATCCAAAGGTTTCGGCAGACAGGATTATCGGTTCTTGTTTACTTTTGATTCTGTGCAATGGGAGAAAGGGACGATTGAAGCCATATCTTACGATGAACAGCATAAAGAACTGAGCCGTCATTCTTTTCAAACCGTTGGAGAGCCTGAACGGTTAAAACTGACCTTGATGCATAGTCCGCAAGGTGTCTTTGCCGACGGCGCTGATATAGCGATGGTGCAGGTGGAAGTGGTGGATGACAATGGAGAACGATGCCCGTTAGCCAATCATAAGATAAAATTTGATTTACAAGGTCCAGCTGAATGGAGAGGAGGAATAGCACAGGCGGCAGATAATTATGTGTTGGCAAAAGAACTTCCTGTGGAATGTGGTATAACACGAGTGATGATCCGCTCGACAACGCAACCGGGGAATGTGGTGCTGAAGGTGGCTGCGGAAGGGTTGGCTTCAGAAGAAATAGCTTTCAGTACGCAGCCGGTAGAAGTTAAAAATGGCTTAAGTACCTTTTTCCCATCTGTTGGGTTGCCTAGCCGTTTTGATCGTGGTGAAACTCCGTCCTCGCCCTCTTATAAAGAGACCAAAGTTGATGTCAGAGTGGCTGATGTTACAGCCGGAACAAATCAAAGGGATGCAGGGAAAAGTTTTGATGACAACGAATTGAGCGAGTGGAAAAATGATGGCAGGTTGAACACCGCCTGGATTACATATAAATTGGAAAGGCGTGCGGAAATAGATGATATCTGTATCAAACTGACCGGATGGAGGCAGCGTTCTTATCCGCTTGAAGTATATGCCGGAGAACACTTGATTTGGAGCGGGAACACGGAGAAAAGTTTGGGATATGTTCATTTGATGATTGACCGTCCGGTACGTTCTGATGAGATAACCATCCGTTTGAAGGGGGCTACTCAGGATTCCGATGCATTCGGCCAAATCATAGAAGTTGTGGAACCCAAGGCCGGAGAGCTTGATCTTTTCAAAGCTGAAGGAGGCAAGAAGGTACACAATGAACTCCGGATAGTTGAGGTGGAATTTTTAGAAACTTTGAATCAGTAATTTCAGAAATTAAGAAAATACGTCTATATTTACATCAATTATAAAATATCTTTTTATGAAAAATATATTCATAGGGTTGATAGCTGTTTGGGGGCTTTTTCTCGTTTCATGTGAAACAAGGGAGCCCATGGCTGAAGTAATAGAAAGAGGGCTGGAGGTTTCCAAACGGCAAGCTGTCTTTTTAGCGAAGGAAGTGGAAAATCAGGAAGGAAGGCTTCCACGGACTTATGAGGGTGGTGAGTTGAAAACATCCGATTACCGGGCATGGATTTCCGGCTTTTTCCCGGGAGTGTTATGGTATTTGTATGAGAATACGCCTACGGATGAACTGAAAAGATATGCGGAACTATATACAGAACGGGTGGAGTCTGCCAAGGATATGACCACCACCCATGATTTAGGATTTATGTTATATTGTAGCTTCGGAAACGGATATCGGTTGGCAAAGAATCCTTATTATTTAGAGGTGATGACTGTAGGAGCGGAATCCTTGGCAACTCGTTATGATGAGCGGGTAAAAGCTATCAAATCGTGGAATTCAAATGAAAAATGGCAGTTTCCCGTCATTATTGATAATATGATGAATCTGGAATTTTTGTTTTTTCTTGCTAAGACAACGGGGGAAAAACGTTTGATGAATATGGCTGACAGTCATGCACAGACTACTCTTCGACATCATTTTAGAGATGATTATAGTTGTTATCATGTAGTTTCTTATGATACGCTTTCCGGACAACCACATTTTAAAGGTACTCATCAGGGGTACGCCGACAATTCGGCATGGGCCAGAGGACAGGCATGGGCACTGTATGGCTATACCATGATGTACAGGGAGACCGGAAAGACCGAATATTTGGAACAGGCGCGGAAAGTAGCTTCTTATATTAAGAATCATCTCAATTTGCCGGACGATAAAATACCTTATTGGGATTTTGACGCACCGGATATTCCTGCTGCTCCCCGGGATGCATCCGCCGCTGCTGTTATGGCATCGGGACTTATTGAACTGAGTCAGCTGGATAAAAGTAAGGAAGGAGCGGATTGGCTGGAGCTGGCAGAAATGCAGATTCGTTCTTTGTCCTCTCCGGAGTACCTTGCCGAACCGGAAACCAACGGAGGTTTTATCTTGAAGCATAGTGTGGGAAATTATAATAAAGAATTCGGAAGTAGATGTTCCCCTGTCTTATGCGGATTATTATTATGTCGAGGCTTTGTTACGCTTAAAAAAACTACAGAATGAGAACTAGGAATTGTTTGTTAATCGCTTTTTGTTTTATTATCTTGTGTGGAAAACTGTATGCCCAGCCCACAGGTAGTGAGGACCGTATGTACTGGGTGCAGACTTTAACAAGGATTGCTGATCCTGTGTTGGTCAATCTCAGTCAGGGCACGTTGAAAAAGAATATGCCGTTTGAGTCACTGTCTGATGAACCTTTACGTAGAAGTGTTTCCTATCTGGAAGCGGTAGGAAGAACCGTTTGCGGTATTGCTCCTTGGCTGGAACTGGGACCTGATGATACTCAGGAAGGAAAGTTAAGAGAAAGGTATATTCAACTGGTGGTTAAAGGACTGAAACAGGCTGTCGATCCGCAATCAGCTGATTATTTGATGTTTGATAACCGTCATTCCCAGCCCTTGGTAGATGCGGCTTTTCTTGTACAAGGTTTGTTGAGAGCTCCCAGACAACTTTGGGGAAATCTGGATGTGGATATTCAAAAAAAACTGGTGTATGAGTTGAAAAGAACGCGTGGCATAAAGCCTAATGAGAGTAATTGGTTGCTTTTCGCTTCGATGGTAGAAGCGGCCTTGTTGGAATTTACGGGGGAATATGATAGTCAGAGATTATATTATGGTGTAAACCGTTTCATTGATGAATGGTATAAAGGAGATGCCTGGTATGGAGATGGGGCAGAATTGCATCTGGATTACTATAACAGTCTGGTCATCCATCCGATGTTGACGGATGTATTGTCTGTCATGAAAAAGCATGGATTGGAACGTGCCGAGTTCTTGGAACGCCAATTGGTTCGTCAACAACGAATGGCTGCCCAGCTTGAACGGATGATCTCTCCGGAAGCCACTTATCCTGTAGTGGGCCGTTCTATCGTGTATCGTTTTGGCGCTTTTCATGCGCTTTCTCAAATTGCTTTGTTGGACAAGATTCCTCAGCCTCTTTCCAAAGGACAGATCCGTTCTGCTCTGACAGCTGTTATGCAGAGGCAGATATCTATGCCCGGTACTTTTGATGAAAACGGGTGGCTGAAAATTGGCTTTTCAGGCAGTCAGATAAATATGTCCGAACCTTATATAAATACAGGCAGTCTGTATATGTGTACAGCGGTCTTTTTGCCATTGGGACTTCCGGCAAATCATCCTTTTTGGACTGAGCCTTATAGTGAATGGACTAACCTGAAGGCATGGAAAGGTGTCGATGTAGGGGCGGATAAGGCTTTGAGAAAAGGGTAGGTGTCTATGAAAAGAAAAGTAACTTAACTTACTTACCCGAGTAAGTCAACTTAAATGCCGAAGTAACTTAACTTACTTGGCCTATGAAGATAGCTTACTTTTCATTGGCTGGCTTGCCTGATTTTAAAGAGCATGGAGATTTTTCCATATTAAAGGAAAAATCTCCATGCTTTATGTTTGTAAGTCAATAGAATAGCTATTGTGTAATATGGAATCCCCCTCTACTTTTGCATGGAATAAATTGCGGAACTTTAATTGGCAGATCATAAACAAAACACTAAAATATTATACTTTATGAATTTACGTACTATTTTTATTTCATCGTTTCTGTCATTGAGCAGCCTGGGGGTGTTGGCTCAGGAACGGATTAATTTAAGCGGTACATGGCAATTTGCATTTGCCGCTAATCAAAAGGAGGCGGACCGTTTGGAAAGGTTTTATACGTCTGATTTTGCTAAAAGCAAATTTAAGTCAACTCCTGTTCCATCCAATTGGGCCTTGTTGGGATATGAAGAACCGGTTTATCGAGGATTCAAGGATAATCAAGCCGGTGAGGGATTTTATGTGAGGGAGTTTACAATTCCTCAGGATTGGAAAGACAAACGTATCTTGTTGCATTTCGGTGGTGTATGGTCATCGGCTGAAGTTTGGCTCAACGGGAACGAACTGGGGCGTCATGATTGCGGATATACTTCTTTTGCTTTTGATGTGACGAATAAGCTGAAAGTGGATGAGCCTAACAAACTGGCTGTCAGGGTAAGGCAGATCACCCGTGAGTATAAGTTTGATGTTTGTGATGACTGGACTTGGGGAGGTATTTATAGAGATGTAACTTTGGAGGCTATCTTAGGCTAAACGATGGATTGATGATGTGGTGGTGCAGACAACTTTTGACCATTTGTTTCAAGATGCGAATCTGGACATACGGGTGATGATCAGTGATAAGCATAAAAATACATTGCCCGGAAATTATCCTAGTCCCGGCGAGCCTTATAAGCTATGTTTCACACTCACTGACAAAGAAGGCAAAGAGGTGGCACAAAGACAAATGGCTATACCTGCCCATGTTTCGACAGATCGGGAGATTTGTTTGAGCTTGCCTTAGGTTGAGGCTCCGCACCAGTGGACTGCCGAAACTCCTTATTTGTATAGCCTGAAAGTGGAACTTTTAGAAAAAGAGGCAGTAACACATACACGTATGGAACGTGTTGGTTTCCGTCAGATTTCCACTGATGGAGGAGTCTTCAGAATTAATGGACAAGCAGTTAAACTTCGTGGGGTGAACAGGCATGATGAACATCCGGATGTAGGTCGTGCCACTACCCGTAAACAGTGGTTGGAGGACCTCACACTGATGAAGGCTGCCAATATCAATTATCTTCGTCTCTCACATTACACACCTGCCGAAGGGTTTATTGAACTATGTGATTCAATGGGAATGTATGTGGGTAATGAAGTGACGCTAGGGGGAGCCGGGGATTTGATGTATGATCCTTCATTCTCGGGGCGGTTCTGCAACGTTCGTATGAAACGATTGTCCGGGATATAAACAAGCCGTCTATTATTTATTGGTCAATAGGTAACGAAGATCCTTTGACCTCTCTGCACATGGTTTCTGTAAAATTGGTCAAGGCACTTGATCCCACCGTCCGGTACTGTTGCCTTGGCGTCCTGAAGAATGGCTTCCTAAAGAAGTGGATATTCTTGCTCCTCATTATTGGAACCCGCAGGAATATGACCGGCTTGCCGGACATTCCGGACGTCCTGTTATTTCGACTGAATATACACATGCTTATGGCAATGATGCGTTTGGAGGGTTGGAAGCACGTTGGAAGGCATTAACTAAACATCCTGCCGGAGCCGGAGCAGCTGTATGGATGTGGGCGGATCAAGGGGTTAAGACTCCTGTCCGAAAGAAAGAGAAAGATTTGAGTGAAGATGAATACTTAAGAATTAATACAGCCGGATTTGGGATGGTATTGTGGATTCCTATCGTAATTTCACTCGTGACTATTGGGAGACGAAGGCTGTCTATGCTCCGGTTTACCCTGCTGTGGACAAAATTTCATTTGTACCCGGTCAGGATTCGGTACGTATTCCTATCCAGAATGATTTTGATTTTACGAATCTTAGTTCGGTAAAGATGGCTTGGTCTGTACGGGAAGATGAGAATGTATTATATTCGGGCACTGATTCCATGTATGGTTATCCTCATACAGTGTCGGACTTTAAATTCTTAGGTAGAAAAACTAGTGACTGTTCGTCCGGGAAGAACTTATTATGTGTGGTTTATATTTACAGATGAAAAAGGAACAGAGATCACTCGCAGGGCTGTTGAACTTTGCCCTCAGACAGAACAACTGATATCTGTTCCTGTTTGTCGTGAACTTTTGGTTACTGAGGCGGATCAGGTTACCATTGAGGCTGGTGATGTTCGCTATGTGTTTAGTCCGAAGAATGGACAATTGGTGTCTGCGGAACTAAAGGGAAAGCAGTTGATAAAAGACTTGTATCCGGCTATCTGGCGTAAATTAAATCAAGGTGAGACTTCCGGATTTGGTAAAGAAAATCTTCGTAAGGCTGTCGATCTTACTCATTATACGTCATCGGTAACAGCATGGAAGGTGGAGAAGACGCCAACCAATGCGGTTATCCGTACTACTGTGGATTATAGGGTGGATCAGGAGAATCGTTTTACAGTGACTTATCGTTATTCAATAGGAGTGGATGGACGCTTGAACGTTTATTATCAGATTCTTACTAAGGTAGCTGTACCTTGGTTGCCTATTGTTGGTATGTCCATGCAGTCTGTATCCGGGCTTGATCAGGTACATTGGTTGGGATTGGGCCCGTATGATGCTTATCCTAATAAGCAAGCTGCTCCTATATTGGGTGTATGGGGAGGAACTGCGGGAAGTCCGGATGTGACGGGAATAAAAGCGATGCGCTGGATGGAACGTTCCGGATCTGAAGGAACCATACATGTTTCGAATTCTGGTTATATGGAGAATGACGCAATGTGCCCGGAAAGAACTTATATTTTATCAGGAGTATTCGGTCGTCCGGAGAAAGGACGCCGTGCTGAAGAATCGGTTCCTCAACTTCGTACAGATACAGGAAAGCCGTTTGTAGGCGAGTTCAGTATTATGTTGAAGGCAGTTCGCTAGATTGTTTTCTTGAATGGGTGGAAGATTTTCCATGAATGAAGCCAAAGTCCATAAATTATCACTGTATATAGGTAATGCAGTATTGTAGGAAAAAGAAGTGACTTTATACGTTTGTACATGGCAAAGATATCTGAAGCCCGGTAAAATAAAAGCATGCTAAATGATATTGATTACAAAACTTTAATTCGTTAATAATGAAAAACAACAGGAAACAAAGAGGCGCTTATAATGAAGTGTCTTTTAGAATGGTATTTTTATTAGTCTTTTAATGACTACTGTTACCGGATTTGCACAAAATAAGACGGTATCGGGTATTGTAGTGGACAAGGCAGGTGAGGCTGTAATTGGTGCCAGTGTATTGGTTAAAGGGACCTCAAATGGTACTATAACAGATTTTGATGGAAAGTTCACCCTCTCTAATGTTCCCGAAAAAGGGATTATTACTATAACCTATATTGGATATGAGGGACAAGATATTTCGATAGCTGGAAAAAATACATTGAAAGTAATTCTGGCTGAAGATACTGAAACATTGGACGAAGTAGTGGTTGTGGGGTATGGTACACAGAAAAAAACTGATTTGACAGGTTCTGTCATGTCAGTGAAATCGGAGGATATTACTTCTGTAACAGCGAATAATCCCGTTCAAGCCTTACAGGGAAGGGTGACTGGCGTTTCGGTTGTAACGGATAGCCGTCCCGGCAAGTCACCTACCTTGCGGATTCGTGGTAATGGTTCTATCAGTGCAGGAAATGATCCCTTGTATGTAGTTGACGGATTTCCTTTGATGAATGGTTCATTAAATGAAATTAATGCTAATGATATTGCTTCAATGGAGGTGCTGAAAGATGCTTCTGCTACTGCTATTTATGGTTCCCGTGGTTCAAATGGTGTTATTATGATTACAACCAAAACAGGTGCCAAAGATTCTAAATCACTTACACTTAATGCTAGTTATGGTTTTCAGATGCCGGGCAGATTGGTGGAAACAATGAATCATGAACAGTTTGTGGACTTTATTAATTCTGCTTATATGAATTCTAAAGGGATTACGATATATAATGATGAGAATCCTGCTCTAATATACATACAGATTGGCAGAGGGAAACCATCAAGAGTAGTAGTCCTGTGCAAGACTATAGTATTTCTTTAAATGGTACTTCGGGTGATACACAGTATATGATGTCGGGTGGAGTTTATCTTCAAGATGGTTTGTTGTCTAATTATGATTATAATAAATATACTTTTCGTACTAATTTGCAGCATAAGTTTAATAACTTTATAAAGTTGGGAACACATATGCAGTATACTTATTCTGAAGGAGGGCTTGCAACAACTACTAATTATGATGGGGCATTGACCGAATTATGGCGTTATGGTTGGCCTACATTGCCTGTCTATCGGGAGGATGGAAGCTATGCAATACCTAATGATAATCCAGCCATATCCAGTTATTTTGATAGTGGTATTAAATGGAATGCAGTTAATTATTACAATGAGGTGAAAAGAGAATCTAGTGTAAGTCGTTTGTTTGGTGATATTTATGCTGAATTTCAGTTGGCTAAAGGGTTGACATTCAAAACAAATTTTGGACTTGATATAGCTAATACCAGAGATTATAATTATATAACTTCGGATTATACTTTATCCACAGGAACTGGCCAGGGTGGAAACGGATATTCTAAGAAGATAAGTAGAATAACTGAAAATATCCTTACCTATACCAATACATGGGGAAGCATCGTCTTACAGCAACAGGGGTGTATTCATGGCAAAATTATATTTATGAGGATCTTTCTATTGATGGAAAGGATTTGCTAACGATGAAACCGGGGCATGGGATATATCTCAAGCGAGTAGAGAAACAGTAGATTATGGTAGTGATAAATATCAAAATTCATTAGTTTCATGGACTGGTCGTGTATCTTATGCTTATAATGACAGATATCTCTTGACGGCAACTGCTAGATATGATGGCTCTTCCCGTTTTGGAGCAAATAACAAGTGGGGATTTTTCCCATCTGTTGGTTTGGCTTGGCGTGCAAGTCAAGAGGCATTTTTAATTGATAATAAATATATTACTAACTTAAAAATTACGTGCCAGTTTCGGTGTAACAGGTAATCAGGAGATAGGTAATTATAAGTCATTGGCGCAATTGAATGCAGATAATTACATTTATAATGATGGAGAACTTCAAGGATATTATGAAAGTATAGGTAATCCAGACTTGAAGTTGGAGCGTGCCAATCAATTTGATATTGGTATTGATTTATCCTTATGGAATCGTTTGCACATTACTGCCGATTATTACTATCGTAAGACTTCCGATTTGCTTTATCAAGTTCCCATTCCTTCCACTTCAGGATTTTCTTCTATGCTGAGTAATGTTGGTTCCGTATTGAATAAAGGATATGAACTTTCAATTACAGGGAATATTGTTAATACAAATGATTTTAAGATAGATGCTACTATCAATCTTAGTCGTAATATTAATAAAGTGAAGGAACTTTATAATAATGTGGAATCTATTACACTTAGTTCCGGATTAGGGCTTAGCCGCTATTTAAAAGTTGGAGAATCTCTTAATTCCCGTTATGCTCTTCTTTCTGATGGCATTATCCGTACAGAGGAACAATTGAAAAAATATCGGAAAATTGAAAGGTACGGCCAAATTGGGGGAGATGAAATGTATAAGGACTTGGATGGTGATAATCAGATAACTGCGAAAGACCAAGTAAACATAGGCACTACAGATCCTAAACTTATTTATGGTATAGGTTTGAATGTACAATACAAGAAGTTTAGTTTGAAT
>VOFB01001068.1_pt1 | contig 12001 bp, 9 predicted proteins | sample 5384141 | NCBI WGS metagenome assembly VOFB01 (sample SAMN12384721, study PRJNA508395) | human gut metagenome | isolation source: healthy gut A | host: Homo sapiens
ATGCAGGAGAAGAATACGCTGGATGAATTGTTTAAAGGGGAAAAAAAGGATTTGCGGAATGCTACCAGACTCTGCAGTTATTAAGTGAAAGTACGCATGGATGAAAACAACAGCTGCAGCATAGATGACTGGAAAGATATTGTATATGGAAGAGACTTAAACCAGTGGGTTAATGATATGGAATCTATCTGCTCTGGAAAAAGCCTGATACATGATTTGGAATACCGGCTGGTAGACAGAAACAGCAATCTGGTCTGGATCAGCTGTCGTGGGAAAGCTGAACTGGATGAGACCGGGATTCCTTATGTAATGGTGGGAAGAACATCAGATACTGTCCTTTTGGGAAAGACAGATTCACTTACCGGACTTTTTAATAGTACTAAATTAATGGAACATCTGGATGAAATGCTGAATAGCAGAAAAGAAGGTGTTTTACTTGTCCTTGGTGTGGATAATTTTAAAAATATCAATACGAAATATGGAAGAGGCCATGGTAATTTTATTTTAAAGAGGATTGCGGCACTTCTGGAAAATAGTATTGATGAAAATATAAAAATTTATCGTCTGGATGGTGACCGGTTTGCAGTTAATTTTGTGGGATATGATATGGAGGCTGTGCGTGAGGTATACCAGAATATACAGATGAAGATGATGGAGAACTGTACCTTTTCAGCAGGTGCAGTCTGCTATCCGATGTCCGGAATCAAGGATGCCAATACATTGTTTAACTATGCGGAAAGTTCCCTGGACCGTGCCAAGAAGAGCGGTAAGAACCGGTTGATTCTTTTCTCAGCAGAAGATTATGAGAAACAGTTGTCGGTTATTGACTTAACAGAAGAAATCAGAAAGAGTATCCGCAACCAGTGTGATGGATTTTATCTTCTCTTCCAGCCACAGATTGGGATGAGTAATTATGAAGTAGTGGGAGCAGAGGCATTGCTCCGTTTCCGCTCAAAATATCATGGGGTGGTGTCACCAAATCTTTTTATTGGAATATTAGAGCAGAGCGGAATGATTGTGCAGGTGGGAAAATGGGTATTGAAGGAAGCCATTGCCCAGTGTGCAAAGTGGCGGCGTTATAATCCGGAATTCCGCATGAGCATCAATCTTTCTTATATACAGTTACAGCAGCCGGATTTAAGCCAGTACATTTATGATTTATTAGAACAGGAAGGAATTCCCGGAGAAGCTATTATTCTGGAACTGACAGAAAGCATGCAGTTACAGGATTATACCAAATACAATCAGTTATTTTATCAGTGGGGCAAGCGTGGTATACAGATTTCCATGGATGATTTTGGAACCGGATATTCCAGCTTAAGTTATCTTAAGAGTCTGGCAATTGATGAGATTAAAATTGACCGTTGCTTTGTCAGCCGGATTAATATGAGTGCATACAATTACCGGCTTCTTCGTAATATTTTTGAACTGGCAAAAGTGCACAGATCCGGGTAGTATGTGAAGGGGTAGAAACACCGGAGGAATTACAGACACTTGCAGAGCTCGCACCTGAAGTTTTACAGGGGTTCTATTTCAGTAAACCGATTGAAGAAGAACTGACAGTGATTCTGCCGGAAGCAGGAGACGGTACCGATTATAAAGCAATATTAGACCAGTTAGAAGAGATGGTCTATGTCTTAGATGTATAAAGCTATGAGTTATATTATATGAACTCTGCCGGACAACGAATCAGCGGCGTCAGTGATTATGCCGGCAAGAAATGTTATCAGGTATTAGAGGGCAGGGAAGAACCGTGCCCAGATTGTAATACGGCAAAATTAAAGCATAAGAAGTTTTTGACCAGATATGCAAATAATGAATTCTTAGGAACCCAGATGTTGATGAAAGATAAATTAGTAAACTGGGGCAATAAGGCAGCCCGCCTTCAGATAGGTATTGACATGAATACCATCAATATTTCCGTGAGCAGGCTGGAAGAACAGTTAGAAGTGGAAAAGGGCATTGTGAAAGCCTTGGAAGAGGCGAAAGAAAAAGAAAATGAAGCTGATATCATCAGTGAACTTCTTCATCATACCGGGGAATTTTATCAGGCAGACCGCAGCTATATCTTTTTATATTCCAAAGAGTCAGATAGCTGGAGTAATGTCTGTGAGTGGTGTGAAAATGAGATTCAGAGCCAGCAGCTTTATCTGGCATCGGTACCGGGTGACTGGGTAAAACTGGTGATTGGCAGTCTGAAGGAAGACAGACCGGTTATTATCAAAGATGTGGATATGTATCGGGAGTCAGCACCGGATTTGTGGAAAATATTAGTGCATCAGGAAATACGCAGGCTGATGCTTCTTCCATTGTTAAATGAAGGTCATTTATTTGGATTTATTGGTGTGGATAATCCGAAATACCGCCCAAATGATAAGACTTTTCTTGTCAGAATACGTCCTTTTATTTCAAATATACTGATTCGTGACGGAATGATGGATGTAAAGAGTGAGATGATAGCCCGTATGACGGGTATGCTGAAGGAGGAAAATATATTACAGTCTGTAAAACTGGGACTGTGGACGCTGGAACTGGATACTGTCAATGGAAAGAACCGTCTGTATGTGGATAAGAGCATGCGCAGCATTCTGGGCATAGACGACATTATGAACAGCGAGGAATATTTCAGGTTCTGGTATGATAACATCAGTGATGGTTATTACGATTATGTACAGAATGCATTACATGATATTATCACAACCGAAAAGATTATCGAGATGGAATATACCTGGAATCATCCGGAACGTGGAAAAGTGACAGTACGCTGCGTTGGAGTGCTTGGTCATCAGGAAAATGGTGTCTATACATTAAAAGGATATCATCGCATTAATAATGATATGATTCGGAAAAAATTTTTAAAGAGTCAGGAATATGAACGTATGGAATATAATGAGAAGAAACATACCATTTATTTCCATACAAATCGTTCTATGTTAAAGGGCAATCAGCTAAAAGAGGTTGGATTTCGGAAAGCTGGGAGGCTGGAATGGTACATCCTCATTTCCGGGATGTATTTCATGCAGCATTTACCGGCGTAGAATATGGAAAAGAGGATCAGGTATTAGAAATTCTTTTAAAAAACAAGCAGGATGAGTTTGAATGGTTCCGCCTGGATATCTGTAAAATCGGAGACCAGAAACAGGATGAAAATTTGAGGATAGTTACTATTTATCAGATTGAAGATCATCAGAATATTCAGTTAAAATATTTACAGAGAGAGGACTTTTATCAGGCAATGCTGTCGGAGACCGTGGCATATGCTGAGGTAGACCTGAGTAATGGTAAGATTCAAAGCAGTGGTGGACTCTGGAAAGATTACGTAGCAGAGGGCGAGCGGGAAGCATTAAATTATATGAAGGTTTTCAACCGTCATATTGATGAACTGGTATTAGAGGAAGACCAGGTTGGATGCTATGATGTATTAGAGCAGGAAAAGATGGTTTATAATTATAACAGTGGAACGGCTACTGTGAATTATCAGCTTCGCAAGGATGGCAAGAGGAAGTTACCACTGGATGGAGCTTACCGTACATGTATTTCAGGAGCAGGTAACAGAAAATATGTATGCACTGCTGTATCTTAAGGATATAGATGGACAGAAACGCCGTCAGCAGGAACAAGAGCGTGCAGCCAATACCGATCCGTTGACGAACGTACTGAACCGGCGGATATTTGAACAATATACCAGCCATTATGTATTAGAAGAAGCAAAGAAAGGGGAAGTGTGTGCACTTCTTATATTGGATATTGATAATTTTAAACAGATTAACGATACCAAGGGACATCCATATGGAGATAAAGTATTGCGTACTTTTGTGGATACCATTCATGAAAGCTTCCGCCGTACCGATTATATAGGAAGACTTGGTGGGGATGAATTTGTAGTATTGTTTAAAGGATTTGGCTCAAAGAAAACCTTGGATAAGAGACTCGCACGGATGCAGGAACAGCTGCGGGAGAAGCTTCCGACTCCGGTATCCTGTAGTGTTGGAATCACCCTGATTAGAAAAGACAGCTATAACTATGAAGATAGTATCAGGCAGGCAGATAAAGCTTTGTATACAGCAAAGCATAAAGGAAAGGATACCTATTGTTACTGGGAAGAGTCAGAAAAATAGGCATTGACGGAGAAAAAAGGTATATGTTATGATGATGACGTATCAGGGAGTAGTTCGCACCGGATAGCCGGTGTTGTATTTTTCGTCATCACGTTATCTGAAGAGGGATAACCGGAATATACACTGCAGAGGAACGAGACTTTTACCGTATTATTTTGATGCGGTAAAAGTGCTCGTTCCTTTTTTGCTTTACAGGAAATTGCTTTCCTGTAAAGTAAAAAACGCTCCGCGAGGATGCACACTGCGGCGTATAAGGTAGATGTCGCAAGCGACCGCCGCAGGCGCGGGAATGTGCCAAGGCACATTCTTTGTTGCGCATAGTTGATACCTGGTAACATAAAAAGCAGGAGGTTAAGCGTATATGAAAGCATATTGGAATTGTACGAAAGAGCAGTTGGAAGAAATGTTTGGCTTTCGGGAAAAAGGATTAACAGAAGAAGAAGTAGAAAGAATACGAAAAGAGACAGGCGAAAACCGGCTGAGCGAGGGCAGACATAAGAGTCTGCTGCAGGTGTTTTTAAACCAGTTTTGTGACTTGATGGTAATAATCCTGATTATTGCAGCAATTATTTCCATGTTTTCCGGAAATACCGAGAGTACCATCGTAATTTTTCTGGTATTGCTTATGAATGCTGTTCTTGGTACGATACAGTATAGAAAGGCAGAAAAATCACTGGATAGTTTGAAGGATTTGGCGGCACCAACGGCCCGGGTTATCCGTGATGGAAAACGTCAGGAGATTGCATCCAAAGAGATTGTGCCCGGGGATTATGTAATCTTAGAAGCAGGGGACATGATTGTGGCAGACGGAAGAATTCTTCGCAATTATTCCCTTCAGGTCAATGAAGGCTCACTGACAGGAGAGTCTGCCAATGTAGAAAAAAATGAAGAAGTATTGCCGGAAGAAGTACCGTTGGCAGACCGGAAAAATATGGTATTTTCCGGAAGCTTTGTAACATATGGAAGAGCGGAGGTACTTGTAACAGCAACAGGAATGGATACGGAATTAGGAAAGATTGCCGGGTTGATGAATCAGACGAAGGAGCGGAAGACTCCGCTTCAGATAAGTCTTGATTCTTTCAGCAAAAAGCTGGCAATACTGATTATGGCAATCTGTGCACTGGTCTTTTGCCTTGGCATTTACCGGAAGATGCCGGTCATTGATGCCATGATGTTTGCTGTTGCACTGGCAGTAGCGGCAATACCGGAAGCATTAGGCTCCATTGTTACAATTGTGCAGGCAATGGGAAGTAGGAGAATGGCAAAGGAGCACGCCATTGTCAAAGAATTAAAAGCTGTGGAAAGCCTAGGCTGTGTATCGGTAATCTGCTCCGATAAGACGGGAACACTGACACAGAATAAGATGCATGTGGAAGAGGTTTATCTGAATGGTATGACTTGTAAACCGGATGAGATGACCTTGGAGTCCAGCCTGCAAAGGTTTTTTTTATACAATGCTATTTTAAATAATGATGCCAGCATAACGGATGGGAAAGTACTGGGAGATCCGACAGAATCTGCCCTGTTGGAAATGTTCCACGAAGTCCGCCTGAATCAGGACAGAACGGAAAATGTAGGGCAGCTTACCATACAGGAAGAAACGATTCGAAATATGATTCCGAGATTAGAAGAAATTCCATTTGATTCTGAACGGAAATGCATGAGCAGTAAATACCGGCTGCATGGCGAAGAAGAAATTATTTTTACAAAAGGAGCAGTAGATGTCCTTTTAAACCGTTGCATAAATGTGGCATATGAAGAAGAGATAAGACCGATGGATAATGTAGAAATCGCAAAAATCCAGAAGCAGAATCAGCATTTTTCTGAAAATGGACTCAGGGTACTGGCATTTGCATGTAAGAAGTCCGGGGGAGAACTGACGGTGGAAAAGGAAAATGGACTTACCTTTTTAGGATTAGCTGCCATGGCAGACCCGCCAAGGGAAGAATCCATACAGGCAGTAGCAGATGCGAAGCGGGCGGGAATCCGCACCGTAATGATTACCGGAGATCACAAAATCACAGCCGTTGCGATTGCAAAGCGTATTGGAATCTATGAAGAGGGGGACCTGGCATTAACCGGAACAGAGCTGGATGCCTGCCCGGAAAAAGAACTGGAAGAAAAGATTGATAAAATATCTGTTTATGCGAGAGTGTCACCGGAGCATAAGATACGGATTGTAAAAGCCTGGCAGAAGAGGGGCAATATCGTTTCCATGACCGGAGACGGTGTAAATGATGCACCGGCATTAAAGCAGGCAGACATCGGAGTAGCCATGGGAATAACCGGAACGGAAGTGGCAAAGGATGCGGCAGCCATGATATTAACAGATGATAACTTTGCTACGATTATTAAAGCAGTAACGAACGGAAGAAACATTTACCGTAATATAAAAAATGCTATTTTATTTTTACTTTCCGGCAACATGGCAGGAATTTTATCTGTATTGTATACATCCCTTTTGGGGCTTCCGGTTCCATTTGCTCCGGTGCATTTACTGTTTATTAACCTGCTGACAGATTCCCTTCCGGCAATTGCCATTGGCGTGGAACCGCAGGATGCAAGTTTATTGGAAGAAAAACCAAGGCAGGCATCGGAAGGAATTTTATCTGGAGAGACATTCCGGCGAATTATGTTGCAGGGCTTATGTATTGCGGCATCCACCATGGCAGCATTTTATATCGGAAATGGAAAGGGTGCGGCAATGGCATCCACTATGGCATTTGCAACACTGACATTGGCACGTCTTTTCCATGGATTTAACTGTCGTGGAAACAAGACCATTTTTGCATTGGGCTTTACCGGAAATCCATACAGTATCCTTGCATTTGTGTCTGGAAGCGTGCTGCTGGGACTGGTGCTTTTTGTACCGCCGCTGCGGGGGTTATTTTCAGTAGAATCATTGTCCTGTCCTGCTGTGATTGAGATTATTCTGCTGGCAGTACTTCCGACCGTTGTCATCCAGATGGTCAGAGGAGTGAGAGAGTTAAAAAAATAAGCCAAATTTGCGCCGGTGTCCGGGAAGAAGCAAGCTGCTAAAATGCGACCGTTCTAAGAAAGTGTTTTTTCTTTCTATATTAAAATAGTCTTTCCAATGTTTGATATCTCGCCCCGTCTGTCCGTCGGAGTACGGATGCATTATCGGAATCTGCACAAGGGCTCTTAGAATTTCGGCTGTAACCGGCAACACTGGCACAGGGATGTGCCAGTGAGGCGCAATTGAACACGGATGTGAATTTGCGCCGGTTGCCAGCCGAAATCAAACACAATATCGAAATTCTTATGTGCCCTTGCAGATTCCAGTTCGCATCCGCTTCCGACGGACAGACGGGGTGAGCAGTCAAAGCAGCGGAAAGACAATTTATTATCAGAAAAAACACTTTCAAGAACGATAACGCATTTCATCAAAAACTTCTTCCCGGACACCGGCTGCAAATTTGTGCTTGTATTTTTCTCTCTGTCCTTAGCCCATCTGGCTGCATCAACTCTTGACGGAAGCTGTCCTGCGACATATACTAAGCTTAATCACAAGGTAAGGAATGAGACAGATGTATCGGAAAAAGATAATCAGGCATTTGGCACTGCTGTGGAGCATCCTGTTTCTGGTAGCCATTGCAGGCGCATCCACCAGAACAGAACAGGTTTCCCCGGCAGAGAAAGAAGCCTTTGCAGTAAATTACATAGAATTAAAGAATGTCCGTCTTTTAGATACTCCGGATAAGATGTTATCCAGAGAGGAGCAGATGCAGAATACAGGCATTGCGGCATTGACACTAGGCAGCAGCGGTGGACTGGCGAACCATAGGAGAAATATTGGAATGATGTTCTGGCTGCTGTTGGTGGTACTGCCACAGCTTTTTATGGGACGCATTCAGAGAAACCGGAAGAAGCATGGCGATAATGTACTAAGGAGCCTGATGTTAGCAAGGTTTGAGCGGAAGGCGGACGGAAAGAAGGAAGCATTGGCACCCGCATATTAAATACATAAAATAATAATATGCGAGGTGTAAGAAATGAATATTTTTATCTGGATTATGATAATCTTAGGTGGTGGAGTAGGAATTCTTTCCTGTGCTTATCTGGTAGTGGCAATGCCGGTACTTCTGGTATGGAAGATTTGCCGGAAGGTAAAATATCACATTGGATTATTTGATTAGAAGATAAAGAAAAAGAAAAGAGGATTCTGGAATCTGGCAGCAGGTCAGAAAACAGAGTCCTCTTTGTTATGCATTTTCTAAAATTTTTATGAAAACCATGATATTTTTCGAAAGTGAGATGTAAAAATGTTCGGAATAAGGTAATATAAAAACAGAGTGAGAAAGAAAAAGTAAAATAGAAAAATAAGAAATGGAAAACGAGAGAATATCATATGCTTCAGATTCAACACATTTATAAGGAATATAAGACCGGAAGTCTGGTGCAGAAGGCACTGGATGATGTCAGCTTAAATTTAAGGGATAATGAGTTCGTGGCAATCCTCGGGCCGAGCGGTTCGGGAAAGACCACATTGCTTAATATAATCGGAGGACTCGACCGTTATGATAGCGGAGATTTGATTATCAATGGAATATCCACGAAGAAATACAAGGACAGAGATTGGGATTCTTACCGGAACCATACCATTGGTTTTGTGTTTCAAAGTTATAATCTGATTCCCCATCAGACGGTACTTGCAAATGTGGAACTGGCATTGACCATTTCCGGTATCGGTAAGGCAGAGCGGAAGAAACGGGCCGTTGCGGCATTAGAGCAGGTGGGACTGGGAAACCAGTTACACAAGAAGCCAAGCCAGATGTCCGGTGGACAGATGCAGCGTGTAGCCATTGCAAGAGCTTTGGTCAATGACCCGGATATTCTGCAGGCGTATGAACCGACGGGAGCATTGGACAGTGACACCAGTGTGCAGGTCATGGATTTGCTGAAGGAAGTGGCAAAAGACCGGCTGGTAGTTATGGTAACCCATAACCCGGAATTAGCAGAGCAGTATGCTACCAGAATTGTTAGATTAAGTGATGGAAAAATTCGTGCTGACTCAATCCTTATGAAGTGGATGAGGCAATGCTGAAGGAACCGGAGCATAAAAACATGGGAAAATCCTCCATGTCATTTCTTACGGCATTGTCCTTAAGCTTTAATAATTTAAAAACGAAAAAGGCAAGAACCCTGCTGACTTCCTTTGCAGGCTCTATTGGAATTATCGGCATTGCACTGATATTATCTCTTTCTACCGGTGTAAATAAATACATCAAAAATGTAGAGGAAGAGACCTTATCCGAATATCCGCTGCAGATTCAGAGTACGGGATTCAGCTGGCATCCATGAGTCTTGGAATGGCAGATTCTGAAAAGAATACGGAAAGTGATGACGGAAATGCCAAAACAGATAAAGAAAATTCTGGGGATAAAGTAAAAGTCATTAAGATGGTAACCAATATGTTTTCCACGATGGCATCTAATGACCTGGAGGCTTTGAAAAAGTATCTTGATGAAGGAGACAGCGGAATTGAGCAGTATACTACAGCGGTGGAGTATACTTATAATATCAGTCCGCAGATTTTTAAGGAAAATGAAGACGGGATACGTCAGGTAAATCCGGACAAATCTTTTGATGCAGTAGGTCTTGGATCTTCATCCGGTTCCAATAGTCTGATGTCATCCATGATGAGCACGGATGTTTTTTATGAGATGCCGGAAAACAGTAAGTTATATGAAAAGCAGTATGATATTAAGGAAGGACGCTGGCCGGAAAATTATAATGAGTGTGTGGTGGTGCTTACTTCCAATGGCGGAATTAGTGACTTTTTACTGTATACATTAGGTCTTCGTGACCCGCTGGAATTAGACGAGATGATACAGCAGTTTGCCAGTGAGGAAAATATTGAGACACCATCTGATTTTGGAACTTATACTTATAAGGAACTGGTAGGAATCCAGTTTAAACTGGTGAACAGTGCGGATTATTATACTTATGATGAAGAGTATCAGGTCTGGAAGGATAAGTCGGATAATGAAGACTTTATGAAACAACTGGTAGCAGACGGAGAAGAGCTTACGATTGTGGGTGTGGTGCAGCCGGCAGAAGGAAGTAATGCCGCATCCTTAAATGCAGGAATTGCATATCCAAAATCTCTGACAAAGCATGTGGCAGAGGAATCGGCAAAAGAGTGAGATAGTAAAACAGCAGCTTGCAAATCCATCCGTAAATGTCTTTACCAATGAAGTGTTTGGTGAGGTAGATAAGGAAAACGGATTTGATATGCAGTCATTGTTTACCGTAGACAGTGAAGCATTGGAAAAAGCATTTTCCTTTGATGAAAGTGCCTTAAATCCGAAGAATTTTCCATGGATGCTTCTTCCATGGGTCAGTCAATTTCTGCGGAAGAAATGCAGGCAATTGCAGGCAGTCTCTTTAGAGGGCTACCAGCAGTATGCAAAGGATAATCCGCAGGCAGATTATTCGAATCTGTCCCAGTATTTTATGAACTATTTAAATACGGAAGAAGCCCGGAAAATTTTATCCGATAATATCAAAGAGATTATTACAGCAAATGGCATGGTAACTATTACACCGGAGCAGATACAGAGCCTCATCCAGCAGATTATGGGTGGATATCAGCAGTATGTCATAGACCATGGTTATACCGACCCGGAGAAATTTGATGAGTACTTAGCAGAATATTTGCAGACAGAGGAAGCCCAGGGGAATCATAACAGCGTGGGCATCTGAGATATTTACAGGTAGTGGAAATATTGAGATTACGCAGGAGCAGATGCAGAAATTGTCTTCTGAATTATTTGCAGGTTATCAGACATATGCACAGAATAATGGTGACCCGGCAAAGTTGGGAGATTCTTTTGCGGCATATCTGAATACAGCAGATGGTCAGCAGCGAATTGCAGCCGGACTTTCGAATGTTATGAATGTGGACGCAGTACAGCAGCAGATGATGACGGCAATACAGCAGTATATGCAGCAGGCAATGACACAAATTGGAAACAAGCTGCAAAGTGCCATGGCATCCGGCATGCAGGTGGATGAAGAAGCATTTTTAAATGCATTTCAGATTAATATGAATGAGGATGAACTGACAGAGCTTTTGATGTCTATGGGTTCGGCTACCGGAACAACCTATGAGAATAACTTAAAGAAATTAGGCTATGTGGATTTTGCAGTGCCAAGCGGAATTAATATTTATCCGAAGGATTTTGAAAGCAAGGAGCATGTGGTAGAAATTTTAGATGCATACAATAACCGCATGGAAAAGGAAGGCAGGGATGAGCAGGTGATAACCTATACCGATATGGTAGGAACGCTGATGTCTTCCGTAACCGATATTGTGGATATTATCACATATGTACTGATTGCATTTGTGGCAATTTCGCTGGTGGTATCTTCCATTATGATTGGTGTCATTACTTATATCAGTGTGTTAGAGCGAAGAAAAGAAATCGGAATCCTAAGAGCCATCGGAGCATCGAAGCGGAATGTTTCCCAGGTATTTAATGCAGAGACCTTTATTATCGGACTGTGTGCCGGACTGATTGGAATCGGATTTACGCTGCTTCTGATTATTCCGGTCAATGCGATTATCCATAATCTTGCAAATACAACCGATGTAAGTGCGGTGCTTCCGGTAGTTCCGGCGCTGGTGCTGATTTTACTCAGTATTCTTTTGACACTTCTGGGTGGTCTGATCCCATCAAAGAAAGCAGCAAAGAGTGACCCGGTAACAGCACTCCGGACAGAATAATGAGATTGACATTTTTTGAAAAACATTTATAATGAAGATGCCGCTTGGACTTCGGATTGCAATTATAGACCGGGCATTCCGTCGCAAAATGGATGAATGGGCAGAAGAAATCGGAATTAGTGGTGTAGGAACC
>VOFB01001078.1_pt1 | contig 12001 bp, 12 predicted proteins | sample 5384141 | NCBI WGS metagenome assembly VOFB01 (sample SAMN12384721, study PRJNA508395) | human gut metagenome | isolation source: healthy gut A | host: Homo sapiens
ATGATATAACACAGGAAATAATGGCAAGATGTAAAAATGTGAAAGAGATATTGGAATTGGATTAGAGCTGGTGAAAACAGATGATGAATAAACAAAAATATTATATTTCAGTAGTATATCACAATGTAATGAGAGGGCTGGCAATATATTGTGGTCTGATTTTAGGAATAATTGTTATATTAAAACTTGCTGGTGACAGATATGGAATTGTGTCAATTCTTGTCCTGCTTGAATACGTAGGGATTGCGTTCTTATTAGTTTATGGAATCGGGTTCTTCATAGATGGATATTACATTCAGGATGAGAAAATAGTTTATTATCATAATTTTAAAAGACGAAAGAAAGATTTATCTGAAGTGAAGTCAGTTATAATATCCAATACCTATCTTTATCGACGAAATTTAAGAGTAAATATATATAAAAATGGCAAATTCGTTCATTGTCCGTGGATAACACTCTTTTTGAAGAAATTGATGCGGGATTATTGGTTAAAGATAGAAAAGAACTAAATACACTGAAGGTTGAACATCAATTATACAAGAATTGTTCTAAATATGGTTTCATTTATAAAAATAATATGGACAAGTTTTTAATGAATTTTACCGGAGAGGTATATATAGCTTAAACCGTATATTTAAATTTTGAAGAAGAAATGAAGAAATTATTTGGATCAAAGGTGATATATATTATTCCGGATACGGGAGGAGAGAATTAGAAGAGGAAAAGTTGTTTGGTATTTTTACAAATCAGATAAACATAGTTAAAAGAAATGGAACAGAATATCGATTCTTTTTAGAAAAAAGGAATAAGGTAGTAGAGTTTTTACAGACGAGGTGATAAAGAAAATGCACTTATTCATAAAATGTATTATGTTTTCTGTCTGGATGTGGTTTATAGTTAGGTTTTCAGAAAAACCGTCAGGCAGAAGAAAAATTTGGATAGATAATCGATTCTTATATGTATTTACCTGGTTGTGGCATTCTTATGGAGAAATTTCGATTATGGGGTTGATGTATGCGATAGGTGTACAGGTAGTTGATATTATTGGAGTCGTTTTTATTTATTGATGCCATTAAATAGAGAAATAATATGCATTTATTGGTTAAAGTTTCTTTTGGGAGTTCTGTTTTGGGCTGCTGGAATTGGAATATTTGATATGGCAAAAAATGCAGAAGAGAAAAGAGAAAAAATTCTACTGTATTTTAGTTGTTTTTCAGTTTTAGCTTTTGGGATATGGTATGCATTATATTTAATACTGGCGGATTTTATAGAATTATTTTAGATGAGGTGATAGCATGAAATATTTTTTAATTATATTAATAATTTTAGCATTTGTGATAGGAATTTTTGATTTGAAGTTTATGCTTAAATGTAAGAAAGAGCAGAAAAATAATAAAGAAGGAGCATTTATCTATGTAGGGGATAAAAAATAATATGGATATTTGGAGTTCTGTTTTATATAATTAGCGTTTTGGAATGGGTGATTCTGTTATTTTCAATAGAAGTTGCGTCACTATTTCTATTTCTTTTTTGCTGCTGTATGGTTCAGCTTGGTTTTGCAACATTTTTGTGTCAGCATTTTACATATTCGGCAGTATTTATAAAGAAAAATGAAGTATTTTACTATGCAGAAAGAAAACTAAAAAATATCCCAATCGGGCAAATCACCGGGGTTAGTGCAATGCCGGGAAATGTGGCATATCTGTTTTTTAATGAAAAAAAGGAAAGCCTGTTTGAACTTCAAATGAAAAAAGCTAATGCGAGAAAAATGCTGGAATATATCATAGATAGACAGCAGAACAATTAGAAGAACGAAAAGGAGCAGGTCGCAATGGGAATCAGGGAAAAGTTACATCTTTTTAAGAATAAAGATAATGCAGTGGAAAATAGTTCCAAAGAAGCAGCAAGAAAGTGTGTATTAAAAGTACAGGATAAGTTCCGCCTTAGAAATACAGATGATATCGTGGTTGTAGGTGAACTGAAGGGAAAAATACAGGTGGGTGATGCTGTCTACATGAGTAATTTTTCGGATGATGATGGAGAAATACTGGTGACAGTAGTGCTCGGAATAGAAGTTGGACAGGGAAAAACTGTGCGTGAAGCAGAAAACTGTCGGGTAGGATTGAAATTGGAGCAGACTGGAACTTATCCGATAAAATGCGGAACAATGATATATTCAAGAGCGACAACTGTAGAAGAAGTACATGATGCCTATATTTCTGGTCTGGGAGATACTTATGTATCGTCAAAACAACTGGTACTTTCACAGAAAGAACTTGATGAGTTAAGCATTACGGATTGTTCAGAAATCTGGCGTTTGTATGCGTGGTATAAAACGAAAGTAATTCCGGCAAAGGATGATGCTGAAAAAGAAGAAGTCCGAAAGAGGATTGGTGTAATTGCAAAAGCCCTTGTTCAAAAGGTATTGGAAGCACCTGCTATTTATTGCGTATACAGTAAAATCACAGGAGAGCCGGCACTTTTTTCCCAGACAGTAGACCGACAGGATGGCACATATATGTGTACACCACCTGATATCTGGATTCTGACTAAGGCATATAAGGATATATTTAAAGTCAGATTTCCAGAAGAACGGTATGAAATCAGAGAGATTAAAACGATGATTCCCATAAGGCAATTTACAATTTCCTTGGATACTGTTTTTATATGAACGGTGCCTGTGGAGTCAAAGTGGTAAATGAAAATACGGCAATAGCAGCGCCGGAATTTGTTCCAGAGCCAGACTACAGCAATATACCGGAAATTAGCGTTCCGGTTACTAATCCTGACCTGGTAAGATGGATGCTTCTGATTGCTCAGCTTGGGCAGCCGGTAACAGACGAGCAGAAACTTATTTACAAATTATATTTTAGATTTCTGTCCATAGAAATGACAAAAGCCAGATTTATTATTCCAACTAAAACGTCAGCAGATTTTCCGGAGCCGGATGAAAATGGCAAGACAGTACTGAAAAAGGATATGCAGATTTCACTTCCGACCATAGAAGGAAAGCACAATAATGCAGCGGTCAGAATGTATACGGACTGGAAGCGGCTGCAGGATGCTATGGGAGATGGCTGGAAAGGAATGGTACAGCCGATAGAAGGAATCATTGACCAGTTTGACTGTGCCATCAATCTGACCGAGCATGAGAAAGCCGGCTGCTATGTCGATAGGGAAATGTTCCGGGAAATGCAGTCCTTCGAGAAAGATTTCCAACAAAATAATTGACAAGAAATGACAAAGAGAGTAATCTATTAACAGAAAAAGTAATTTGATGAATGGGAGTATGAGTTATAAGCGATAGCTAGTACAAATATCACATAATTCAGATATGTTGGAATTCTCCGACAGTAATCCCATTTGAGACTAAACTAAAATACATAGGTAGTGTAACTGATGCTGTGAAATATAGTTCAGTGTTTATTTGTGTATTTGGAAAATTTGTATTAAACAATAGCCAGATGAGTGGAGAGAAATCTTTGAGGAGTTTGGTGATATGAAAATGATGGATAATCCGGTATTATCTGTTGGCTTTGATTGAAATAAGAGGTAATCCTAAATTATGTATATTTGTATTATCTAGTAAAGATTATTATAAATGCAATGTACGTTAAATGTTTTTTAGGAGGGGATTAAAATCAAAATAGCACTTGGTATACATATAGGACATGACAGGGGAGCGGCACTGATAAAAAATGGCACTGTTATTGGAGCAATAAGTCAGGAACGCTTGGATAGGATTAAATATTCGAGTTCCTCAAAAATCCCCGTCGATGCAATTAATGCTTTATTAAAATATTTTCATCTATCAATTAAGGAAATTACTTGCATAGGAATATCATATAATTCGGTTGAAGGTTTATGCGTAGAGCAATTTTATAAAGAAGAACTTGAAACAATTTATGGATGCATTCATATGCCTGTATTTTTGTAAATCATCATATTGCACATGCGTATTCAGCTTTCTTTTCATCTGGTCTTGACGATGCTCTTGTTTTTGTGGCTGATGGGGCAGGTGATTACATTGATGGTATGCAGGAAGCCGAATCACTTTTTATAGCCCACGAAGGTAAAATTGAGATGATATGTAGGCGTTTACAAAATCCGACTACAGGGCATCTAACTGATGAACGCAATTATCTTTTACCACATATGCCATCATTTATACAAAATTATGAAATAAGTCTTGGCAAAAAATATAGTCAAATAACACATCTCATAGAACTCGGCAGAAATGGTGAAGGAAAAACCATGGGATTAGCAGGATATGGAAAACCTTTATTTCATTATAATGCATACACGAAAGGAGACTTTTTAAATTTTTCACTTAAATATAAAGATTTACTAGAGGAAATTTTTTCACTAAAAGCTTCATCTGGAAAGTCATACAAAGAATTTATACGCGATGAACGAGCCAATATTGCAAGTACAGTACAATTAATGACTGAAAATACAATAATTGATTTACTGGATGATGTTTTAAATTTATATCCATGCAAAAACCTAGTTTTATCAGGTGGCATTTTTTTAAATTGCATATTGAATGGTAAAATAATTAATAAATTTGATCTAAATAACTTTTATGCTTTGCCACCGGCTGGAGATGATGGGCAAGCTTTTAGGTGCGGCATATTATGCATATGCAAAATGTTAGTCTACAAAATAAATTTAAAATAACACTTCCATATTTGGGTATTTCTTATAGCAATAGCGAAATTGAAAGTGCTTTAAAAAATGTCAATTTGAAATACGTTTTTTTTAAAGATAATCACTTGGCGGAAGAAATAGCTAACTATATATCAGAAAATAAAATTGTGGCTATACATAGAGGAAAAACTGAAATGGGTCCACGTGCATTATGTCATCGTAGTATTTTAGCAAATCCTATGTGTCCTAATATTAAAAGTATATTAAATAATAAGGTTAAACATCGAGAGCCTTTTAGACCATTTGCACCTACGGTTATAGCAGAAGAACAGTTTAAATATTTTGATTTAAAGTTTGATTCAAAGTTTATGAATGTGGCTACAAGCGTAAGAGAAGAATATAGATGCCAATTGCCTGGAATTACTCATGTAGATGGTACGGCACGTATACAGGCGATATCTATTGAAGCGGAACCATTTATGCATAAAATTCTTATGGCAGTAAAGCGAAAAACAGGTTTTCCAATCGTTATCAATACATCATTTAATGTAAATGGCGAACCTATTGTTGAATCACCTTTTGATGCAATAGAAACTTTTTTAAAAACTCAAATAGATGTTTTGGTAATAGGAAATTATTTGGTTGATAAACTTCAGAGTTAAATTTTACCTGAATATATTAGTTCAATTAGTAATTAAGTAGAAAATCCACCAGTTTAAAATTATTCTGGTGGACTGCTCTTATTTTATGACAAAGCTATGAAGTATCCTGTAATAGTATCTCTTAACAAATTATTATTAGGATTATCTACAAAAAGGAGTTGTTTCTGTTTTGCTTTTAAATACTCCTTTTTTAAAAATTTTGTAGGAAGCAGATTATCTTGTTTGGCTTGATATGTAGAATCTCCAAAAAAGTAACCTTCATCATATATTCGTAAAATTCCCTTTCAGTCTCCTTAGATTGATAAAAAAAAACCAATATTGCTAAGAACTAGCAGATTATCGCAACATAAACTTCGCATGCCTATATTTAAGTAATCATGAGTTTGTAATAATGAAAATGCAGTTGCAAAGGTTTTTCTGATTTCTTCAGAATCTGCTCCATTGCGAAGTTGAACAATGCCTAGTAAATTGTAAAATTCCCATGCTTCCCGCTGAAAACCAAATTTAATGCTATAATTTATACCAATATCAATGAGATTTTTGTTTCCTTTAACATCAAAGTATTTTCTTCTGCAAATAAATGTAAAACAGCTAAAAGTAAATATAACCTTGCAATAGAGTGAGCATAACTTCCCTCAAACGCTTCTTCTAAAATCCAATGTGCTTCTTTAATCATATTATTGTAATCGCTTCGCTTATTGTGGAGTAATTCTATCATCAAGTAAGAAATTTTACTAGAACAAAAAATTCGTTTTGAGTTTCCTTCAGCAAGTAACTCTTGCACCTTTAAAAGGCTTGTAGCAGCAATATCAAAATCACTTAGAAAATAAATTTTAGCCCGATTAAGATATACAAGTGCCATTAATCTTTGATCAGAAACTGCTTTTTCTTTAGACATCTCATTGTAATTGATGGCAATTTCTTTACAATTCATATCTATATATATTCCACAAAACCTATCAAGTAAATCAAAAAGCGTGTCTTCATCTAACGTATTCTTATATACCAACCAATCGGAAAGAAGCTCTTTCATTATCAACTCTGCATCACACATATAACCTGCAATTATCATAGCATGTGCTTTTTGCTGTTTGACAGAATTAGTCAAACGCTTATTATTTTTTAATATCCTATTTTTACATACAAAATCTAAAACATCATTACAATCATTAATTGCTATTATAGGACTAAAGTGGTGTATCGAAGTATATATTTTGGTCTTGATGACTTTAATTAAAAATTCTTTGTTACTAGCATCATTAGCAAATAATTTCATTATATGTATAAGATATTTATTGGAATTAAAATCCACATTAAAAGCTGAATGGTTTGTTGTTTGCTTTATGTTATCAATTATATCAGAAAAGCATTCTTTTGCTAAATCGTTTTTTCCTGCCCAAAGAGCGAGAACGCCTTTTTCAGGCATTGTGACATACTCTAATAAATAATTCAATTCAGCGAAAAAACTATTAGCTAATTTCTTCTTTAATTTTGCATCTTTTTCTAACGAATGCCGTATATAAATGGCAAAGCTCTCATGAGAAAATATGACCTCTCCATTTTCTGAATAATTGAGAAACCTTCTTTGTATTAAAAAATTTAATTTTTCTTCTGAAAGACACTTTAAAGCCATATCTTTTGATTGTCGATCTTGAAGAATAGATAAAATATAAAAATATTCTATTAAATTTTCCGCTTCGAATTCGTTCCTTTTAAATATTCTATACGCTTCTTATATATTCCTTCTACTCTATCAGGGATATATAAATGTGAATTAAATGTGCTTACATTGACTACACCAACCGAACTTCTATTGTATAATTCCACTAAATTCAATTCTAGGAGGTATTCTATAAAATGGATTATGAATAATGGATTATTATTGCTCATTCTCCATATTCTATCAAGAGCAATATCTGGAATACGTTCTATAATTAAACGAATAAATTTTTTGGTATCATCATCTGAAAAAGGTGTAAGCTTCCATGTTCCTACGCTCTTATCATTTTCTGTAAAGTGCACAAAACTGTAATAATCGGTTGTTCCAACACTATAGTCAGTTCTGCCACATAGAACAACTGTTATCGGAATATCTGTACCAAGCAGAGACTTTAATTCATTTAATGTACCATCTGCAATATTATGGCAATCGTCTATTAAAATAACTGCACGCATATATTCGTTTTTGGCAGATAATAATATATTATTTAATGTGTTGCTACAATTATTCCTATCTAAATAATGTTTTCTTATTAAAAACTTTTTTAATATCTTTTAAATATTTATCATTTGATCTAATCGCCACAGACAGAAAATCAAGTCCTTGTCCGTTCAATTTCTTAAAAACCTCATTGAAGACACGTGTTTTTCCAATTCCTGCTTCACCCCAAATACAACACAAGTCAAAGCCATTTGAATTTTTAAGCCTATTAGTTAAGAAAGCTTCACAGTCTTTATGGTCTTTTCCAAAAAGCGTGGCTCAAATATTGGTCTTATTCCTACACCATCTATACAAATTTGCTTTTCATTAATTCCATTATTTTCTACAGAAAAAAGTAAATCATCTATGCCGTCAGCATAGTCGCGTACAACCGTAATTTTATTAACATACATACTATGAGCTTTAACAAAGAACTTACGCTCATTACTGTCAACACTCCAATTATTATCAGTAAGAAGTTTTTGTGTGATTAGCTGATCTTCATTTTCTAAATTTCGATATGTGAAAAATAATTCATAAGCATTTTTGTTATCAACTCTTGTTGTGCTTACCTGATACTCGTAGTATAGTTTGTTTTCCACAATAATAGATTTAGAATTAAAAAATGATTCGTTTTCTAATGCTTTTAATAAAAAATATTGGTCAATAACTTTGAACTTAATTCCTGCAGCTTCAAAATCAGTTTTCAATATATGTAAAGTTTGTGGTGCAAATGATGAATTTGAAATTAAAACATAATAATCAATATTATTTTCTTTTACTCTCATGAGCGAACCAGCAACTTTTGTCAAATCAATTCGTTTTTTATCAGAACTTTTGCACTCTATGTAAATTGTTATTTCATCTTTAAAATCTAGTTCAAAACTTTGGTTTAATATACATACTGGCACAGTTGAACGAATAATTATATCTTTACCACCGTCTGGACCTGTTGGTGTTTGGTAAATCCGTACCCCATCATCAAACTTCCCCGATATTTGTTTATTTATAATTTGAAAAATTTCTCTTTCAAATATATTTCCTAAATAATCATTTAATTGCCACTCAAAAGTTTTGTATTCTTCAATATAATGCAATGTATTATTCATAAAGCCTTATCTCCTTGCTATTACAATCTTTACCAGATTATACAAATATACATAATTGGGGCTTTTAATCAAAAAGCCAGCAGATAATACCGGATTATCCATCATTTCAAGCCATAACAATCCATAATTAATAATTCCAAACAGCGCTCGTTTAAATTCTGCTATCCTCATCTGTCATTTCGTGTTACAATAATTTCGCACAGAAAAATCCACATGAGAGGATGTGAACATCATGTGTAATTTGAGTCAGGGAATAAAAGAAGATGGGATAGCAGAAATCTTTTTGCACGCATGAGCAGAAAAGGTTATTCACCAGAGCAGATTGCAGAGATGACAGATACAGACGTAAGAGAAGTAAAAGCACTCCTGCAAAGAATAAAATAGAAATATAATATAGAATAAATATACCCCTAAAAGGACTGTTAGAAAGGCAAAAACACCGTAAAAATGCTGCCAATTCTAACAGTCCTTTTCGATTTTTACCCCACCCTGAAATCCTTCCTCGGATGCTTGTTCATCAGAATGTCCCGCTGCTTTGCCGTGGAGACATGGGTGTAGATTTCTGTGATGTGGATGGAACTGTGACCAAGCATTTCTGGATGTAGCGGATATCCACATCGGCTTCTAAGAGGCTGGTGGCGAAGGTGTGGCGGAACATATGCGGAGTGATGTGCATATCAATGGAAGCAAGGCTGCAGTATTTCCGGATGGTTCGGCGGACGTACTGGTCGGAGAGCGGGCGTCCTGCCTGGTTGACGAAGAAGCGGTTGGTACGCTTAATGTCAGGAAGGTAACATTTCCGGTATTCCAGCAGGGTGTGGACAACATCGTCATTGCCAATCTGGAGGAGCCGCTCTTTGGAACCTTTGCCGAAGATAAGCAGAGTCCGGTTGGAAAGGTTGATGTCATCCGGTGTGATGGAACACAGCTCAGAGATTCGGATGCCGGTGGCGAAGAGCAGCTCGATAACAGCAGCATCCCGGAGCGCATTTTTACGCTGGAAATCGGTAGCGGCGTAGGAGTATTGGTGATAGATAGAAGATAAAAGCAGTTCAATCGTAGGAAGCGGGATGGTTTTGGGCAGAATCACCGGTTCCCGGAATTTGATATGCAATTTGTTAAAAGGATTGGAGACAATGCGGTCGCGGTAGTCGAGGTAGTGGAAAAAGGCTTTGAGGGAGGCAAGCTTTCGTTTCACAGTTTTCGGTTTGAATTGTTCGTGAAGAGTTGCAATATAGGCTTCTAATATGGCGGGAGAAAGTTCGGATATGCTGGAGAGAGAAGGAAAAGCAGCCGCAAGGCTGGTACCAAACTGTGTAAGGTCGATGCGGTATGCTTTTAAGGTTTTGCCATCAAGGCGTTTCTGGGTGCGGCAGTAGGTTAAATACTGGTTCATTTCAAAGTTAAAATCATGCATAATAAATACTCCTTTGTATGTGGCAGGAGGCTGTCCTGCCTGAATATAGATATAAGAGTATATCATAGAAAAATTTTTTATAAAAATTTCCAACTTCATATTGACAATTTGAAATCCCAAGCGTATTATGAACATATGAACAAATGCTCATATGTTAAAACGACCTGGAGGTGAGAAGATGGCAATGAACGATGTAGAATGCTGCGAAGAAAACTGCATTCATGCAGAGCTTCTGAAGAAGGCAAGAGAGAAGATGCCGGATGAAGATGAGTTATATGATCTGGCAGAACTCTTTAAGGTATTTGGTGATTCCACCAGAATCCGGATTCTGTTTGTGTTGTTTGGCTCAGAAGTATGTGTGTGTGATCTGGCAGAGACGTTGAACATGACGCAGTCAGCAGTATCCCATCAGCTTAAGATTTTAAAACAGGCGAAGCTGGTAAGCAGCAGGCGGGAAGGTAAATCCGTATTTTATTCACTGGCAGATGAACATGTAAGAACCATTATCGACCAGGGCAGAGAACATATTGAAGAATGAGGAGGATATTATAATGAAGAAAAAATTTAAATTGGAAGACTTAGACTGTGCAAACTGTGCAGCAAAAATGGAAGAAGCAATCAAGAAAATCCCGGGAGTCAATGATGCAGTAGTAAGCTTCATGACACAGAAAATGACCATCGATGCAGAAGATGAGCGTTTTGAAGAAATTATGGATGAAGTAGTAAAGATATGTGCAAAGGTAGAACCGGACTGCCGGATTCTGCGATAGGAGATAGCTTATGACAAAGAATCAGAAAAAAATGCTGGAACGTATTCTGGTTACTGCAGTGCTGTTTGTAGCACTTCTGGTATTGGAACACGTTGGTATCTTAGAACAGATTACACAGCCAGTCCTGATTTTTATTATTTATCTGGTACCATACCTTTTGATTGGCTATGATATTATATTTAAGGCATTTCGGAATATCAGTCATGGACAGGTATTTGATGAGAACTTTCTGATGATGATTGCAACGTTTGGAGCATTTGGAGTACGGGAGTATTCCGAGGGTGTTGCAGTTATGCTGTTCTATCAGATTGGAGAACTTTTCCAGGGCTATGCCGTTGGAAAATCCAGACAGTCCATTGCAGATATGATGGACATTTGTCCGGAATATGCCAATGTGGAAGAGGATGGCAAATTAGTCCAGGTAGATCCGGATGATGTGGAAATCGGCACTGTCATCGTGGTAAAACCGGGCGAGCGTATTCCGCTGGATGGAATTGTAGTAGAAGGAGAGTCCATGGTCGATACCGCAGCACTGACCGGAGAATCTGTTCCAAGAAGAGCAGCAGAAGGTGATGAGATCATCAGCGGCTGTGTCAATGGAAGCGGTACTTTAAAGGTAAAAGTAACAAAAGCATTCGAAGATTCTACAGTATCCAAGATTCTGGAACTGGTGGAGAATGCCAGCAGCAAGAAAGCAAGAGTGGAGAACTTTATCACCAGATTTGCAAAATATTACACCCGGTTGTTACCATTGGAGCAGTAATTCTTGCAGTCCTGCCACCGATTATTTTAGGCGGCGGCTGGGCTGAGTGGATTCAGAGAGCCTGCATTTTCCTTGTTATTTCCTGCCCGTGTGCCCTTGTAATCTCCGTCCCATTGGGATTCTTTTGGTGGTATCGGAGCATCTTCTAACTTAGGTGTTCTTGTAAAAGGAAGTAACTATTTAGAGGCAGTGGCTGAGATGACCACTATCGTATTTGATAAAACCGGTACACTGACCAAAGGCGAGTTCAAGGTATCTGAGGTACTTCCGGTAAATGGAAGTAAAGAGGAACTCTTAGAGCTTGCAGCCCATGTAGAAGGATATTCCAATCATCCGATTGCTAATTTATGTATTTCAGATGTACAATCTGATACCAAATCTCAGTGTCAGAGAAAATATTGAAGTGGGGGGCTTATTTAAGTGACAGACC
>VOFB01001171.1_pt1 | contig 12001 bp, 17 predicted proteins | sample 5384141 | NCBI WGS metagenome assembly VOFB01 (sample SAMN12384721, study PRJNA508395) | human gut metagenome | isolation source: healthy gut A | host: Homo sapiens
GATTCCTTTTCTGCCTCCACTAAGAGCTCGTACTCCAGACTGCTCTCAATTTTGGGCATTTCATCCGCCTCAGACTGGGCATAGCCGTAGAGCGGAAAACTCTCACCGATCACATAGTGCATCCATCCCTGGTTCTGGCTTGTCTCCTCTTTTTGGTACGTCAACCCCGGCATGTAGGCATCCACAGCTGAGTTCTCCAGATTCCGCCAAATCCCTGAAACCACCGGAATCTTCTGCAGAAATCCATTATCCCCACGCAATAGCAAGACCTCTATATAAAATATAGAGGCCCAGCATAAAAAAATCAGAATCCACAGTACCGTCTGTATCCATTTCTGCAAATGATTCAAATGCCCTCACCCCATATCTTCCATCCTGTCCGGAACCCCGTATAAGGTTCTTAAGTTATTATATGAGGCTGGATATAGATTTATGATAAATCCAGGGCAATGTTGATTCCCTCAGAGATGGTATAGCTGATCCGTTTCACGGTCTCGTCAATATCTTTAGGGGTGACAAACATGGTATTTAAATGCGGGAGATGAGCTCCCGGATCATTTGGTGCTTCTCACTCTTACTCAGAGTTCCCAGAGCTCCGCCTAAGTTGCGGATATGCTCTGTGGAGTCCATGGTTTCAATCAGGCTCTCCATGGTATCATTGACAATAGTGGCCGCATCCACCACAGTGGGAACACCAATGGCAATGACAGGGATTCCCAGCATTTTTTCATTGATCCCGTTTCTGTGGTTTCCCACCCCGGACCCAGGATTGATCCTGTGTCTGTGATCTGAATGGTCCGGTTCAGCCTTCTGGTGCTCCTGGCCGCCAGTGCGTCAATGGCAATGACCAAGTCCGGTTTTGTCTCCTCCACTACACCCCGGATAATTTCAGGGTCTCCATTCCTGTCTGGGCCATCACTCCCGGTACAATGGCGCTGATCAGATTCACCCTGTCACAGCCCATAGAAGCTTTTTTCCGTACTCCTTTACGACATGGCGGGTGATGTTCGCATTATTCACCACATTGGGTCCCAGCGCATCCGGCGTCACCTCCCGGTTTGCCCAAGCCGACTATCAGCACAGACTGCTCCTCCTCACCCATCAGGCGTCTCAAATGGCCTGCCAGCGCTTTGGAAATCTCCCTGTGATAGTCCTCATCCGGTACGGACATGTTGGGTGCTTCCATTGTGATATAAGTTCCCACCGGCTTCCCATAGCTTTTCGCCCCGTTTTCCGTTTCAATGACAACCGTTGTGGTGGTGATCTCATTCTCCTGATCCTCCTCCTCATCAATCCGCACACCGCGGATCTCTACGTTGTCCTCTTCATAACTCTCTTTCGCCTCCAGGGCAAGATCCGTCCGGATATTAAATTTACCCAGCATAATTTCCTCCTTCTATGCCACTTTTTTATAGTTACTGTGAACAATAACTTTTTGTACTATTTTTACATTTTTTTTTCTGAATTATGTATTGACATAGGGAGAATGTTAGTCTAAAATATATGAGTATGTTTACATTGAGCACGTCCGTGTCCGGCATCAATGCAGCATCATAATGAAATAACAAACATGATCATGATAAAATATTTTGGAGGTGTACAGATTGGCTAACATCAAATCTGCAAAAAAAACGTATTTTAGTAAACAGAACAAAGGCAGAGCGCAACAAAGCGATCAGATCCAGTGTAAAGACTGCTGTCAAAAGGTTGAGGCTGCTGTTGCTGCAAAAGATAAAGAAGCTGCGGCTGCTGCTTTATTGAATGCAACATCTGTAATTGACAAAGCGACCACAAAGGGTGTTTATCACAAAAACACATCCGCCAGAAAAGTTTCCCGTTTGTCAAAAGCGGTAAACAGCATCGCTTAATCGACTGAAGATCTTAAACATAACCCCCCGCCGGTTCCGTCATTCCGGCGGGTTTTTTATGTCAAATATGACCGGGTCATTTTCGGAAATGACCCGGTCATATTTGACACCAGGGTTATCCGCTGTACTTGACAATCAGCAGTTCCACGCTCATCACATCATTCATTCTCCCGGTCTTCACTGCCTCCTCCGTGTCCACACACTCTTTCACCGCACTTTTCAGCTCCTCAAGAGAAAATTTACCGGTCTGCCTCAGATAGTTGCGAATGATGAAGCTCTGCATCTTCATTTTCCCTGCTATGGTATTCTGATCAAATCCTGGTTCTGAAGATCTTTCACCTGCATCAGCAAATTGAACTGTCTGGTGATCAGATAGAGTATTCTCATGGGAGGCTCCTTCAAAGCCAGCAGGTCATAGTATAAATCCAATGCCGTTTTCTGTCTCTTCTCTGCTATGGCATTGGGCATCTGGAAAATCTTATTTTCGGTCTGCTCCGTGCATATGGCCTTCACATCCTCTGAGGTGATCACATCTCTGCCCATGGTATAGCAGAGCAGCTTTTCCAGTTCCTTTGAAATATTTTCCATGTCATTTCCGTCCTGGTGAGAAAGAGCTCCATGGTGGATGAGGTAATATTTTTTCTTTTCTCTGCGCAGCGCTGTCAGGACCCAGTTCATCAGCGCCTTCTCATTCTGTCTGCCCATCGCCACCACCCTGCCGGAGGATTTTACCGCCTTGTAAAGCTTTCCTCTCTTGTCCACCTCATCTTCCACAAATACCATGCACGTCTCGGATGGAATCTGTGGAATATACTCCGCCAGCTCAGGAGATGCATTTTTAAAAAGCCGCTGTTTTCTATTAAAATAAGGCGTTTATCCGCAAAAAAATGGCATGGTTTCAGCCTGGTCGATCACTTCTTTTACGTTGATTCCCTTTCCCCATAGATATTCAGATTCATAGTATCCTCGGTATCCATTATGGCTGACTTCAGTTTATTTTTATACAAGGTCTTCAGATAAGCCTCCCTCCCCATAGAAGGTAGACGCTCTTAAACTGCTTGCTGCTGATATCTTCAATCAAACTCTTCATACTATCTCATGCCCCTCCTTACTTTATAAACGTCTCAGCATACTTATCCTTTGACGTCTGACACTGGTAAGTACCTTGACAATTACGATTATTCTACCATCCACAAGGCCTTTTTCAAGTACGGCCGCTTTAAAGTCGAATAATACATCCTTGACAGACACAGTTTATTCTGCTATCATGATTACATACCAAACGTCGGTTTCAAAAATATGTCTACCGTTATCACATAATTTAGGCTGTTTAAATACAGCCATTTTTCTTATTGTTTTACATACCGAAAGTAGGTTTTAGAAAGGATTATAAATATGACAACACAAAAAGCTGTAAACGCGATTCATTTAACAAAATGTTTTGAAACGAACGCAGTACTTAATGACTGTACCATACAGATTCAGCAAGGTAGCATCTATGGGCTTCTTGGCGAAAATGGAGCTGGCAAGACTACGCTGTTTAAATTATTGACGGGACTATTAACCCCTGAATGCGGCAGCATTGAAATTTTAGGATCTGATATAACGAAAAATCGCAACCGCATTCTCTCCCAAATAGGGAGCCTAATCGAAGTTCCTTCCTTTTATGAACATCTTTCTGCAAAAAAAATTTGGAACTTCATCTTGCTTTATATGAATACCTCTGGTATCGGTATTGAGAAAGCCTTACAGATGGTTGGTTTATCCTATACAGGTGAAAAAGCGGTTTCAACATTTTCCTTAGGAATGCGTCAGCGCTTAGGTATTGCGAGCTATCGTCCATGGTCCTAAGTTGCTTATTTTAGATGAGCCAATTAACGGACTCGACCCAATTGGAATCAAACAAATTCGTGAATTGTTTCTATATCTTGTTCGGGAGAGTCATATGACCATTGTGCTATCCAGCCATATTTTGAGTGAAATAGAACATGTAGCAGACACCGTCGGTATCCTTTCACAAGGAAAAATTTTACATGAAGCTGATTTATATCAAATAAAGGAAAATTACCCGGGGAGTTTAGAGGATTATTTTTTATGTTAATGAGTGGAGGAAAACAGCTATGATAAAACTGATGAAGCTGGAATTACAGCGTGTGAACCTGCGAACCTACTTAATTGCAGACCTTATTTTGAGCTGCTTCATCCTGTTATTCACTTATTTTGTGGCGAATGTAGCACAAATTGAAAATGAAGCCGAGTTTATGAATTATGGGAACATTTATCAGTTCTCTTGTGTGATAGGGCTTCTACTTTTTGGGACTTTATCGGCCGTGATGTCCAATAACCTGGTAATAAAAAGAATATTCCGGCAAGCGGTTAGCTCTGCTCTTTTCCTATCCTGTCAGCCGCAGGAAAATATTCATGGGAAAAGTATGGATTATTCTCCTGTTTTCTTTTCTGTCAACACTGTTCTGTACCTCAATACCGATTGCAATCTTCTCAGTTACTGAAACTGTTTTACCGATTGTCTCAGACACCATCTCCGCCGACTTATTAACAGAGACAATTCAAATGATTATTTTTTCCGCTTTATCTGTCAGCGCAGCCGGACTGCTCGCTATGGGAATGGGGTTTATCAGAAAATCTATTACGGTCACCTTGATCAGCGTTATTGTTTTCTTATGTATCTATGGAAATCTTGTCATAGGCACAAGCGGCCATATACCAACTATGTTATCTGTTGTGGGTGTTTCGCTCATTGCAGTAGTAGTCGTTCTTATTTTGTTGTCAAATAAAATCAATCAGATGGAAGCAAAATAGAACGTAAATAAAAACTAAGATGCTGAAAGAATGGTGACTTCTACATTCTTTCAGCATCTCTTTCTTTATGATATTTCCTGAATGGCCTCGTCTTTTAGCTTCCTTTTACGCTTTGTCATAAGGCCTCCGATTCTTCCCGTTTCTTTTGCTGAGAGGGATCTCCAGCCGTTTTCCAATACCTGGTCCAACAGCCCCAGCTCCTCCGCAATTTCATATTTCAATTCTTCCTCTGGTGTCAGATTGTCTAAATCAATTTTCTTTTCCTTCTTAGCCATAAACAAGCCATACCCCTTTCTGTTCTTTGTCTGGAGTATGGCCTGTTTTTTTAAGTTTTATACGTAACTATTCAGTACCTTCACAGTTACATGCAATAATCCATTTAAAATCACCTCCGGTGAAGGGATTTTGCTCTTTCCTGCACGTATTACCTGCACAGGTCAATCATACTCATAGGGGATGATGATCGCTGCCACCAGATAGATGATAAATCCGGTAGTAGTGCATCCCAGCAGGACCATCAAGAGCCGAACCAAAGTGGGATCTATCCTAAATATTCACCGATCCCTCCACACACGCCACAAATCATTCTGTTTTGTCTGGACTTATATAATTTTTTCATGTTATCCTTCCTCCTACTATTATTCAAAAGTTACCTCAACTTTTCCGATTCCACAGTTAATATCCATCTCTCTATCCGCATCATTGTCGATCTCCTGCGTACGTGACAAGCCAGAATAACTGCTTCCCCAATCCGTACCTCGCCGATTCCACATTCCACTTCGTAATCAAAGTCCTCCTCCTGGTTTGTGAGCACCAGGCTTACTTCTCCTATCCCACATTCAATGTTACAGTTCCCCTGTATCTGCCCGCTGATATAGGTCCTTCCAACGCCGCATTCAATCACAACGTCCTCGCAGAGAAAGTCATAGGCCTCCAAACTGCCAACCCCCACTTCAATGTCCGCACTCTTAAATACCGTTCCCTTGGGAACCTCCAGTGTCACATACGCTGTCTTATCCCGCCTGAACAGCCCCTTCCGGTAATATTCATTTTCAATGCGGAGTGTTCCGTTCTCATCCTCACACAGGAAGGAACTGCCAATGTTCTGCGCATAGACTTTGAACTCATCCCCCTCTGCAGCTTTCACCACCATCTCCGTGTTTCCAAGATCCAGATACAGAGAGTCAATATCCCTGTAGGATTTTTCAAAATCATTCTTTTTTCCGTCCCTGGTGACAAAGGTATGGTCACCGTCGTCCCAGTAGACCATGTCTTGAAACTGTTCCAGTGTAGCGCCGCTGACAGCCCCTGCAATGGATAAGGATATTCCCAGCACAGCCAGTACGGCTGCGATGATCAGACATACTTTTGTAAACTTTTTCATGCGCTGCGCCCTCCTCTTCGAAATAGCCTTCCGCACAGGTCCGCGATCCCGCGAACTGCCCAGGGAATAAATCTACCGATAATTAAGATACATGCCAACAAAAACAGTATCCCTACTGCAAGACTCAGCATCCCAAGCCCTATCATCAATAGGCCAAGAGCCGGTCCTGCGAACATCTGGGCGATCCCAACCCCGATCAGCACCACACCTGCTACCACTCCTGCAAAAGTCAGGCCTGCGGCTGTAATACCGATACCAAAAATTGCTGCAATCAAGGACACGATTACTCCAAACAATGCTCCTATAATCGGAATCCCTACTGGAATTGCAAAAATACAGAGAATGACAATCAATATCACTGCCCCTGCGCTCCTGGGAGTCTCCTCCCGTCCCATTCTGTCCCTAAATGGTCTTTTGCGTCATCATAGGTGCTCCTGTCTTTATAGGAATCTCTGGGCTGAGGTACTTTATTGTACTCACTGAACCGTTCGTCCCGGTAGCCGGATTCCGTATATTCACCGGCATCCGGATTTCCCCCGGCCAATCCCTCTTTAATCATGGCAGCCACCTTCTCGGGGCTTCCAAGTGTTGCGGCAACCTGCCGCTCCTGACCCTCTCCGGCCTCCTCAAAGTAATCCTCATAATAGGCCAGCGCTTCCTCCCTCTCATTCTCAGGAATGTCCTGAAGCAGAAAGCTTAGCTGTTTCATATATTCCTCACGGCTCATTACTCTGTCCCTCCCGTAAATATCTTGGTAATTCTAGATGAATACTCTTTTCCACTCTGTCATATACAGGTTTAGCTGTATATGTCCTTTTTCCGTAATCTTATAGTACCGTCTGTTTCTTCCGCCGAACTCCCTGTCATAGACCTCCAGACAGTCATCCTTCTGCAGTCTGCGAAGCACCGGATAGAGCGTAGACTCCGATACCTCCAGGGCCATGCGCACATCCTGCGTTATACGATACCCGTAGGTCCCCTCCTCTTCCTTGGAGACAACGGCAAGTACGATTGCATCCAGCAGGGCCGCGCCTGTGTTAAATACCATCTTATCAACTCCTCTTAAAATATAATATTATTTTTTAGTTTATATTGTTTTGTTGTTAATATTATATGATGTATAATATGATTTGTCAACCACTATTTCTATTTCTTTTTCAAAAGTTAGGGAATCCGTTACAATTCATTCGACTCTGCGCATTCACGGCGCAAAATTGTGAGAGGCGGTTCATTGATAAAAACTTGTAACGGTTCAGTACACAGTTACATGCAAAAATCACCTTCTGTGATAGGATAACTCCTGAATCATTTTCTTACGTGCTGCGCAGTAAACGCGCAGACCTGTTGAATAGTTGCAAAAAGCTTAATAAAAAATGTAAAATTCGCTTGACATTTATTGTAAAGTGTACTATACTTCTATTGTAAAGTTAACTTAACAAAATTCATTTCAGAAAGGAGAGATCATTTGGTGACAAAAATACAGGAACTCCGCAAGGCCGTGAAAGTAACCCAAAATGAATTAGCGGATGCGGTGGGTGTAACCAGACAGACAATTATTTCACTTGAGAATGGGAAATATAAAGCTTCTCTGATTTTAGCCCACAAAATCGCACAGTTTTTTCAAGTAACTATTGAAGATATTTTTATTTTTGATCTGGAGGAGGAAAACATATGAGGGGACTCTTATGCACCACAAACGCAAAAACCAACGATGAATACAGAAAAACGATTAAAGCAAGAATGAATCTTATGATGATGGTCTTTCTGCTGGGCCTTTGCACGATTATCATTACTCTTTTGATGGAATATGTCTGGAAAGTGAATGTCAATTCCCATATGATGGGTTTTTACTGCGGGATTGGCACCGGACTGTCGGTGGCTGGGGCATTCATTTGGATTAAACACCGTTTACTCTTAAATAATGAAGAGAAGCTGAAAGAAAGCCGTCTTTCCAATTCAGATGAGCGTCTGCAGGAAATCAGCCGTAAATCCTTGGGATACGCCGGCATTATCCTATTGGTTGGACTATATCTGTCCTGTCTGATCGGCGGCTTTTTTATCCGGAGCTGATCAAACTGCTGGCCGGGCTTGCATGGGTGTATGTGCTGGGTTATTTTATCTCTTATAAAGTTTTAGAACACAGAATGTGAATCCATAAATCTATAAACCAATACAAATTCAGGGGACACCACACGGGCTAAAAATATTTAGCCGGGCGGTGTCCCCAATTCATGTCTGCTATTTTACTTTCACTTTCTTTACATTGCTGTAATCTGTGTACACTTCTTTCCCATCAAAAAGTCTTAAAGGCTCTCATGCGTACAAAGTATTTTTTACCGCTTTTCAGCTTCTTTAAGCTCTTTGCCGTCACATTTTTCACTGTTATAGTCTTTTTGCCTTTGAAGCTGGGCTTTAAAGCATACTGGATCTGATACCCTTGTGCGCCTGCTACTCTCTTCCAGGTAATTTTGCCTTTCTCTTCTCAGCGCCGACGGCATTCCTCAGTACAGCCCTGCGAGCCTCAAATGCAGATTTTTCAGCCTCTCTCTGAGCTTTTTGTGCTGCCATTCTGGCTTCCTGCGCTTCCTTCAGAGCCTTTTCGGGTGCAACTCGGGCCTCCTGTGCTGCCTTCCTGGCCTTTTTCGGCTGCAGCTGCCCTTTCCTCCGCTATCTTCTGAGCTGCCTGGGCTTCTGAGCGGGCTTTTTCCGCATCCTCTTTGGCGGCAATCGCTGCTATTTTGGCCGCTTCTGCCAGTTTTGCTTGTGCCTTTGCAGACTCTGCTGATTTCTCCGGGGCTTCCCTTATAGCTCTTGGCTGTATCCTTTGCCTGTACTGCCGCGTCCCTGGCTGTCTCTGCTGCCCCCTGGGCTTTCACTGCATCATCCTTTGCTCTCTCGGCTGCTTTCTGAGCGTCTGTGGCTCCGGCCTGAGCATCCTCCGCCGCCTTTTCGCAATCTCTGCAGCTCCCTGGGCATTCTGGGCTAAGTTCTTGGCACTTACCGCCTCTGTCTGAGCCTGTTCGGCTGCTGTCCGGGCATCCTCAGCCAGTTTCTGGGCATTCTTCGCTTCTGTCCAAGCATCCTCGGCAGCCTTCTGGGCTAATTTAGCCGCTTCACTGTGCTCACCGGATTCATTCCTGGCTGCCTCTGCAGCTGTTTGGGCATTCTTCGCCTCTGTCTTGGCATCCTCTGCCCTTTTCTGGGCCTTTTCTGCTTCCGTTTGAGCATCCTGCGCTGCTCCTGAGCATCCTCGGCAACCTTCTTGGCATCCTCGGCAGCCTTTCTTGCTGTCTCTGCCGCTTTTGCTGCCTCTGCAGCCACTTTTGCCTCACTTTCCACTTTAGCATAGGTGTAAGGCGTCAGGGTTACCTCTCCAATCACTCCAAAGCTGTAGGTATTGCCGTCATGTTTCCCGTATTTTACATTGGACATATTGCTGGATACTTCTACTTCAATCTTATTAACGCCTGCAACTAGATACGCTCCCACATCCGTCCGCAGGAAAGCTGATTCATGGGCACCTCCACTCCATTTACAGACAAACGTCCCACATCCGATACGCGGGTGAACTCTAAATATGCCCCTGTCCTTCCTCCCACCCCTTTTCCAGGTCAAAGGTGGTTGTATATTTTGCAACACCTGCCACATTCGTCAGGTCAGTGCTGATTTCATACCACGGCACAAGTCCTGTCTGTGACAAATCAAATTCCTCTGTAGGCACTACTTTTGTCTCAAACACACTGGCCCCCTCAGTCCACTGTTTCAAAATCATGGTCCAGTCTGTCAGCCTGATCGTATCCTGGGCCTTGTCCAGGGTTAAGCTTCTGGATGAGCCATCTGCAAATTTCACATCCACGTTTCCTCCCTTGGCGGACTGCACTGCCAGGCTGTAATCTGATGTTTCATCATACACTGCACGGTCCGCATTTGTCCCGGCAACAGCCTTTTTTGACGGTTTTACTGCTCCATCCCTCCCCGGCAACAGCTACCACCATGGCATCCTGGGCTTCCAGATCCATCCGGACGGTCACGGAACTGCCGTCTGTGGTATACTCCGCAATAGGGGTAATCTCACCGCTCCAGGGGTCCAGAAGATAGGGTACTCCCTGACCTTTCAGTGTCAGACTCTGGGCACAGTCCTCTGTCCCGTCATTGTAGATATAGTACAGGTCAGCATTTCCCGTATCCCTGTGCTGGAAGTAAACCTGTGCAGCCTTCTGGGGCCGGGCATCGGGTGCAACCCCAAGCTCTCTCAAAGCCTCCACTGCCTCGGTGCGGTTGGCCACGCTCTTAACACTGTCAAGTTTCCCCAGCTGATCCATATACTCAGCCAACTGCGCGTCCTCATTGGAAACCAATGCATTCCCGTCCGCCTCCGCGCTGGGATACGTATTGGCTCTGCTGGGAGCATCCCCGATGATCACAACCGGCAGTCCTGCCTTTGCAGCATCCAATACCTTTTTCGCTGTATCCAGAGGCATGGGCGGCACGGTTCCGTCATTCATTGGTTCAATGACAAGCGCCTTGTAGGAAGGTCCATCCGCTGCCAGAACCACCTGTCCATCCTGCTCTCCCACCACCGCATTTTCCAGATTCAGAACCGTGGGCGTCACATAATCATAGGTATATCCTGCTTTTCAATGTCCGTCATTTGGGGCGTACATTCCCCTTCCCATAAAGGGAACGGTAAACCGCCAGGTCAATATCTCCCTGCCCCTGCTGAAGCACCATCTGATACCGTGCCAGCGCATCTGTCATAATATCCACATTCTCCCACATGGGGTCTTATCATCCACTCATTTCCGTAGCTCAGGGCTGACATAGCCGAATACCCCGGCCAGGTCTGGGTTACCGGAAAATACGTATTTTCCGTATCGCTGAACTTATAGGTGGAACCGTGGAACACCAGCTTATTTACACCTCCCGCAAACAACCGGTTTGCATAGTACATAAGGCCCATATGGCGTCTGTCTCCGCCATTTTTAAGCTGGGTGTCTGTCCAGGTTTCACGCCAGTCATCCTGCCCTATCTCCGCAGCCTCCGCGGAATAGATGGAATCCTTTTTCATGTGCACAATGCCGCTGAGCTGACGGTAGGAATCCGGGACCGTACCGCTCATGGCATAGGATTCCGCCTCAACGATGTCAATATTTAAGGCCGGATACGTCAACTCAAACATACTGCTGCCGGCGCTGCTGTACGCCTGGTATCTCACAGTCATATTGTGGGTCTTCGCCCATGTCTGCAGAGCGCCCATGTGATTCTCAGACATCAATTCTGTCATGGTGGTGTACAGGTCATCGCGTACCCTATCCCCTACAGCGCCGAGATTATTATTAATTGCCGGAAGATAAGGAGTCAGGTCATACCCCCTGCGGGTCTTAAATTCCTCTAGCATCTTAGGCGTCCATAGGCTGCTTCTCAATTCAAAGGAATCCCCGAAAATACTGCCGCCGTTTTGCTCATAGAGGGATTTCAGTTCCGGATCACTGTCCATAGCCTTCTCCCAATTGTCAATCACAGCCTGCGTGCCTTCAGCGCTCATATGGTCAATCACATATTGCTCCATGCCATAGCCCAGGGTATGGTTCGCAGTCTGACTATAGAAATAAAAGATCTTCCAAGCCCCCTCCGACGGAGCCGTCCAGCTTATCTCCCCCGTGGACGCATCAAATTCCGTATTTGCATCAGCTAATACATCCACTACGCTGTCAGGATCATAGCTTTTGTCCTCCAGCACCTTTGCCGCCGTGATACCGATCAACGAATACGCACGCTTAGAGTCAAAGCCCGGACGCCATGCACTGCCAGACGCCGGGAGTGCCAACGATTCGCTCGTATAAATCATGGAGCTTCCCTCCTGACCGGATGCTTCAAAGTCCACACCGGCCTCCCAGATCTGCTGTTCCGCGCGGGGATCGTCTGCATC
>VOFB01001181.1_pt1 | contig 12001 bp, 10 predicted proteins | sample 5384141 | NCBI WGS metagenome assembly VOFB01 (sample SAMN12384721, study PRJNA508395) | human gut metagenome | isolation source: healthy gut A | host: Homo sapiens
ATAGCTACCAGATAGTTACCAATAGCAGTAGCCACAAACCAAAGTCCCATCATAGCGCCTTTATACTTGGGAGGAGCTACCTTGGAAACAAATGAGATACCCATCGGTGACAGGAACAATTCGGCAAAAGTCAATACCAGATAAGTCGAGATCAGCCAGTTGGGTGAAACCAAAACATCCGGATTAATGCCTGCCGCTTCTACTTCTTTCGGAGTAGGAAGTCCCAAAGACCCAATGGCCAGAATCAAGAAACCACATGCTGCAATCACCATACCAATACCGATTTTACGTGGTGCGGAAGGCTCTTTTTTTCTTCTGGCCAAATAGCCAAAGACAGCCAAAGATACCGGAGTCAAAGCCACAACGAAGAACGGATTAAATTGCTGGAAGATTTGAGGAAGGATTTCCACTGTCGGATCCATGGAAGAATAACTCCATATTAATATGCCAAGGGAAGCCAATACAGCGACACCGGCAATCGCTTTACCACGTCCTGTTTTAGACTGGAATAAAGAGAACGCACCATAAACTACAATAATCAGAAGAACCAGATTCCATACATCAAATCCGATACGATCAAGCCCTGTTACAGATTGAGTAGTATAATCACGCGCAAAGAATGTCATTGTCAAACCATTCTGGTGGAATGCCATCCAAAAGAAAATTACTACGGCAAATACCAGTAACAAAGCTACAATACGTTCTTTAGTCTGTGCCGGAGTCAGTTCCGGTTCATTATAGTTATTCACTGCTTTAGCTTGCTTAGAATTATAGTCTGCATGCTTGAACATTGAACGACAACAAACATAAATTGCCATTGAAAGAATCAAAGAAATACAAGCCACAGCAAAACCATAATTATAGGCTTCAGACAATTTCTCTATATAAGTGGAACAGAAAGCGGACATATCACCGGTAAAACCTTGCGCAGCCTGCAAGCTACTAAGAGTAGCATTTCCTTCCGGAGTAATAGTACCATTCCTGCAAATATATAAATTCTATTGAATATTTCCTTATAAAATTAAAATATCTCGGCAGAAATAGAAGATTTATTCATTAAAAAGAACACAAACTTCTGCATGCACTTCTTTTACCAAATCCTTCGGGTCCAGTTTAAGCTGCAAACCGCGTTGTCCGGCACTGATATAGATATACGGAAACCGCAGGCACGTTTCATGGATATAGGTAGGGAAAGGCTTCTTCATGCCGATGGGCGAACAGCCTCCGCGGATGTAACCCGTCAGAGGTAAAAGTTCCTTAACCGGAATGAGGTCGCACTTCTTGTTGCCCGATGCCTTTGCCGCCAATTTTAAATCCACTTCGTGCTCACCTGGGATGACGCAGACAAAGTAACCGGATTTATCGCCGTGAAGAATCAGTGTCTTGAACACGCAGTTGATGTCCTCGCCCAAACTGGCGGCTACATGTACGGCGCTCAAATCGTTCTCATCCACCTCGTAGGGAATGAGTTCATAGGCTATCTTGGCTTTGTCGAGCAGCCGCGCTGCATTCGTCTTATTAATTTTCACCATAACAAGTTACAAAATTAGTAATTAGTAATTATCCCCCAGCTCTTCACGCAGGAATTTCGGAGTATAGCCTTTCTCGCTCTTCGCCACCTCTTCGGGTGTTCCGCAGGAGAGGAGTTCCCCTCCCCCCTTGCCACCTTCGGGACCCATATCAATGATGTAGTCCGCCATCTTGATGACATCGAGATTATGCTCTATGACGATGACGGTGTTTCCTTTGTCAACAAGTTTGTTCAGTACATTCATCAGTACGCGGATATCTTCAAAATGAAGTCCGGTGGTAGGTTCGTCGAGGATATAGAGTGTCTTGCCCGTATCACGCTTGGAGAGTTCCGTAGCCAACTTTACGCGCTGGCTCTCACCTCCGGAGAGCGTGGTGGAGGACTGTCCCAGCTTGATATAGCCCAATCCCACTTCCTGGATAACCTTAATCTTATTCAATATCTGAGGCACATTCTCGAAGAACTCCACCGCACGGTTGATAGTCATATCCAGCACATCGGCAATGGATTTTCCCTTAAAACGCACTTCCAGCGTCTCTCGGTTGTAGCGTTTGCCGTGACACACCTCGCAAGGCACATACACATCCGGCAGGAAATTCATCTCAATGCACTTGTACCCATTGCCTTGGCAAGCCTCGCAACGTCCGCCACTGACGTTGAAGGAGAAGCGTCCCGCCTTATATCCACGTATCTTCGCTTCGGGCAAACCGACAAACAGATTACGGATATCGGAAAACACACCGGTATAAGTAGCAGGATTGGAACGCGGTGTTCGTCCCAAAGGAGACTGGTCCACATTCACCACCTTGTCTATATATTCCAGCCCTTCAATACTGTCATACTCCAAAGGATCCTGCAGTGAACGATAGAACTTCTGCGAAAGAATAGGCTGCAACGTCTCGTTGATAAGCGTGGACTTGCCACTACCGGAAACACCGGTAACACAAATCAGCTTGCCCAGCGGGAACTCCACATCCACATTCTTCAGATTATTACCCTTGGCGCCACGCAGCCACAGACTGTGTCCATTGCCCTCGCGACGCTTGGCAGGCACCTCGATGGCACGTTCTCCATTCAGATATTGGGAGGTCAGCGTATGCGTCCGGAGCATTTCGCGGGGAGTGCCGGCAAAGACAACAGCCCCTCCCAGGCGACCAGCTTTCGGACCCATATCAATGACGTAATCGGCAGCCAGCATCATATCCTTGTCATGCTCCACCACAATGACGGAGTTGCCAATGTCACGCAGTTCCTTCAAAGAGTGTATCAAGCGCTGGTTGTCGCGTTGGTGCAGGCCGATACTCGGCTCATCCAATATATACAGCACATTCACCAGCTGTGAACCTATCTGCGTAGCCAGGCGGATACGCTGGCTTTCACCACCGGAAAGGCTGACGGAACTACGGTTCAGCGAAAGATAATCCAGACCGACATCGAGCAGAAATTTGAGCCGTGTACGGATTTCCTTCAGGATTTCACCGGCAATCTGCTGTTGCTTGCTACTGAGATACGGGTCTACGTTTACCAGCCAGTCATACAGCTCATTGATGTCCATCGTAGACAATTCGTAGATGTTCTTGTCGTGAATGCGGAATGAAAGCGCTTCCTTATTCAACTTGGCGCCATGACATTCCGGGCAAACGGCAGTCTTGGCAAACTGGTCCGCCCACTTCTGTGCCGTGGCAGAAGCATCCTTCTCCTGCAGCATCTGGATATACTTTACAACCCCCTCAAACGTCACAAAATAATCGGAAGAGGTGCCTATCAGTGAACTCTTTATCTTGATACGCTCGTCCGAGCCGTAGAGAATCTCGTCGATGGCATCCTCCGGCAAGTCTTTGACCGGTGTTTTCAGCGTCGCTTCATATTTCTCCAGCAAGGCGGTAATCTGCCAGAAAATCATGCTGTTCTTGGCTTTCCCCAACGGTGCGATGGCACCTCCGGCAATGGAGAGCTCACGGTCGGGAATCACCTTGTCAATATCAATCTGGCTGACCACCCCCAACCCTTTGCACTTAGGACATGCCCCTTGCGGCGAATTGAAGGAAAAGTTGTGCGGCGCCGGTTCCCGATAGGACAACCCCGTCACGGGACACATCAGCCGTTTGCTGTAATGGCGCACGCTATCCGTCTGCGCATCGAGTATCATCAGCAATCCGTCACCTTGACGCATGGCAGTGGCCACGCTGTTCTTCAGGCGTGTGTCATCCTTGTCCGTCACCACCAGCTTGTCTATCACCACCTCCACATCGTGGTTCTTATAGCGGTCCAGCTTCATGCCGGGCAAGACTTCGCGTACCTCACCGTCCACACGTACGTAGAGATAGCCTTTCTTGCGCACCTGCTCGAAGAGCTCCTTGTAATGCCCCTTACGGCTGCGCACCAGCGGAGCAAGGATATAAATGCGTTTTCCTTTGTAATCCTTCAGGATAAGGTCGAGTATCTGTTCCTCGGTATACTTCACCATCTTCTCGCCGGAGAGATAAGAATAAGCTTCTCCTGCACGGGCATACAACAAACGAAGGTAATCATAAACCTCTGTCGTTGTACCCACCGTGGAACGTGGATTCTTATTCGTGGTTTTCTGCTCGATGGAGATAACCGGGCTCAGTCCCGTTATCTTATCCACGTCCGGACGTTCCAGATTTCCCAGGAAATTACGGGCATAGGCTGAAAAGGTCTCGATATAGCGGCGCTGCCCTTCGGCAAAAATAGTATCGAATGCCAAAGAGGACTTGCCGCTTCCGCTCAGGCCTGTAATCACAGTCAGGCTGTTACGGGGAATCTCGGCATCGATATTCTTGAGGTTGTGCACGCGCGCACCATATACATTGATATATTCTGTTTCTTCTTGCATGTTGATTTATCCTATCGTTTTAACTGCAAAAATAACTGTTTCCCCCCGAATATCAGCCGAAAAGCGCTATTTTTCAGTTTTGAAATGCACAATATTATTTCTTAACGCAATCCTTTGGTTTGAATGCCACAATATTCGTACCTTTGCAGCTACTTTGGGAAATTGTAAACATAAACCAACGATTACTGAATGAAAACGATTAACCGCATTATCTGCTCCCTGCTGCTTGCCAGTGCATGCAGTATCGGTGCAATAGCACAAGAGAATCAATCTTATTTTCTGCATACTATCGAAAAAGGACAAAGTCTCTACTCCATCGCCAGCATGTACGGCGTCAGCCAGTCGGACATCATCAAACTGAACCCCGGCAGTGACGAGAAAATATTCATCGGACGCACATTGCGTATTCCACGCAGCGCTGCCAACATACAAAAAGAAACATACCATACCATCGAAACCGGTGAGACCCTCTACCGGCTGACCGTGAAATACAATGTATCTGCCAAAGCCATCTGTGACGCCAACCCGGGACTGAGCGCCGAGAATTTCCGTATCGGACAAGTAATCCGTATCCCTTCCACAACCGAGACCCAAACCATGGTCCCGGCTGAGACACAAAGCAGCACTGTAGTTGCCAACAACAATATTCTCGGCCCCGTAGAGTCACGATGCCGTGACATGCATAAAGTGAAGCGGAAAGAAACCGTATTCAGCATCAGCCGTGAATACGGCATCAGCGAAGCCGAACTGATAGCCGCCAACCCGGAATTAAAAGGCGAAAACAAAATAAAGAAGGGAACCTTCCTCTGCATTCCCTATCCCAAAGCACAGACGGAGCAAAATATCCAGTCGCAGGCAATACCTACCGACAGCGAGCTGTTCCGTGAAAACCGGAAAAAGACAGAACGCTTCAGCACCATCAAGGCTGCCGTCATCCTTCCCTTCCTGGACGGGGTATCAAAGAGCGAGTCTTCCCGTATGGTGGAATACTACGAAGGCCTACTGATGGCCGTAGACAGCTTGAAACGTACTGGCACTTCCATTGACTTGTACACTTACAATTCAGGTCCCGAAAGTGCCTCGCTGAACTCCATCCTGGGCAAAAGCGAGATGAAGGACATGGACATCATCTTCGGGCCTCTGTACCAACAGCACATCAAACCGCTGGCCGAGTTTGCCAAGAAACAAGACACACGCCTGGTGATACCATTCACATCGAAAGACAACACGGTATTCCAGAATCCGGCGGTCTATCAGATAAATACCCCCCAATCCTATCTGTACTCCGAGGTGTACGACCACTTTGTGCGCCAGTTCCCCAATGCCAACGTCATCTTCATTGAAGCCAGCCAGGGCACCAAGGACAAGGCAGAATTCATCAGGGACTGAAAGACGAACTGCGCAACCGTTCCATCCCGATGAAGAGCCTGAAAGAGGATGTCACCGTAGAATCCCTGAAAACAGTATTACGCACGGACCGTGAGAATATCTTTATCCCCACATCCGGCAGTAACCTGACATTGATTAAGATACTTCCCCAATTGACCTTATTGGTGCGCGAACAACCCGAAAGCCGTATCCATCTGTTCGGCTATCCGGAATGGCAGACCTACACCAAAGACCACTTGGAAGCCTTCTTTGAACTGGACACCTATTTCTATTCCTCTTTTTATACCAACAATTTGCTGCCTGCCGCCATCAACTTTACCAAAAACTACCGCAGATGGTATGGCAAGGAGATGGACGAGCGCTATCCCAAATTCGGAATGTTGGGCTTCGATACCGGCTATTTCTTCCTGAAAGGACTTGCGCGCTATGGCTCTTCCTTCGAGAAGAACATGCAGGGGACTGGACCTGGTGCCCATCCAGACCGGCTTCAAGTTCCAACGGGTAAACAACTGGGGAGGCTTCATCAACAAGAAGGTGTTCTTCGTGCACTTCACCAAGAACTTTGAGCTGGTGAAGTTGGACTTTGATTAGGGATTAATCATCTGATAATCCACTATATAACTATTAATTCGTAGCTTGTAACTCGTAACTTATAACTTATAGCATGAACCTGAGAACAATCATCATATTCGCCCTGCTGGTGTGTGCATGTATATTGCCCCTGCATGCGCAGGTGGGCGAGCAACGCCACAACTTCGCTGTGGGCGTCAATGGAGGCATCAATCTGAATAGCGTAAGCTTCTCTCCCTCTGTCAAGCAGAAGAATCTGATGGGCATCAACGGTGGTGTGACAGCCCGATACATTTCCGAGAAATATTTCAGTATGATTTGCGGTGCACAAATCGAGCTGAACTTCTCACAGCACGGTTGGGACGAGTATTACGAGGACTATCCCACACTGAGCTACACCCGCACCATGAACTATGTGGAAATACCGTTCCTGGCACATCTGGCATTCGGCAAGGACCGCGGTCTGCAATTCTTCATCCATGCCGGTCCGCAGATAGGTTTCCTGCTTGGCGACAGCGAAAAGATAGACGGCGACTGGGACGGCACTGTAGCAGAATCCTACACCAACATCACCGTGGAACAGCACGGCAAGGCCATAGACAACAAATTCGACTACGGCATTGCAGGCGGAGCAGGCATAGAGCTGCGCACCAAGGCAGGCAATTTCATCGTAGAAGGAAGATACTACTATGCTTTGTCCGATTTCTATGGCAGCACCAAGAAGGACTTTTTCTCACGCTCCGCACACGGAGTCATTACGGCCAAGATAACTTATCTCTTCGACTTGAAGAAGTAATGCTTATAGGAAACACCCGTTTCCACACGTAGGGACGACAATTTCCTCTAATGGGAACAGTATAATGGAACGACTGTAACCTCAAGCGGAAACGATAAAAAAGCAGACCACGTATTTCATTCGGAATACGTGGTCTGCTTTTTGTTATTATCAAGTAGATAAACCTTCTTATCTTCTTAAACGGTCTGCCGCCTTCACCATCACCTCATCTTTGTAGATGGCACGGAAGGCCAGATAGTTGAGGATGATGGCTACCACCGGAAGGCAAAGCGCCCATCCCAACTGGAAAGTCATTGCATCCAAATCACCCTTCAAAATAAACATAAATACACAGAAGGCTATGTAGTAGCCTATCAGCAGAATGCTGCTGAAAATCGTCATGCGTATTTGCAACATACGGTTACGGAAAAGGAATATCGTACAGAAGGCAACAAGTGCACTGAGCAACAATATCCCGAACAAGCCCCAAGTAGACTGAAATCCTCCGTCGGCCAAAGCCACTCCCAGAGGTTTGAAAACATGCGCTGTCACTCCGTCCGCTCGATGAACTGTCCTACAGGCATGCAAATTGCCACAACCAACAGGATAGTTACCAACAACAAATAAACAGATTGAATACGTTGTATCATTACTGTAATTTTTCTTTTTCCTTAGCCGGGTTACGATAGTAAATCTTACCCTCCACATATTCTTGCGTTGCAATCAATGTCGGCTTCGGCAGTTTTTCGTAATAGCGGGAAATCTCAATCTGTTCCCGGTTTTCGAACACTTCTTCCAAATTATCATTGTAAGAGGCAAACTCAGCAAGCTTTTTGGAAAGGTCATTCTTGATTTCCACACTAATCTGGTTGGCACGCTTTCCGATAATCGCTACGCTTTCGTATACATTACCAGTATCCTCACACAACTCCATCATATCACGGGTCACCGTAGTAGTAGGAGCATTTGTCTTTCTGTAATCCATAAATTTATCTATTGATTATTATATTATTGCTCTTCACTTCCTTCTCCCAGCATTTTCTGCGCTTCTTTAAATATTCGGTCGACTTCCTTCATATACTTACTTTCGGGGAACTCATTTTTAAAGGCATAACATTCATCCACAGCTTCGCGGTAACGTTCTGCCCTTTTGTCCTCCACACTGTATACAGCCAACTCATACTTGGCACGCAAGATAAGAATGGATAAATCTTCACGCAGGTTGGTATAGGGATAATCCTTCAAAGCATTCTGCGCAGTGATAACGCAAGCCTGATAGTTGTTACCCAGATAATTACCCATATTATAATAAAGTTTTGCAGACAGATACTCCTTCATCACCAGCTTGTCCTGCAAGGCAAATATCATGTTCTGCGCCTCCTCTTTCTTGGAACTTTGCGGGAAGTATTCCATAAACATCTGCAACTGCTGGATGGCGCTATACGTGCCGGATTGGTCCAAACGCGGCTCCGGAGTATCCAGATACAAAGCTTTACCGGCGTGGAAACGTGCCAGTTCTGTGAATGTACCGCGGGGATAAACGTTGTAGTATTGAATGAAAGTCTGCGCAGCAGTCTGATAATCCTTCTGGTTATAGTAGCTCATACCCAGCATATAGAGGGATTCCTCTGCCTTGTCCGTACCTTTGAGAATAGCAATCAATTCATTGAGCAAAGTGGCAGCACGGTTATACTGACCTTTTGCGAAGTAATTTTTTGCCGCTTCGTACTTGTATTCGTAATCTGTGCTTTTCAGCAATTTGTTGTATTCTCCACACGAGGAGAGCAGCAATGCTGCAAGCAGAGTTATTAGGATGTTCTTCTTCATTACTTTTGTTCAAATAATGCGCAAAGATAGGGGTTCGCATCGAATAAAGCAACGATACGAGCCTTAATTTTTCAAAAACCAGACGAACGGGCAGGAATTAGGGATGAATGGTGAAAGATTAGGGATGAGGACTATGCAGGTTGATAGCACAGTCACTAATCACTAATCCCTAATCCTTCCTCCCTAATCCTTCGTTTTCACAGTTTATAGAGTTCGCTTGCCGCCAGCAAATCGACCTTTTTTTCTGTCAATACACGGATACAGTTATCCATGTCGTTGGGACGAATGATGACATTGGCCGTTTCACCATTGGCAAAGGAATACATGTACTCGATGAACACGCCTTCATCGGAGAGGAAACGGAGTACTTTCGCCAATGAACCGGGGATATTGGGACAACTGATGCCTACTACATCCGTTACGTTCACTGCGAAGTGATTATCTTTCAAAGCCTTATATGCTTTATCCGGTTCGGAAACAATGCCACGAAGGATACCGAAATCGGCATTCTCTGCAATACATAGAGCAGAAAGGTTGACACCTTCTTTTGCAAGAACTTCAGTCACCTCTGTGAGGCGACCGGACTTGTTCTCCAGAAAAATGGAAAGTTGTTTTGCTACCATAGGTTTATTTACGATTTGACAATTTACGATTTACCATGTACAATGTACAATTTGGCGATTTACAATTTGCGGTTGTCGATGACGCGCTTGGCTTTGCCTACGCTGCGCTCAATACTGCGTGGTTCTACCAGACGGACATCTACACCGAGACCGAGTACGCTCTGCAGGCGGGCTACGAGCTTCTTCTTCAGAGCCAGCATCTTGTTGATTTCATCGGAATAGTATTCGGGACGAACCTCAACCTGCAACTCCATGGTGTCGGTATTGTTCTTGCGGTCTACCAGCAAGAGGTAGTGAGGCTCGAACTCCGGCATTTCGAGGATAACGGACTCTATCTGCGTGGGGAACACGTTGACACCACGGATAATCAGCATGTCATCACTACGTCCCAAGATGCGGTCCATACGAACCAGTGTACGTCCGCAGGAGCACTTATCGTAGTGCAGGGCGGTGAGGTCCTTGGTACGGTAGCGCAACAGCGGCATCCCCTCTTTGGTAAGGTGAGTGAACACCAATTCGCCGGTTTCTCCAGGGGCAACCGGTTCGAGGGTCTTCGGGTCTACAATCTCGGGGAAGTAATGGTCTTCATTGAGGTGGGTACCGTGCTGGCACTCGCATTCGTAACCTACACCGGGGCCGGCAATCTCACTAAGCCCATAAATATCAAATGCCTTGATACCCAGCTTGGTTTCAATATCCCGACGCATACTTTCGGTCCACGGCTCGGCGCCGAAGGCTCCCACTTTCAACTTAAACTCTTCACGGGGAAGACCGGAGTCTTTGATGGCATCTGCCAGATAGAGGGCGTATGAGGGCGTGCAGCAAAGTACGGTAGAACCGAAATCATGCATCAGTGTAATCTGCTTCTCCGTATTGCCGCTGGACATCGGGATGACGGAAGCGCCGATATTCTCGGCACCGGCATGCGCACCCAGTCCGCCGGTAAAAAGTCCGTAACCGTAGGACACCTGGAAAATATCCGAGCTACCGGCACCATAGGCGGTAAAGGCCCGTGAAAGGCATTCGGACCATGCTGAAAGGTCTTTTCGGGTATAGCCTACCACAGTGGGTTTTCCGGTTGTGCCGGAAGAGGCATGAATACGCACAATCTGGCTCATAGGTACGGCACAAAGGCCGAAAGGATAATTATCGCGCAAGTCATATTTGGTAGTAAAAGGAAGTTTTACGATATCATCTATACTATTAATATCGTCCGGAGTGATCCCCAGTTCCTGCATTTTCTTACGGTAGAAAGGAGTGTTGTGATAAACATGCTCCACGATCTTTTTGAGGCGAATGCTTTGGATTTTACGGAGGCTTTCACGATCCATACATTCGATGCTTTCATTCCAAATCATGTCTTCGTTGTATTACAATTATTAATGGTTGTTATCAATATAGCTGCAAAGTAAACAAAAAAATTTTGTTTATCTCAAGTATTTTCCCGAATATTGCCGCTTCTAAGAAGAGAAAATGAACAAATTCGAACTGACATCCGCCTACCAACCTACCGGTGACCAGCCGGAAGCCATCGCACAGCTGACCGAGGGCGTGCATGAGGGACTTCCTGCACAAACATTACTCGGTGTCACCGGGTCCGGAAAGACATTCACCATAGCCAACGTCATTGCCAACATCAACAAGCCAACGCTGATATTGAGCCACAACAAGACGCTGGCTGCCCAGTTGTACAGCGAGTTCAAGGGATTCTTCCCGAACAATGCCGTAGAATACTATGTGTCCTACTACGACTACTATCAGCCCGAAGCCTACCTGCCATCATCGGACACCTATATAGAAAAAGACCTCGCCATCAACGACGAGATAGACAAGTTGCGCCTTGCCGCCACCTCCGCCCTGCTTTCGGGCAGGAAAGATGTAGTGGTGGTATCCTCCGTTTCGTGCATATACGGCATGGGGAATCCGGCAGACTTCTACAACAACGTCATCGAAGTACAGCAAGGCAAGAATTTCAGTCGCAATGTCTTCCTGCGACGCCTGGTGGACAGTCTTTACGTACGCAACGACATTGACCTGAACCGCGGCAATTTCCGCGTGAAAGGCGATACGGTGGACATTTATCTGGCTTACGCCGACAACTTGCTGCGCGTCACCTTTTGGGGAGACGAGGTAGACAGTATTGAGGAAGTGGACCCTATGAGCGGCGTTACCGTCGCCAAGTTCGATGCCTACAAGATTTATCCCGCCAACCTCTTCATGACCACCAAGGAAGCCACGTTGCGTGCCATACACGAAATAGAGGATGACCTTCACAAGCAAGTGCAATGGTTTGAAAACGAAGGCCGCCCATTCGAGGCCAAACGTTTGCAGGAACGGGTGACCTATGATATGGAAATGATACGCGAATTGGGACATTGCTCCGGCATTGAGAATTATTCTCGCTACTTTGACGGGCGTGCTGCCGGTAC
>VOFB01000140.1_pt1 | contig 12000 bp, 22 predicted proteins | sample 5384141 | NCBI WGS metagenome assembly VOFB01 (sample SAMN12384721, study PRJNA508395) | human gut metagenome | isolation source: healthy gut A | host: Homo sapiens
TTCTTTCGCTATTCTCAATAGAACGTCTAACGAAAACCTTACTTTAATTTTACATTGCGTGTTCCAAAAGGGCGTGCACCAACGCGCACGCCCTTTTTTTGGTTTGCTTAAGCAGAAAGCTCAGCCGTCAAATTACTTGACGCCTTCCTTGTCCACGGAGGGCAGGATGCTCTCAAGCTTCCACATGGGGACGGGGAGATGACATGGACGGAAATCAGTTCGCCAACGCTGTGCAGCAGCTGCACCGGCATCGGTAGCAGCCTTGACAGCGCCGACATCGCCGCGGACCATGACGGTCACGAGACCGCCGCCCCATGGACTTTGCCGATCAGATGAACATTAGCTGCCTTGACCATGGCATCGGCTGCTTCAATAGAACCAATCAGGCCCTTAGTTTTCCGATCATACCCAAAGCTTCCTTCTTAATCATTATAGTTTCCTCCTAAAATAAATTCGTGTAAAAATTTACTTCTTATACGGTCGCAATGAAGGATCAGTTGCCGCCCTTCATGGCGTTGACCAGCTCGTTCACCAGTTCGTGCAGCTGCTTGCCGTCGATGCCGTCCTGTGCAGGAAGGCCCTGGTTGCCTGGTGGTGCAGTTGCAGCTGCCGCTGAACTGCATGGGGAAGGCTGCGCGCCCGCAGCGTTGCTGCCACGGCAGCAACCAGTCGGGACGGAACGTGGGATCACTCTGTGCCAGCGTGGTGACATCTTTCAGGCCGTAAACAACCTTCTTGATGTTGACCAGGTTCATGGGTGTCACGTTCTCAGAGGTGGCACTGCCGCCCCAAGTGCCGCAGCCCAGCGTGAACGCGGGAGCCAGAGCTGTGCTGGCGCCGGTGCCGCCCCTGCGTACCGCCGGTGTTGACCAGGATACGGGAAGCGGGCTTGCGGGAGAACTCACGAACGATCTGAGGATCGTTGGTGTGGATGTTCATGGTGTGGCCGATACCGTTCTGCAGCAGCTTGATGCTCAGCTCGCAAGCCTCGTGCCAATCGCGGACGGTATAGAATGCCAGAACGGTGGTCAGCTTCTCATAGGACAGAGGATAACCATCGCCAACACCCTGCTGCTCACCGATCAGCACGCGGGTGCCGTCGGGAATGCTGATGCCAGCTGCGGTTGCAATAACCTGCGCGCGGCCCACGAACTTAGCGCTCATGCTGTGGCCGCCGTTCTTGAACAGCAGGTTGCAGACCTTAGCGGTCTCTTCAGCGGTCATGAAGTAACCGCCCTGCTTCTTGAACTCAGCGATAACCTGATCGCGGTTGCACTCTTCGCAGATCACGGACTGCTCGGGAAGCGCAGACAGTACCGTTATCAAAGGTCTTGGAAGCCAGGATCTCCTTGACGGACTGTGCCACATCAGCGGTACGCTCAATGTAGGAAGGAGAGTTACCGGCGCCGACACCCAGAGCAGGCTTACCAGCGCTGTATGCAGCCTTCACCATGCCGGGGCCGCCGGTGGCGATGATCATGGAAGTCTCCTTGCACTTCATCAGCTCATCGGTAGCGCCCATGGAAGGCATGGACAGGCAGCCGATCACGTTCTCAGGTGCGCCTGCAGCCACAGCGGCATCACGCATCAGCGTAGCAGCCTTCAGGGTGCACTGCAGTGCAGAGGGATGGGGGAGAATACAATTGCGTTACGAGCCTTGATCGCGATCATGGACTTGTAAATCGCAGTAGAAGTGGGGTTGGTGGAAGGAACGATACCCATGATCAGACCCACGGGATCAGCAACTTCCATCATCTTGTTCACGGGATCCTCATGGATGATGCCGGAGCACTTCATATCCTTGATGTAATATATACGATCGTGGATGCCATGTGGTTCTTGTAGGTCTTATCTCAACCTTACCAAAACCGGTCTCCTCAACTGCCATCTTTGCCAGCATCACAGCGTTTTCCTCTGCGACACGAACCATGTTCTGCAGAATTTTGTCAATCTGCTCCTCCGTATAATCCGCCAGCTTATCGGTTGCGATCTTGCCCAGACGAGCCAGATTACGCGCCTCCTGAACGGATTGCAGATCATAATCAAAGTTCTCCATTCTGGTTCCTCCTTTCAAAAAAATCATTATGCATTCAGATTTGGATATTGTCAATTGTTTTCATAATACGCGCGAAACTCCGCCAACAGCATGCCTTTGTCGGCCTTGAAATCGCGCGCCCAGCAATGCCGAAAGCCTTGTATTCGCGGGCCAGGCGGCGCAGCGACAACGGCCAGCGTATCCAGCTTTGCCAGGGCCTGTTCAGTCCCCAGATCTTTGACCCACGTATCCACCGCAGTTTTCTTCAGCTCGGTCGTTTCACCTTTATCCTTGGCGGTTTTTTCCGCGTTAGACGCTGCCTTTTCTGCGGATTTTTCAGAAACCTTCGTCACCGCTTTTTCGATCTCGCGTTTTTTTTCTTCGATCTTCTCAACGCCGGAATCGGCTTTCTTTTGCTTCCTCCGCAGGCTTCACAGGAGCCTCCGCCTCAGCGGGTTCACTCTCCTCCTCCACGGCAGGCTCCGCATCGGGGCCGGGTGCAGGAGGCTCAGTATCGTCCTCCGGATCCGGGTCCGGATCCTCCGGATCGGGATCTTCCGGCTCCAGATCCTGCGTCAGCGGATGGACATTGACGATCAAGCCATCCAGCGAGGAGTGAGGGCGCGGAATCACATGCACCGAGATCAGTTCGCCGACACGCTGTGCAGCAGCGGCGCCTGCATCCACAGCAGCTTTCACCGCCCCCACGTCACCGACGACACAAACAGTAACCAGTCCGCCGCCGATATGCGTTTTTTCCAGAAGCGCCACTTCAGCAGCCTTGAGCATGGTATCTGCGCTTTCAATCGCTCCGATCAATCTTTTGGTCTCGATCATCCCAAGTGCCTGCATTGTTTATTCCTCCTTAGTTCTCTTCCATCAGATCCGCCCAATTGGAGGGATACGTGTTGTAAAAACACCTTGCAGCAATGGTCTTTGGAACCCATCACGACGGAAGCGCCATTGGGGATGAAGATGCAGTCGCCAGCATTAGCCGTATAGCTCTTGCCATTGATCGTAACCACGAAAGTACCCTCGATGACGTAATCGTTCTCATCGTAGTTCTGTGTCCACTCATAGGTATCGTGATCGATGACCAGCAGACCGGAACTGATATTGGAATCGTTCTTGTCGATCAATTCCTGATACTTCACTCTGGGGTTGCCCTCGAAGAACTCATCCATACGAACCGTACTGCCACGGACAACCTTCAGCCCGGAAGCATCCTTTTCGCACAGATAAGGCGCGTCGGCCACACCGGCCACGTTGTTGAACATGTCGCCCAGCATTCCCTTATCCGCCATCACCTTGAGCACCTGATAAATCATATCGCTGCTGATCTCGGCAGGCGCGTCGCAAGCAGGAGCAGGAGCCGGGGCAGCCGCCGGAGCGGGCGCTGCAGCAGCAGCGACCGGTGCGGCCGGAGCCTCACAGCAGCATGTTTTTGGTTCCTCACCATAAGAAATCTCAATGCCAGCGGTTCTTGCAGCGTCTTTCGCGGAGGGCGTCACCAAAGTGTCCTCCTCCGAGACATAGCAAACTTTTTTACCTTCATTCACCAGTTTCTGAATGTCTTTTTCGCAAACCAACTTTTTCATTTCAATTTCACCTCCTCAAATATTTTGCTGTTATGCACAACGCCCGCACATGCTGCTAACCTCACAGCACGGAAGGCACGAGTCTATCCGAGGGAGACGGAATGACTTCCGCATCCACCATCAGGCCCTTGGTTTCTGCTACCCCGCGGCCGGCTTCCACACCGGTTTCCACGGCAGCCACGTCACCGGTGAAGGTGAAGAAGGACTTGCCGCCCAGGCCAGTGCCCAAACGAATCTCGATCGCTTCCAGCCCGCAGCCTTCAGAATCTGGTCGGCTGCCGTGATCATGGTCGCTACAGAGAATGTTTCGAAGATACCCAGCGCGGTTACATGCTCAGGCATTGTCGCGCCAGTGATAGCGGGGGGAAAATGCCGTGATGCACATTGGGGATCACCAAAGGAACTAATAAAGTACTCGCCGGCGAATTTCTCGCCAATGTGGACGGAATCCTGCACAGCGGCCACATCGCCCTCGACCAAGGCAATGTATTTACCGGGGCAGATCGTCTGTGCGGTCACGATCTCGACTTCGGAAATCTTGACCATCTGATCGGCCGCGTAGATACCGCGGGCGATACTGGAAAATTCAACCATTCCAATTGCAATAGCCATATCAACCCATCCTTATCACAATAAAGTCGTTTCCGCATCACTCACCGTGCCGGAGACACTGGCATGGATCGGGGCGCCCAGCGCGCCGTCAGGAACCTTGCCGATCAGCTGGCCGGCCGTAACACGGTCGCCGGTGGAAACTACCGGGACTGCAGGTGCGCCCACATGCTGGCTGGTAGCGATATGTACCTCGGCGGGAGTAATCGTTTCTTCGGTCCAGGGGGCGGGCTGATCGAACTCACGCAGTCCCAGACGGGCCGCAAGCGTTTGCTGGGTACCAGACGGTACTTGCGTGCATCACGCACATGGAACTCAGTTTCAGTCGGCTGATAGCGAACCTTTGCCTCTGCCATATTCTGCTTGAAGATCGCATTGGTCAAACGCGGATGCAGGTTGGCCGGGCAGGAGAAGTATTCGCACAGGTTGCACTGGCAGCACAGCGATGCGGGCAGCTGCGCCTGAATATCGTCGGGTGCATAGCTCAGAACACGCATCATCTTGTGGGGCTGCATATTGTGCCCCAAAAGGTACCGCGGGCACAGATCCGTACACATACGGCACTGCTCACAGGCGGAACGGTTGATCCGCCGTGCCTGATCAAAGGTATAGGACTTTCTCTTAATCAACGGATGATCCTTTTTCAGAATGATAAAGCCCTTGTCCTTCTTGGTGATATAGCCGCTCAGATCGGTCAGCAGGGGACCCATCATAGGGCCGCCGCCGACAACGCCGTAGTTGCTGAAGTCCTCGATACCGCTCATTTTCAGAACGTCGAGCACAGGCGTACCTACAGGCACCTTCACGGTTTTGCGCTGCGGAATATCGCCGGCCAAAGTGATGTATTTCTCCGTGACAGCTTTTTCCGCTTTGTGCATGGTATACGTTCAGGCAGGTCTCGGAGTTGATAACCACGCAACCCACATTGATGGGGATGCCGGCCTCCGGCACCACGCGGCCAGTCAACTGATAAACCAGCACCTGCTCGTCGCCGGCGGGGTAAATATCCGGCAGGATACCGACGGATACATAATCGCCCACCCCCAGCGTTTTGATATGTTCTTCCAAAATCTCAATGACATCATGGTGTTTGCCCTGATGCCGATGATCGCCTTCTTTGCGCCGACCAGCTCTCCGGCTGCCTTGAACCCCTTAATGATCCGTCGGGATACATGGCCATCAGCTGCTGATCCACCCGGAGCAGCGGTTCGCACTCCCCGCGCCGTTCATGAGGATGTATTCGGCCTTGCAGTTCAGCTTGGCATGGGTTGGGGAATCCCGCACCGCCAGCGCCGATAACACCGGCTTCTTTCACCTGCTCAAGAAGACTCATAATGAACACCTCCTGTTACTCGCCAAATTCACAGTCTTCATCAATAATGCCAATTACCGCGGCATCCACGGGAATCGTATCGTCACCAACCATTCTTTCTCGCACTGGAACCGGTGGTTACGATTACGCGTTCTCCAATGCCGGCGCTGATGATATCCACAACGACCAGACGTTTGCCAGCGTCCGGGCCGCCGCCGATCACTTCGGCCAGCATGAACTTCAATCCATTCAGAGACTCTGCTTTTTCTGGTTGCCCAGATCGTATCGATCAATTTCACCGTTAACATGGTTTTTACCCCTTCTTCTCCATCTTCCGCTGGATCTCCGCCATAGCGTCCTCCACAGCGGCTGTATCGCCGAAAATTGCCAGCAGAATCATGTTCTGTGGGCAACTGCCCTTGATGTCCTCCACCGTAACGCCGGTGGCCTTTTCCGCGATATCCGAGGCAACGACCATTTCGATCATCCGCCCCTGCACCAGGCCGACAGCATCCACGCCATAGGAGGCAGCTCTTGGAGTTTGAGCCCTTTCGACGCATCAGGATATCAATCGTACCCCCTGGATGGGGATTTGATAATGTAAAAATCCATGGTTGCGGTTCCTTTCTCAATCCATTACTTCCTGCTTGCAATTCAGGGCAATACCCAGAGGTGTCGCAAACATGGGGTTCTTCGGTTTAAACGTCGGGATCCCGGTCTGCTTCTGGATGATACCCTCAATCCCGGTCAGACAGCAGGTACCGCCGACCAGGTAGATCTCATCCACATTATACCCCTGAATATGCTGTTTGACAATAGCCGCTACTTTTTTTCGACAACGGGTTTGAGCACAGGAAGAATCTCCTTGTGGTGCGCGGGGTCACGTTTTTTCAGCTCTGCTTCCTCGAAGGGGATGTGCAATGCACCAGCCAGCACCAAAGAAAAGTGCGTACCACCGGTGGGCTCGTCGGCCACATACACAACCTCGCCATCCTTGAAGATCGAAATACCGGTGGTGCCGCCGCCGATATCCACGATGGCGCCATTCTTGATACGCAGAACTGCATTCGCAGCCGTAGACTCATCTAAAAAGATTCGTTATCTCAAATCCGGCACCCTGTATCACGTTCTTAACCGCTCCGCCGTCCAGCGTATCGGTGCCGGGCGGGATCGCGGCCGCTGCATAGAGCAGCTCTTCCACACCCAGTTCCTCTTCCAACTGCGCCTTCATTTCACGAATGATCTGAACGGCGCCAAAGTAGTCGACCACCATACCGTCGCGGACGACATCCGCATACTGATAGCGGCCGGCCACCGGCCGGCGGTTCTCATCAAGCACTGCAACAACAATACAAGCTGTACCAAGATCCACGCCAGCGTAGTAGACGGACGATTTCTCAACGATCGGATGCTTACACACCTTCTCAAACTGATCAATAATCTCGTCACAATACTGAAACGTTACATCTTTCTTTGACATTCTTTTCCTCCAACGGCTCCGCAAATCATCTGGGAGACTGTATTGATAATTTGATTGATCTTCCCGATCGCATCCATGCAGGGTCCGATCGCCGCATCATTGCCTTCAAAAGCCTGCAGCATCACCGGCTCAATCTCCCGCAGCGCGCAGCGCATTCGTGCAGCGCCAGGATCTCTCTGCCTTTTTCCAATTGAACATGGAAATCAGTGATTTCAAAGCAATCTTCCAGGTCATCTGAGAAATTTCTCGCAGGTAACGCCATGGCATTCCCTGCAGGGGCAGGTTCTGCGCCATACCCTTTCCCTCCACCATATGGCGGATATCGCTGAACTGCTTGCTCAGGCGCGTCAGGTTCTGCGCCATTAAAATATCGGTTTCCAGGAGCGTCTGTTCACACCGGAGAAAAACCGCTTCTACAGAACAAAGCTTGGTCCGCACCATCTTTGTTCTCCAGTTCGCACTTTTTCGGCGTTTTGACTTCCTGCACCGGCTGCACCGGCTGTTGAACCGGCTGCGTTGGTTCGGGCGGTGAAGCAGCCTGCTCCACCTTTTTCCCCACCGCCGTTATGGTTCGGGTTTTGCAGACGGACAGCAGATTTCCTGTGTCAAAGACTCTCGGATGATCGGGTTGGCCCTGGGTTCATCGTACAAATCGATGCCCCGATCCAGCAGGAACTGACGGGCGCCGGGCGTCAACCGGGTTCCCGGTTCCGGCTCATACGTCGTGAACGGTTCCTTCCGATAGAATACCGCAGTTCGTCTTCCGTGATGAATTTCATTGATTTCCCCCTTACTATCGTCATTTTGGCTGGGCCAAACAAATATTCCTTTAACTCTGCAATGCCGACCCTGTGGGAACGCTGACCCTGAAAATCGGCTCACCCACGCCGATCAGGCGCAGCTGCCGCAAGCAGGATTCTTCGTTCTCCGGTGCCAAGTCCACCTTGGTGATCACACCGATCACCGGTTTGGTAAAAGCCTGGGCAAACTTAGGCGAATAGATATCGATGGGACGGGACTGATCCACCAGCACCAGAACATGGGAAGCGTCCTGTGACGCCGCGATCAAGTGCTTATACATATCTGCATTTTCCACATAGGACCCGGGACAATCCATAGTCCGCTTGCCGTAAATCATGTCCGGGGTGCGCCGGGGCGGACGGGGGTCGTCCTCCAGCGCCCGGACCAGGGTCGTCTTCCCGCAACGGGAAGGTCCCGACCATCACGCGCTTTTTTCTCATGAGCGCGTAATATCCACGACCGTAAAGCCCAACGTGTTTTCAGTGTCGTGCACACAGCTTTCAGCGCGGTTTCTACGCTTTGCACATCGCCGCTGACCACCACCGAACCAGTAAAACGGTCCAGAAAACCAATCTCCACATCGGCGGCCTTGGTCGCTACATCCGCAGCGATGATCGACGCCTCGTAAGGCGAAATCGTCAGAATTCCAATGGCTCCGGCTTCATCAATACCCAACCGGTCGTATATATCCGACATGGGAGGCGATAACATGAGCAATGGTGACCTGTTTGCCGGGAACCGACTCCTGTATGATTCTTTCCAGCTCTGTCCCATAACTCTTCACCTCCTGTCCGCGGATTCAGCCCCGCCGGTTTAATGTTTGATAACCTTTACCGGGAAATCGTACTTGGTAATCCATCCTTCGATACGGTCGAGATCCTCGCCGCTCAGACTGGGATCCCCTTCGATCGGATAATCGATTCCAAGTTGTTTGTACTTTGACACGCCCATCTTATGATAGGGCAGCAGGTCAATACCATGGAAGTTCTTATTGTCCTTATATGGCATCAGGAAGTTGATCACGCCTTCGATCTCCTCCTGTCCATCGTTGACACCCTTCAGCAGCGGCATTCTGATCTTCACATTATACCGCCGGTGAAGCAGCTCCTGCAAGTTGTCAAGGATACGCTCATTGCGCACGCCCGTCCATTTGCTGTGATCCTCTGGATTAAACTGCTTCAGGTCGAACAAAAACAGATCCACAAACTCGGCGATGCGGAGCAGATCTTCCTTCTTTGTGTAGCCGCAGGTCTCAATCGCTGTGTTGATCCCTTCCAGTTTACAGGCCTGAAGCAGGCTTCGCGCCGCTTCGGGCTGCATGGTGACTTCGCCGCCGCCCAGGTGACGCCGCCGCCCGACTGCTCGTAGAACATCCGATCTTCCTTGACAATTTCCAGCAACTCGGAAATCGTCTTTTTCTTCGCCCATAATCTGCAGCGCCCGCGTGGGGCAGACCTCTGTGCATTTCCGGCAGCCAATACACTGGACCGTGCGATCCACAACATGACGGAGTTCTTCCTTCGAAATCTGGTGAATTCCCACAGGACAAACCGACACACTTACCGCAGTTCACGCAGACATCCTGCTTGAACATGACCTGCACGCGCCGTTCCAGTCCCTCAGGATTTGCGCACCACTTGCATCGCAGGGGACAGCCCTTGAAAAAGATCAGTGTCCGGATGCCAGGACCATCGTAGACGTTGTACTTCTGTACATTGAAGATCAACGCCTTTCTTTCAATAACGCCACTCGTACCATTCATATGATCCAATCTCCATCTGTCTTCTTGCGTATTTCCTCTGCTTGCCCTTTTTTCCGCACCCCCGCCGGAAGCGGGGCGGAACGAGACTCAATCGCGTTTGAAAGAGAATCCGTCAATCAGAACTTGGTCAGCATCGTTCTGCTGATGATCTCATCCTGAACATCCTTGCACAGCTCAGTAAAGAATGCACTGTAGCCGGCGACGCGGACGATCAGATCGCGGTGCTGGTCGGGATGCTTCTGAGCCTCGACCAGGGTCTGGTTGTCGAGGTAGTTAAACTGCATTTCGCCGTTGCCGAACGCGCAAGCAGCACGCAGCAGAGCGATGATGCCCATCTCGCCTTCCGGAGTATCCAGCAGTCCTGCCATCAGCTTGAAGTTGTGTACCAGTCCGATGTTCATGTTGTCGTTGGACAGCTTGGAGATCGACTTGATGATGGCCGTGGGACCCTTGAAGTCAGCGCCCTGCGTGGGGAGATACCGTCGGACAGCGGCGTCCAGGCTCTGCGGCCGCCGGCGGAAGCACCGGTCATCTGACCAAACGGCGTATTGTTGGAGATGGACAGCGTACCATGGCTCATCACGGAGTACAGCGTCTTGTACTTGCGGTGCTCCATCTCGGTGTAGTTAATCAGGTCGGCAGCAATCAGGTCGGCATAGTCATCGTCGTTGCCGTACTTGGGTGCATTCAGGCAGTCGGTGTGAATCTGATCATAGCCCACAAAGTCCGCCTTCAGCGCCTCATTCAGCTGCTCCAGCGTGTACTTCTTGTCATCGAAGACCAGCTTTCTGATCGCGGCCATGGCATCGGCATAAGTAGCCAGACCGGACCACACAACACCAGGACCGAAGTTGTACATAGCACCACCGGCCGTAACATCCTTACCATTCTCCATGGTGCCTTCGAACATGATGGACATCAGGGGCTTGGGGACGATATCGCGATGGACGCGCTGAGAAATCACGGTCATGACATCCGTCCAGTACGTGACATAATCAATCTGGTTCTTAACCGCACGATCAAAGTCTTCAAACGTCTTATACTGCTCCAGGGGGCCTTCGTCGGGCGTGACCTGCTTGCCATACCACAGCGGTACACCGTGGTTCAGCACCAGTTCAATGCAGATAGGCCACTGGGTATAAGAAGTGGAAGTCCACTGATACAGGCGGCCAGCTTTCTGGGGTTCCACGCAGCCCATCAGGCAGTAATCGCGGGAATCCTCGATGGAGCAGCCCTTGGCCAGCATCATCTTGATGTGCGTATCATCGAAGTGGCAGGCGGGGAAGCCCATGCCGGAACGGATGACCTGCACGATCTTCTTCATGAACTTGTCGGGGCTCTTCTTGTGGATACGGCAAGCCAGAGAAGGCTGATAAATCTTCACATGACGGACTGCATCCATCAGCAGATAGGTCAGATCATTTTCTGCAGGCTGGCCCTGACGGTTTACGCCGCCGACGCACATGTTGACGAACGGCTGATAGCCGGCGAAGAACTTGGACTGGCCTTCAGACGTCAGCCACATCATCTCGGACATCTTGATCAGCATGCAGCCGGCCAGTTCGAACGCCTCATAGTCGGTCATGCGGCCGGACTCAATATCCGCCTTGTAGAAAGGATACATGTACTGGTCCACACGGCCGATGGACATACCGGTCTGGTTCTCTTCCACGGGGATGAGGGACTCAATGGTCCACACGGACTGAACCGCTTCCCAGAAAGTACGGGGCTTGTGGAGCCGGAACCCATGCGTTGACCTCAGCGATCTTTTCCAGTTCGGCTTTTACGCTGAGGATCGGGGCACTTGGCAGCCAGTTCCAGAGCGTAGTTGCTCAGGCGCTTGGCATAGTTCATGATACCCTCGGTGGTGTCGATCACGGACTTGTAGTAGTAGATCTTATCCAGATCTTCAGGATGAGAATAATCCAGCTGTGCCAGATGATCCTTGGCTTCATTCTGGATGTCAAGCATGCCCTTCTTCATCAGGATCACGTCATATCCAGGGTTGGAGTCGCCGCCGCCGGAGGTGGCATGGGAAGCAGTCGGAAAGAAAGACTCGCCGGACAGCTCCCAACCGCCGCACTCACGATACTGGCTTTCGCAGTATTCGTCAACGGATTTGCCTTCCCAGAACGGGAAACAGCACTTCACGGCAGGTCTTTTTATCTTCCTCGGAGATATGGAAAGATCCTGCGGGCGAGCCACAGTATCAGCTCCTCACGCAGCCAGCGCCATGCAATGTCGGGAGAGAAGCAGCCGACACGGGGACCGCCAGTGGGGGTTACCAACGATCAGCTCGTTGTCCTGAATCACCAGAGGCGCGGTTTCGCAGCATTCACGGAAACGCCTTGGCGCGCAGCTCAATTCTGGGCAGACCGGGATTTTCCTTCATGACCTTGGTCT
>VOFB01000203.1_pt1 | contig 12000 bp, 19 predicted proteins | sample 5384141 | NCBI WGS metagenome assembly VOFB01 (sample SAMN12384721, study PRJNA508395) | human gut metagenome | isolation source: healthy gut A | host: Homo sapiens
GGTCAATTCTTCATTTTGAAAGTTATTTTGCCCACGTACATGTGGTAGCCATCACTGGAGATATAGTGGAAAGGCCTGGAGGTGATTTTGACCTTCTTGCCCGTATATTTGCGCCGGATATAGCCGTACTCGGTCAGCTCTTCCTTGATCTGGACAAGATCCTCCTCTGAGAGCGCGATATCCAGGGCAGTGCTGATGGACTCCAGGTGTTCGATCTCCTCCTTTGTCTCCAGAATCAGTTTATTTAAAGCTTCGTAGGTTCGCTTTAACTTATTGTACTTATCAAAATTCTTCTGGGCATTTTCCTGGGGAGTCATTGTGGAATCCAGAGGAATGGTCACCATCTCATCCGTATAGTAGTTAAGTGCCTCCAGTTTCTTTGCACCAGGAGCCAGATTGTATCCGTAAGTATTGATCAGTTCCCCGTAAACCTTGTACTTGTCCTGTTTCTCCGTATCCTTCAGCTGCTTTAGCTGGAGGTCATATTTTTTTGCGGTTCCGCTCCAGGGCAGTGGAGACAATTCGGCGTAAGTCAAAAGAACGCTGCCGGATCCGGGTGATTGTATTTTTTACCGCATAATAGGATTCCAGTACCTCAGAGATGGTAGAAAATTCCTTTGCGGCAAAGTCCGCATACTGGGTCAGGGGACGGATGAGAAGTCCACAGGCTCATTTCCATCGAAAATAATGCGCGGTGAAAAATTCCCTCCCTCACATCCTCCATAAGCAGTGAAAAGATGTGAAACAGGTGAGTCTGCTCAAGGGGGAGACAGAGTGTTTGCGCTCTGGGAGGATTCAATGGAACTTCTGTGGCAGAGTTCTTCCGCAATCAGGGGACTGATCCCCGTCAGGGAGGTGTAGAGGGCCTTTGCAATGGGCATGGGCTTTGAACATACGAGTTCAGCAAAGGTGTGCTCCGGAATCGTCAGAGGATCTGCCTTTTCCTGGGTAGCAGGGATAAAGTATTCTCTTCCCGGCAGCACCTCCGCACAGAACTCATCTGGGCAGATACATGTTTTTATACTGTCAATAATCATACCCTTATCATCGCAGAAAATGATATTACTGTGTTTTCCCATGATTTCCACAACCAGGTCCTTTTTGCACAAATCGCCCAGCTCGTTCAGATGCTCAATTTCAAAATGAATAATCCGCTCCAGTCCGGGTTGCCAGATCCTGGTGAACCGGCCGCTTCCGATGTGCTTTCGCAGCAGCATGCAGAAGTTGGGGGCAGTCATGGGACTGGTTTTTGTTTTTCTCTGTAAAGTAGATGAGCGGCAGGCTTGCCCCGGCAGAGATCAGCAGCCGGTATTGGGTTTTGTTGTTTTTATGGTCAGCAGCAGCTCGTCATTTTCCGGCTGTGCGATTTTATTGATTTTACCGCCTGTTATGGTATGATTTAATTCCTTCACCATATTTGCGATTACAATTCCGTCTAATGCCATAGTCTTCTCCTTTTTATATAAGTTCTGCAGATAAGTATAGCAGAAAATCCGGGTAATGAAAAGAAATACAAAGGAATCTGTGACCTTTTGGAAGCAGAAATGTTATATTGATAGGAACAGCTATTGCACGAGAGGGAGAGTATATGAACAAACAAATCTAAGAAGTGCTTTATATTAAATATGAAAAGGAACAATACCTCTACCTGTACTTTTTAGCCAAAGACCAGCAGGAGTGCAGTGCAGAAGCCAGTTTTCAGTCCCAATCTATTTTAAAGAATAAAAATCATCTGGTTATATTTATATAATCTTCAGATACACAGATGCATAGAATACCCCTGCTCCTCTGCTCAAAAGAACCCTTCCGCTGTAGCGGGATGCAATTTCTCGGATGGAGGACGCACCTATCCCAAATCCTTCCCGCTTGGAGGACAGGGGCGTTCCATTTTCGAATATCACGGTCCCCTCGCAGGAGTTATCTACCAGAATCAGGACAGAGGCTTTATCCTGACATTTTATGCAGAGCTTAATATATTTAAAGTCTTTTTTCACCTTCTGGCTGCCTTCTAAAGCATTCTCTAATAGATTGCCCAACAGTACCGTGACATCCGTGTCGGTCAAAGGGCTGCTTTCGGATAATCTACCTTTGCATCAAATTGAATTTTATCTCTTCGGGCCAAAGCCGCATAATAGCAGATTACGGCATTTAACACATCATTGCGGCTGTAGAGATCCAGGGTGTCTGCAGGTAGTTCACTTTTGTAAATGTCTATGTACTCAGCAAGCCCAGTTTTGTCATCTCGATTGAGATAGGACTGTACAACGGTCAGATGCTGTCGTAAGTCATGGCGGGCCTTTCGCATATCTTCCATGTGTGTGGAAAGCCTGTCATACTGTTTTTTGTGCCATCAGACTCATGGCAGCGAACTTCAGGGCTTCTTCCAGGTGCGCCTGATTGCGGGAAACCTGCAGTACTCTAAGGGCAACATAGGACACATAACAGGCGCCCAGAAGCATAAAGTAGCGGGAAGCCAAAAACTGCCATGTAGCATAGGCTATACGTCATCCGTCACACAGTAAAGCATGCCGAAAAGTGTGGAGAACAATGGGATCTTCCATAAATACCTCCACATTTTTTCGTCATGGATATTCAGTGCATCTGTGACTGTATGATTGAAAAATGGAACATGAACGGACAGGTAATGAGATAGATCAGAACCCGGGCGATATTGTATACAAGATAAGGGTGGCGTTCGAAAAATCCCAAAAGAAATAGCTCTCGATAAAGTTGGCATTTCCATATACAAAAAGAATGACCAGGCCAAAAATAGCAGGTAGGTGAACATGAGTCTTGGGAAACTGTCTTTAATCAGCACAAAGGCAAAAATTAGATTTACCAACATGAAACTGTAGCGCATCAGCGTTGTCCAATGAGCAGCTGATTCATAGCCGGGAAGATTAATATAGTAAAAACAGTGCTGTTCACTGCAGACACAGTAAACATTAGAATAACAATATACCGAAAAGGAATCCGGAGCTTATCGCAGAACATCCGATATCGTACCAGACCAAAAGGAATAAAGTCCAAAAATGGGAATAGCAGTACCATTAGTGTGTCTATTATGCGAATCATTATAAATAATGCCCCCTTTCCCTATGGAACAGATAGGTATAATACTGACATTCAATTTTGCGTTTCTCCCTCTGCGAAGAGAGCACTTTTTCACCTGTCTCCATAATAAAATCACCTTTATCCATACATCTCACCCGGTCAAGATTTACGATGCAGCATTTATAGCAGGTTAAAAATTGCGGATAGGGCTGCAGCAGGACAGAAAATTTTCCAAAGGAAATTCTATACCGGAGTGTCCCTCTTTTTTCCGTATGTATCTGGACGTAATGACCGTCCTGAGTACACCATAGGATTTCGCGCAAAAGAATTTTGTCCTGACCTATTTGAATATAGCGTGCATTGCGTATTTTCTCCAATCCCGCCAGATTCATTGTATTTTCAAAATCTGAGTAATCATAAGGCTTCACCAGGTAACCACAGGCCCGGACACTATAGCTGTCAATGGCGTGCTCCGTGCTTGTAGTGACAAAAATAATTGCTACAAACTTGTCGCACTCCCGGATTTTACGAGCTGTTTCGATTCCGGAAAGCCCATCCAGATACTGGTCAATAAAAATAATGTCATAGATCTCTGGTGTGAAGTGTGCTAAAAATCTTCACCACTTGAAAAATCTTGAATAACCGGAGTTTTTCCAGAGTAGTTTTTCAAAAAAAGTAATGGGTGAGGCAGTCCTTTAGTTCTTCTCTGCATATATCAAGATCGTCAATGACGGCAATTCTCATTTTAGACTCCTCCTTATTCATATTACATAAAAACATTATTTTTTATTATTTTACAAGAAATCAACAATTTTTGCAATGCGATTTGATGCCAAACATTGCAAGTTGTGTCCAAATCATTGTATATATCTTATAAATTCTCTATACTGATAACAAACAGAATATCGGTTATTGCAAGAGAGAGGGGAAATTATGTGGCACGTGACTGTTTGTGATTGTGACGAGAGGGAAAGGGAACAGCTCATCAATTATGTCCTACTCTGCTACAGTCAAAAGGGACTGGAGATACAGGCCGAGGGGTGTGCGGATTGGCTGGGGCTTGCCGAAAAGCTGAGACAGCAGAAGCAGGATATCGTGATTGTGGCGCAGGACGGCGTGGAGGAATGAACACCATTACCAGTGCCAGGCCCCTTTCCGTAAAATTAATTTGGTTTTCTGATCTGGATTTTGGAGTGCAGGCATACCGTCTTTGTGTTAATTATTTTGGAAGAAAGCCGGTTTCATACCAAAAAATGAAGCGCGCTCTGGATCGGTGTATGGAGCCAGAAGAAGGATAACTTTTAGACTGTTCAGCCCGTTGAATGGCTGACACCACTATTAAGGAGGAACAGGTATGGTAAAGAAAAACAGACGGAGATTTAGTATGGGAATGGCAGCAGTATTTTTGATGGCTCTGGTAATGGGCATGACGGCAGATGCAGCCGGAAAAAATATAGGAGAGTATTTTAGGGTACAGATAGCGACAGATATCATAGTTACGCCCACTGGTGATTCCATAAGTACATTTGGTTTCGGGGGAACGATTACGGACTGGGCCCAGTCTGTGTCCGCAGACACTTCTGTGAGCGCAAACCTGTCACGCAGGGAAGGGGTTGGCAATACCGTACCGTATCCGTCCGTAAAATGGTCATGGACGCTTAAAAAGGGCACAGCGGTCCGTAAGGGCTATACAACAAGCGTAAACATACCCAGCCAATTTGCGGGAGGTACTTTGACCTTTGCAGCAGAGGCTGTGGCTGATTCTGACTGGCAAGTATCTACTGTTGAAGCAGTTGCAGAGATACGCTAGGAACAGGAGGGAGCGTTATGGAGAAAATGATTACTTTCAAAAAATGTATATTGGCCGCCTTTTGTATGACGGTATTGCTTGTATATGGAATGAATGTCTGGGCGGCAGAGCCTGATCTGTCCAAAGCTCAGGTGACATTTCCAACAGCTGTGAACGGTAAATTAGAGACGGTTGTATATAATGAATTCGCCTATGGAACCTGGCATATCCCATCTGAACTGGCAGTTGTTACGGTTGATGGGCAGAGGGTTTCGCCGGGGAGACTATCTGATTACTCTTAAAGGGAATGAGACAGGAGGTACTCTAAAAGAACCCAAAGCTTGCAGGGCTGCTCTATACCTCTGATCCGTTTGGTGAAGACAGTCTCACAGATTTCTTTACCAAGAATCCTCCTGAGTCCGGGAATTGGCCTGAGATCGCGCAGGTGGAATATTGTCCTCTGGACAGTTCCTACTGGACCATTAGCGTGGACGACAGCAACCGCAATTTTGTACAGAGCAGTAACCCCACCCCACAGGTGAGTATTACTAGCCTGGACTGGTCTGTGGAACTGGAGGAGGGAGTAGACTTCCGCCTGGAAAAAAGAAAACCAAGGGAATAATTTGTGCGGACGCAAGTCCATTAAGATTTTTGCCCTGCCGGGTTCCCAATATCTTAAACCGCCCACAGGGAACAATAATTATATTACCAGGACTTATATAGATAAATATTCTGATTTGGAGGATTATTATACTTTAGAAGGAATGCCGGATGAAATTCCGTATGAGGATCTGGTTCCCCAATTTTACGATTGGGACATTAATGAAGTTTACTCCAAATATCCCACAGAGCAGGAGCTGTTAGAATTTTTGTCTGGTCAGTCTGGCTATAATCTGTATCTGAAGGAGAAAGACAATTACAAAGAGTTGGGAGGAGCTCTGCCGATCTTAGATTCTTCTGACAATATGGCATTGTGGAGTGGAGCGAATCACTTAAAAAATTCAGTATAAGTATAATGGTACGGGCTGGAAGGATTCATTTAACTGGCAGGACTGGCTTGATAGCCATACCACAAATACCATAATGGTAAAGGTCAGCGTCAACACAAAAGGAGAGGACTATTATATCAGGGCATCGGGGACAGGAAGCATTGTTCCCAGATATTTGACAGGCTCTATAATATCCAGCTTCCAGGTGGCTCCCTATTCCCTGTCAGAGACAAACACCGGGGAACCCACCCTACTTTGGAGAGAGAAAACGGGGTATGGGACTTTGTGTTTGTAAATCCAGTAGAGGGAGAAAAACACAGTAATCCTGGCCTTGGATATAAAAAACGGAGGGACGATTGAATCCGTTACTTATAACGGAAAAGCCCGGGAGCCGGCGTTTACTATGGGACTTACTGCTCTTATGAAGGTCGGCCTGAGGGTATCAATGATTATAAAAAAGAAAGGATTCGACAGGGAAGATCCCCTGGTAAAGTCTATTGTTTATAAAGATAATGTGGATGCCGGTAAGGCATCTGTTACAATGAGACTTTCAGAACGCATCTGAAGGATTCTATACCGGCAGCAGCATCACGCGAATTTGAAATACTGGCAAAGGCGATCAGTGATTCTACAGTTGAGGTGACGGCAAAAGATGCGGTATACACAGGCAGCTCTATTGTTCCAGAGCTAACCGTTATAGATACAGACAGAGGAGAGGTTCTGGTTGAAGGACAGGATTACTCGGTATTAAAAGTATCGGCGTCTGAAAATACAGCAATCGGTACGGGCAAAGTCAGCATTACTGGTCAGGGCAACTATCAGGGAACAAAAGAAGTGGAATTTAAGATCATTCCCAAGTCTTTAAATGATTCCAGCATTGAGATTACAATCCCCGTTGTCAATTATACAGGAAAACCGATACTTCCTGAGATAAAAATCATAGATACTGGTACAGGAAAGATCCTGGAGGTGGGAAAAGACTATAAAAGTTGAAACAGCTCCAGGAGCGGACAACTTTATAGAAGCAGGGTATGGAAAGGCTCTGATTACCGGCCTTGGTACCTATGAGGGTACAATAGAAGCAGCGTTTACGATAGTGAAGAAAGAGGAGCCTGACACAGAGAAACCGAAAGAGCCAGAAAAACCGGGCGGCATACAGAAAGAAGAGACGATCATCGCGATTTCCAGAAAGATAAGTCTCTGAAGCTTCTATGGAAGCAGTATCCAGGATACCGCGGCAATCAGGTCTATATGTCCAACAAAAAGGACGGCACTTATAAAAAGGTGATTACTTCCAGGACCGACCGTAAGACAATAAAAAACCTGAAGCCTGCAACTACCTATTATTTTAAAACACGTGGCTATAAGAAAATCGGAAGCAAAGTAGTATATACACCATTTACAGAGCCTGTAGCAATCAGTACAACAACGGTACAGCCTTCCATCAGTGTAAAATCCAATGAAAGAAAAACAGCGATTATAAAGTGGAAACGTGATAAGAAGGCACAGGGATATCAGATCTGGATCAAAAACTCATCCGATGGTAAATACGAGATTTATAAGAGGATAGATAAAGTTCCGAAAAGATCCTGGCTGACAGTAAAAAGCAAAAAGGTCTGAAAAGAGGAAGCAGGCAAGTATTCAAAGTTCGGTCATACAGGATGGTATTTGGAAAACGGATATACAGCAAATTCAGCAGAAGTATTGCAGTACGTGTAAAGTAAAAGGCAGGTAAGATTAGATTTTAATGAGTAAAACACACCTTCGGACCGGAAACGATTTGGGACGACAGGTGTGTTTTATTAAGTTACTGAAAATTTGATTGACTAAGATTTTGATCTGCACTATAATATTTTAATGTGGCATAGTTTGCCGCAAAATTATAGGAAATGAGCGAGCAGCACATGATTAAGAGTATGACAGGCTTTGGCAGGTGTGAAAACCACCAGGGTGACAGAAAGTTTACCGTGGAGATGAAGTCGGTAAACCACAGATACTTTGATGTAAATATTAAGATGCCAAAAAGCTGGGCTTTTTTGAATCCGCTATCCGCAGTCTGCTGAAAAACTATGTCCAGAGGGGCAAGGTGGACCTTTCATTACTTATGAGGACTACACGCAGAGCAATGTGTCATTAAAATACAACGAAAGCATTGCTGCGGGTATGTGAAATACTATGAGCTGATGGCAGCGACCTTTGGCCTGGAAAATGACGTAAAGGTGTCCACTCTTGGACGCAGTCCTGAGGTGTTCACCATGGAGGAACAGACCACGGATGAGAAGGAAGTCTGGGCCGTGCTTGAGAAAGCCCTGGTGGGAGCCAGTGAGCAGTTTGTAGAGTCCAGAGTGCGGGAGGGAGGCCTTAAAGGCAGACCTCTTTGAGAAGCTGGACAAAATGCTCAGGGATGTGGAGCATATTGAACAGCGTTATCCCCAGGTGATGGCCGTCTACAGGCAGAAGCTGGAGGGAGAAGGTGCAGGAGCTTTTGGGGATACCCAGATGGAGGAGGGGCGTATTGCCACAGAGGTGGTACTCTACTCCGATAAGATCTGCACAGATGAGGAGACCGTGCGTCTGAAAAGCCATATTGAAAGTATGAAGGCGGCCCTTGAGGAGGGCGGCGGTATTGGAAGGAAGCTGGACTTTATTGCCCAGGAGATGAACCGTGAGGCAAATACCATTCTCTCCAAGGCAAATGATCTGGAGACCTCCAATATTGCCATTAATTTAAAAACAGAAATAGAAAAGTACGGGAACAGATTCAAAATATTGAATAGCAGGAGGGTGCAGTGGCCAGATTGATCAATATAGGCTTTGGAAATGCAGTCAATCCGGATAAGGTAGTGGCAGTGGTGAATCCGGATGCGGCGCCTGTCAAAAGAATGGTCCAGCATGCCAAAGAAGCAGGCAGTATAATCGACGCGTCCCAGGGACGAAGGACGAAGGCAGTTTTGATCACACAGGAAGATCATGTTATCCTGTCCGCACTTCAGACAGATACAATTATGAAGCGTTTTTGTGCCGCGGCAGGAGCAGAGATAAAGGGTGAAGAGGATGAATAAAAAGGAACTTTAATCGTGCTCTCCGGATTCTCGGGAGCCGGAAAGGGAACACTGGTAAAGGGACTGTGCAGCAGATATGAGGAGTATGCCCTGTCCATCTCCGCAACTACCAGAAAGCCCAGAGAGGGTGAGAAAGACGGGAGGCATATTTCTTCAAATCCGTGGAGGAGTTTGAAAACATGATCTCCCAAAATGAATTTATCGAGTATGCGCGCTACGTGGAGAATTATTACGGGACGCCTCGGCCTTACGTGGAGCAGAAGCTGAATGAGGGGAAGAACGTGATCCTGGAGATTGAGATCCAGGGTGCGCTCAAGGTGAAGGAAAAGTTTCCTGACGCGCTTTTCATGTTTGTGATGACGCCGGATGCGGACACTCTGAAAAAAGAGACTTACCGGCAGAGGGACAGAGACGGAGGAAGTGATTGCTTCCAGACTGTCCAGGGCTGTGGAGGAAGCACAGGTATAGAGAATTACGATTATCTGATCATCAATGATGATCTGGATACCGCCATTGAGCAGATGCATGGAATGATCCAGAGCGAGCGCTTCAAGGTGGCAAGAAATAGAGAGTTTATCGAACAGTTGAGAGCAGAGATGACAAAGTTTTCGAAAGGAGAATAGAATATGTTACATCCATCTTATTCCGATTTAATGAAGGTAGTCAACAGCGAGGTTGAGGAGGGGGATACTCCTGTGGTTAACAGCCGTTATTCCATCGTTTTGGCTACCGCAAAGAGGGCCAGAGGCCTCATCGACGGTGCAGAGCCCATGGTTTACAGTTCTGGAAAAAAACCGCTCTCTATCGCAGTAGAAGAGATGAATAAGGGAAAGCTGAAGATCGTGGCAGAGGAAGAGAAGTCAGAGGACGAAATTGAGATAACGGAAGAAGCTTAATGACAGCGGGGGGTGTCCGGTAAGCCTTAGTGCTTCCAGGCACCCTGCTTGCATAAATATTAACGGAGCCTGGATAGACAGGCTTCTGAATTGAATGAGGAGTGATAAATAGTATGAAAAAAAGCAATTAAAGCAGTCGTAGAAGGGCGGTCCCTGTCCCTGGAGGAGTCCAAAAAGAGTAATGAATTTAATGCTGGACGGAGGGGCGACGCAGGCCCAGCTGGGGCGTTTTTAACCGCTCTGCGCATGAAGGGTGAGACGTTGGATGAGATCGTGGGTGTGCCGCTGTTTTACGGGATAAGGCAGAACATATTTCCCCAAAAGCAGAAAAAAAAATTATGTAGATATAGTGGGGACGGGAGGGACGGAAGCTTCTCCTTCAATATTTCCACAACCTCTGCCATTGTGGCTGCCGGAGCCAGTGTGCCGATTGCAAAACACGGTAATCGGGCCATCTCCAGCAAGAGCGGTTCCGGAGACGTGCTGGAGCAGCTGGGTGTGAATATCATGTCTGAGCCCAAGCTGGTGGAGAAAGCGGTGGAAGAGGTGGGCATTGGATTCATGTTCGCTCCCATTTTTCATAAGAGTATGAAAAACGTCGGTCAGGCCAGAAATGAGATGGGTATCCGTTCTATTTTTTAATATTTTAGGCCCGCTGTCCAATCCATCCGGAGCGAAAAATCAGGTGATCGGCGTGTTTAACCCGGACTTGACGGAGGTTTTTGCCCAGGCTATGCGCATAATGGGTGTGGAGCGTGCACTGGTAGTCAATGCCAGGGATGGAATGGATGAGATTTCTACCGCTTCAGATACAGTAGTATCGGAGATCAGGGACGGAAGGGTAATCAACTATGTGATTACTCCTGAGGAGTATGGTTTTAAACGCACGATTTTAGAATGCCTCCAGGGCGGTGATGCCAGAACAAATGCGGATATCACCATTGATATTCTAAATGGCTCCAAAGGGCACAGAAGGGATGTAGTTCTCCTGAATGCAGGGGCAACCATCTACATCGGCAAAAAGGCGGACTCCATCGAGGAGGGCATAGAGCTGGCCGCAGAATCCATTGATTCCGGAAGCGCAATGAAAAAGCTGGAGGATTTGGTGGCATTTACCAATCAAAATGCGAAAGCGGAATAATAAGGAGAATTTATGAAACTACTATTTATATCCCTGGGATGTGACAAAAATCTGGTGGACTCTGAGGTCATGCTGGGATTTTTGGATGAGAGGGGTTACCAGATGACGGACGATGAGTCAGAGGCAGATATCATTATTATCAACACCTGCTGTTTTATCAATGACGCCAAGGAGGAGAGCGTACAGACCATCCTGGAGATGGCGGAGTACAAAAAGGCAGGCAGCTGTAAAGCCCTGATCGTAACCGGATGTCTGGCTCAGAGATATCAAAAAGGAGATCACAGAGGAGATCTGTGAGGTGGATGCAGTGCTTGGAACCACCTCCTACGAGGATATCCTGACGGCTGTGGACGAGGCACTCTGCGGCCACAGACTTCTGGAGTTCAAGGATTTGAATGGACTACCGGCAAAGCATAGAAAGCGTCTGCTCACCACGGGAGGACACTACGCACACTTAAAAATTGCAGAAGGGTGTGACAAGCACTGTACTTACTGCATTATCCCCAAAATCCGTGGTTCTTACCGCAGCAGACCCATGGAAGAGCTGGTGACGGAAGCAAAGGAGCTGGCAGAGCAGGGCGTTAAAGAGCTGATTTTGGTGGCTCAGGAGACAACACTATATGGCGCGGATCTCTACGGTGAGAAGTCTCTTCACATCCTGCTGAGAAAGCTGTGCCAGGTCAAAGGCATTCGGTGGATACGAATCCTCTACTGTTATCCGGAGGAGATTTACGATGAACTGATCGAAACCATTCGTGATGAGAAAAGAAGATCTGTCATTATCTGGATATGCCGATCCAGCACGCCAGTGACAGGATACTGAAGCGCATGGGAAGAAGGACCACAAAGCAACAGCTTGCAGACATGGTTTCAAGACTGCGAAAGGAGATTCCGGACATCGTACTTCGGACAACTCTGATCAGTGGATTCCGGGGGAGACACAGGAAGATCATGAGGAGCTTTCAGCATTTGTGGATGAGATGGAGTTTGACCGGCTGGGGGTGTTTGCCTACTCTCGGAGGAAGATACACCGGCGGCCCTGATGCCGGACCAGGTTTCGGAGGAGATG
>VOFB01000395.1_pt1 | contig 12000 bp, 27 predicted proteins | sample 5384141 | NCBI WGS metagenome assembly VOFB01 (sample SAMN12384721, study PRJNA508395) | human gut metagenome | isolation source: healthy gut A | host: Homo sapiens
TCTGTTACTAATAACTTTTTTTCCCATGTTTTTGTCCTTTCATTTTTGGTCTTTTTTATCATATAAGTTCATTTAGTATATCATTGGCATTAATGTTATTGTTTCTATTACGCCATTTTTTACAAGATAATCTATGCAATTGTCTCCATAATTATATGATACTATTAATCCTACATCTTCTAATCCACTGTCATAAAATCCATACATAGTTGCATATTGGCTTTCTTTTGATTTTGGGTACATTACTCCTTCATCTTCATTCATGTCTATATCTTCTGCTCCATATAATACATATACATTTGGTGATTTTTCGTATGGTTTTACTTTTTCATCTTTGGCATATTTGCTTACTAATTTTCAAATGTGTCTCCTACTTTTAGTCCTCTGTCTGTTTTAAACTCTTCACTTTTTGAATTTACTGTTACACTATATACTGTGTATTTTCCGTTTTCTTTATTGTATTGATTACTGGACTGTTGCTTTCGTCTGAGCCATATACCGCACTTACTAATGAACTATCATATTTGTCATCATTGAATTTTTCTGGACTGCCTATTAGCTTTTCTACTTCTTCTTTTGTCATTCCTAGTTTTACTCTATTTATTGCAAAGTCTCCTTTTTCTTTTGCTACTCCTTTGCAATTTATTTTACTTAGTTTTTCTACATAATTGTCAATTGGTGGTTCTTGTTCTTCTATATTTTCTTCATTATCTATTTTCCTCGTTTTCTGCTTTTTCGTCTTGTATTATTTCGTTATTTTTTGTGTTACCTATTTTCCACTTTTTGACTTGTTATTGCATATATTCCTGCTCTATTAGTGCTATTAAAAATATTATTAGTATTCCTTTTTTATTATTTTACTTTTTTCCTTTCATCTTTACATCATTCCTCTCTTTTTTTCTTTTGCTTATTGTACTATACTTTACTTAAAATTTCAATCTTTTTTTTGTTTGCATTTATTTTTATGTACCAATTAATAGTGTTTTTCCAAATTTGCTTGGACGCATGAACATTTGTATTTTGCTGAAATTCTTCTAATCTTTCTATAAATCTTGTTTTGTATACATTGTAATAATCTTTACTTATTATCTCTTCATAATTGCTTATTCCATATGGTATTTTTAATTTCATTTGTCTTCCATGCCTTTTCTTTTTTTATATTTTACTAGAAAAGCAAGAAAATAGCAATTTTTGCTATTTTCCGTGATTTTAAATTTTGAGGTTTTCACATCTTTATTGTTCCACTTCAATTTGAAATGTAGATGGTATAGAAATTAATGGACCTATACCAAGTGTGTTGTCTGAAAGATTTAGGTTCGCTCCATATCCATTTACACAACATAAAAAATTGGGGCCAAATGCTGAAGGAGATGCTAGCCACCAATATGTTCCTGATTTTGCATACATATTATTATATCCTGTATTATCTATCGTATTGTTGGCAGTATACCATCCATTATTTTGATTGTATTGTCTATTTTGTAGATATATCCTGTTGCGTTTTTTGTAGAGCTTTCTATGCTTAGTCCATTTTTTGCTGTTCCTGTGCTATGTGCTACATCATTATATGATTCTACATACATTTCTACACTTGGTCCACCTATTGCGTAACTTCCTTTAATACTTGAGTCTGCATAATTTGTCCATTGACTTGGCGCACATAACCATGCTGCTGCTTTTTCGTTATTATTCAGATTAGATTTGTTTATTGTTCCTTTTGTCCTGCCCATAATGGATTCATATTTTTATATTTTGTTATATCTTCTTCTGTTAATCCATTTATGTCTGTAATTAATGATTTTTATCTTTATACTCTGCTTTTAAATAAATTGTATTTTCTCCATCTTTAAATTTATTATATTTATCTACATAGAATATTCTATATGTTAATCCGCCTTTGTGTAGTTTTGTGCTACTTGTCCATAATATTTTTCTTTATTTGCTGCTATATCTGCTGCTGTTATTTTGATTTTTTCTTTTTTACAGTTACTGTACATGTTGTAACTTACATTTGTTGATATTTTTCCTCTTATTGTTATTTTTGTTGTTCCTCCTGTTATTCCTGTTACTGTTCCGTCTTCTGATACTGTTGCAACACTTGGTGTTTCTGATGTATATGTTAATTCTTCAACTTCTTCTCTTGGTGTTGTTGTTACTTGATTTTCGCTGTTTTCTTTTTTTCCTACTGTTACATCACTTGCTATTATTTCTGTTACTTTTTGATTATTATAACTTTACATTTGCTTCATATTCTGTTCCTTCTACTTTTGCTGTTATTGTTACTTCTCCCCTTGTCCTGTTGCTGTTATTTTTCCATTTGTTACTGTTGCCACATTTGCATTAGATGTTTCCATGTTATTTTTCCATTTATTCCTTCTGTTAATGTTGCTGTTATTTTTTCTGTTTGTCCTTCTATCAATTTTACTTTTTTTGATACTATTATTCCTGTTATTTCTGTCTATTGTTAAATCTTCATTTATTGTAAATGAGTAGTTTTTTGATGTTACTTCCCATGGTAGATTATCTCCTTCTGTTTTTATTGTTTTTTCTGCTTTTGTTAATTCATTTCTTAAAGTTGTCTTGTCTATATCTCCTGTTTTATCTATTGTTGCAGATAATACTGATATTTGAATTTTTTCTAGCTCATTTGTTTTATTGTTTTTGCTTTGCTTCTTTTGCTCTTGTTAATATTCCATTTTCTCCAGTTAATGATCCTATTGTTACTCCTGCTAATATTAAAAGTACTATTATACTTATTACTAATGCTATTAGCGTGATTCCTCTTTGTTTTTTTTTTTTTCCTTCATTTTTTCCTCCTCTGCTTTGTTTTTTGTTTTTTATTAAGTTTCAAACTTAACAAAAAAAATCTTTTCTTTGTTTTTTCTAGAGGCTCTTTCGTTTCACGCTTTTTACTGATTACTTTTTTTTTTTTTATTTTTTTCGTATTGCATTTTTGTTGGTATATGCTATATATTTAGGTATATAGTTTTATTAAAGTTTGAAAATTAATATTCCTTTTAAAAAAATTTTTATCTTAATTTTACTTTTTATATACATTTTATTTTCATTAAATATTTTTGACTCTGTTTATAAAATTCCTAAATCCTTGTTGATGTTTTTTGACCTGTCCCCGAAAGCATTAGGTGTTTTTTTTTGCCCCGGCCCCAAAAAAAACACCTAAAATATTGTTAAAATCAGTTGATTTTTGATGTTTAAAGTATATAATAGTGTAAAATTATGCTTCATGAAAGGAATGTGATAAAAAATGACTTACAATCATTTAGAAGTTGAAAAGAAATGGCAAAAATATTGGGAAGATCATCATACTTTTAAAACAGACGTGTGGGACTTCTCAAAAACCAAAATATTATGCATTAGATATGTTTCCATATCCATCTGGACAAGGTCTTCATGTTGGGCATCCAGAGGGGTATACTGCAACAGATATAATGTCAAGAATGAAAAAGAATGCAAGGTTATAATGTTTACATCCTATGGGATGGGATGCATTTGGACTTCCTGCTGAACAATATGCGATTAAGACTGGTAATCATCCTGCAGGTTTTACTAAACAAAATATTGAGACTTTTACTAAACAATTGAAAATGCTTGGATTTTCTTTTGATTGGGGACAAAGAGGTTTCAACTTGTGATCCTGATTTTTATAAATGGACTCAATGGATTTTTATTCAATTGTATAAAGAAGGTTTAGCAAAATTAGTTGAGATGCCTGTTAATTGGTGTGAAGGTTTAGGATGTGTTCTTTCAAATGATGAAGTTATTGATGGTAAAAAGTGAAAGAGGTGGTTTCCCTGTTGTTCGTAAAAATATGAAACAATGGGTTTTGGATATTCCAAAATATGCTGAAAGCTTACTAGATGGCTTAAATGAGATTGATTGGCCTGAATCTACTAAAGAAATTCAACGTAATTGGATTGGTAAATCAGAAGGTGCTGAACTTGATTTTAAAGTTGATGGTTTTGATAATTTGCATTTCAAAGTTTTTACAACAAGACCAGATACTTTATTTGGAGCTACTTATTGTGTTCTATCTCCAGAACATGAACTTGTTAAAAAATTACAACACCTGAACAATTAGCAGATGTTGAAAAATTATATAAAATTGGCTGCTTCAAAATCTGATTTAGAAAGAACTGAATTAAGTAAAGAAAAAACTGGTGTATTTACTGGAAGTTATGCTATTAATCCTGTAAATAAAAAAAATCCCTATTTGGATTTCAGATTATGTTTTGGTTTCTTATGGTACAGGTGCTATAATGGCTGTTCCTGCACATGATCAAAGAGATTATGAGTTTGCTACAAAATTTGGATTAGAAATTATTCCTGTTTTGGAAGGTGGAGATATTTCTAAACAAGCTTTTACAGAAGATGGTACACACATCAATTCTGATTTCTTAAATGGATTAGATAAACAAGAGGCTATGCAAAAAATGATTGCTTGGCTTGAAGATAATAAAATTGGTACTAGAAAAATCAATTATAAATTACGTGAATGGATTTTTGCAAGACAACGTTATTGGGGTGAACCAATTCCAGTAGTTTTTGTTGATGATAAAATTGAGACTTTACCTGAAAACGAATTACCTTTAGTTTTACCTGAACTTGAAGATTATAGTCCTTCTAAAACAGGTGCTTCACCTTTAGATAAAGCTACAGATTGGGTAAATACTACTTTTAATGGTAAGCCTGCTACTAGAGAAACAAGTACAATGCCTGGTTCTGCGGGTTCAAGCTGGTATTTCTTAAGATATATTGATCCACATAATCAAGAAGAACTTGCAAATAAAGAACTTTTAAAACATTGGATGCCTGTTGATTTATATATGGGTGGTCCAGAACATGCTGTAGGTCATCTTTTTATATTCAAGATTTTGGAATCAATTTTTTATATAAAAAGGTGTCTCTCCTGTTAAAGAACCATTTGCAAAATTACGTCATCAAGGTATGATTTTGGGTCCTAATGGTGAAAAAATGAGCAAATCAAAAGGTAATGTTATTAATCCTGACGATATGGTTAAACAATATGGTGCAGATAGTTTAAGAGTTTATGAAATGTTTATGGGACCTATTGATGCTGCTAAACCTTGGGATACTAATGGTATTGATGGTAGCCGTAAATTCTTGGATAGAGTTTGGAGATTATATACTGAATCTGGTAAATTATCTCAAGAAAAAATCTAATGATACAGATTTGGAAAGAGTTTATAATTTTACTGTTAAGAAAGTTACTAATGATTATGAAACTATGAACTTTAATACTGCTATTTCTCAAATGATGATTTTTATAAATACTGTAACAAAATCAGTTAATAATGGTGGTATCTTCCCTGTTGAATATGCAGAAGGTTTTCTAAAATTGTTGAACCCTGTTGCTCCTCATATTACAGAGGAATTATGGGCAGTTCTTGGTCATACTGATAGCATTGCTTATGAAAACTGGCCAGAATATGATGAAGCTAAAACTGTTTCTAATGAAATCACTTTACCTATTCAATTTAATGGAAAACTAAAACAACTATTCAAATTGAAAAAGATGAAGATGAAAATTCAATTAAAGAAAAAGTTCATAATGCAATTGATAGTAAATTAGGTGATAAGTCAATTGTTAAAGAAATTTATGTTAAAAAATAAAATTTACAATATAGTTGTTAAATAAATTTATTAATGTACACAAGAAAGGATTGAGAAGTACTATGAGTATTGAGTCAGATTTAAGAAAAAGATGGAATTGAAGTTATAAAAAAATTAGATACACTAACAATAAATTCTCTTGCCAGAAATATATCTTCAAAATTATGTAAGAATTTTTCTGGTATGGGATTAAATGAAAGGAATCTTTTTATTGAGCTTTCACGTTTAGATATGTATGTAGCAAAAATGCCTGAAGGAATGTCTGAAGCAACATATTTTATAAAAATAGTGCTATTTATTTTAATGAACATATTCCAGCTGAAGATAGAGAAGAGTTCGCTGTACATGAATGCATACATCACATTCAGGAAGTTAAAGATAAAAAAATTACTTAATTCGCATGGGATTATGTGATTATACTGAATTTAAGATTTACGGACTTGCTCTAAATGAGGCTGCTGTTCAGTTAATGGCTTCTAAAGTAAATAATATTCCTTTAGATAGTGTAAAATACTATGGAATTGAATTTGATACTATTAGTCCTTCTTACTACCCAGTTGAATGTAATTTGGTTAGTCAACTTGCTTATTTAGTTGGAGAAGATGTCCTATTTTCTAGTACTTTAAATAGTACTGATGATTTTAAAAATAAAGTTGCTCAATTGACTTCTTTAAAAACTTATTATGATATTAGTAATTCCTTAGATAAAATCTTAGAGGCAGAAGAAAATATTGTTAAGCTTAATAATAAGATTTTACAAATTGATGATCGTAATAAAAAGTTGATATGATGGTTAGAAAAATTTCCAACTTAAAAGATTCTATAAAATCTACTTTTATAAATACTCAAAATTTAATTATTTCTAGTCTTTTTTGATAACTCTTTCAATAATATTTCTACTTTGGAAGATGTTGAAAATTATAGAAAAAAGTTTGTATAAATTTAGAGATTATATTGGTGTGACTGATAATTATTCTTTTTCAATGATTTTTATATAGAAAAAATGAATCAGTTAGAACATAAATATAATATTATTGAAAATGGTGGTATTGAAACTGCTCTTGATGTTCATTCAAAGCAACAAAACTTTTTCATTACTTTATGGAAGGCTTTGAAAAAATTAGTTGGTTCTGCATTTGGAGCAAAAGGATAATGTTTAAAATTGTATTAAACAAAAGCGGACATTAATAACATTAGCACTTAGTAGAGCATTTTAAAGTCCGCATATGTGTTCTCGCGAAATTTGCTTTGCAAATTTCTGTGCATTATTATATTTTTAAATTCTAGGAAAGTTCTAAAAACTTTCCTAGAATTTAAAAAAAGAATTAAGGTGTTAGCAGAGCTCCTTAATTCTTTTTAATACCAATATGCTAATTGTAAAAATGAATTTACTAATTTGATTTGTTCTTCTAATTCTTGCTTTTTTGCTATTTTGTACTGTTTGCCTACTATATCTCTTGATTTTAAAGTCCATATAAATGCTTTTAATTTAGGATATTTCTTTATATTTTTTTGCATATAATATAATAAATCACATGTTTTTAAATATAGATTTTTTTTTTTTTTTCTTCCTTATACTTATCAGTATTTACTAGCAATTCTAATGGTTTTGATATTTTTAATCTACTGCAATCTTCATCAAAAAGATTGTAAGAAATTTTGATAACTTTCGCAAAAAATTCTATACATTATACTTCTCCTTAAAAATTTTCAATTTTCTTTTAAATTCATTTTTCTTAGTTTCAAATAGATCTTCTCTATCTAAGATTTCTTGAATAATATTATTTAATATTTCTACTTTACAGTCTGGCATTATTTGGTCTAAATCATCAAAATCTTTATCCGCCAACCTTATTATCTTACTTATTACAATGTCTTCTTTTGAAAGTATATATACATTTATATATTTAAATTCTTCTAACTTCTTAGCTCTTTCCATATATGTAGGTGATAATATTGTACTTTGATACTCAAGCATATCATAATCTCTTAATAAAGCAAATACTTTTCCATATTTTGCTGGATATCCTAAATCTATAAAGTCTATATCCATTGTGGCTCTAGTTGTATATTCTCCTAATACACAAGCACTACCACCAATTATATAAATATCAAATGGCTCTAATTTAAATAATTTTGTTACATCTTCCATTTCATGAATTATTTGAATCAAATTATCTTTAATCATTTTTATTCTCATTCCTTTTATATCTTATATTTAATATTTTACACAAAAAAATTAAAATATCAATACTTTTATCTTTATATTTTTCATTAACTATTGATTTATAAAACAAAAATTATTATAATTTTAATTGAACAATTAGAACTCAATTTTATTAATGTGTTCTATTATATCTATGGAAAGAGGTTATTAAATGTTAAGATTAACTTTTAAAATAAAAAAGATTTTACAAAAGATGAATTACTTGCTGAAGTATGTAATAAAAAATAAAATTAATATTAAAGATATAGAAGATTGGCATATAATAAAAGAAATCAATAGACGCACGTAATAAAGCAGATGTACACTATGTGTATATTTTAGATTGCAAACTAAAAATGAACTTAAATATTCAAAAGCAAAAAAATGTTCAAATTATAAATGAAACCACATCACAGAATGCATTTAAAATTGAACATAAGGCTCTTTCTAAACGTCCTGTAATTATTGGTCCTGGACCTGCTGGTTTATTTGCTGCAATCACTTTTGTCGAAAACGGGCTGTTTTCCTATAATAGTTGAACAAGGAAAATCTGTAGATGAACGTCAAAAAGATATTAACAGTTTTATTAAAAAGGAATCTTAAATACAAATTCAAATATTCAATTTGGCGAAGGTGGTGCTGGAACTTTTTTCTGATGGCAAACTTACTACTGGTATAAATTCTGCATATTGTAAAACTGTTTTAGAAACATTTGTTAAATTTGGAGCTCCAGAAGAAATTTTATATACATCAAAGCCACATATTGGTACAGATAATTTAATAAATATTTTAAAAATATGAGAAATTATATTATTGCTCAAGGTGGAACTTTCTTATTTAATACAAAATTTATTGATTTTGAAAAAAATTAATAATCAAATTTCTAAAGTTTATATTCAAGATGTTTCTGATTCTTCTAAAAAAAATATCACAAATTGAAACTAATACAGTTATTCTTGCTATTGGCCATAGTAGCAGAGATACTTTTTATAAACTTTATGAAAATGGAATACATATTGAACCAAAAAACTTTTCTGTTGGTGTTAGAATAGAACACCTTCAAGAAATGATAAATGCAGCTCAATATGGCTCAATTACAAAATTAAAGTTACCACCTGCTGATTATAAATTAGCTTACCATAATAAAGAAACTGGACGTTCTTGCTATACTTTTTTGTATGTGCCCTGGTGGTACAGTTATGGCTTCTTCTAGTGAAAAAAAATACTATTGTTACTAATGGTATGAGTAAATTTTTACGAGATGGCGTAAATGCCAATAGTGCTGTTTTAGTTAATGTTACCCCTTCAGATTTTGCTTCTTCTAATGTACTTGCTGGTATTGATTTTCAAAAGATTTAGAAGAAAAGGCCTTTGTTTTAGGTGGTTCTAATTATTTTGCCCCTATTCAAAGATTCGAAGATTTTGTAAATAATACTCCTTCTGACCATATTGGGTTGTTAAACCTTCTTATTTGCCTGGTGTTACTCTTTCAGATTTAAATACTATTTTGCCTGATTTCGTTTCTAGCACTCTTAAAGAAGGTATTTCTTTCTTTGGTTCTAAATTGGCTGGCTTTGATAATCCTGATTCTATTTTGACTGGTGTTGAGACTCGTAGTTCCTCTCCTGTTAGAATTGTTAGAATTCTGATTTTTCTAGTAATGTTACTGGCCTATTTCCTTGTGGGGAAGGCGCTGGTTATGCTGGTGGTATTATGACTGCGGCTATTGATGGAATAAAATGTGCTCAAAATTCTATAAAGTGATGTTTTTGGTGTTTTTGGGGACGGACTCAAAAAACATCACATATTTTTTCAACTTATATAAAAATAATAAATGTTATATGGAAAATAATTTTCGAATGTGATTGGAACAATCTTAGAATTTCTTAAATAAAATGATGGAAGAGCTTCACGTCGAACGAAGTGAGGACTAAGCTGAAGGATTACATTATTTTATTTTAGAAATTTTTAGTTTGTGTATTGAACTGAAAAAATTATTAAACCATATAACATTTATTATTTTATTAAATTTATCAGTGGTGTTTTTTGAGTCCGTCCCCAAAACATCAGCCTCCGTCCCCAAAAATATTAACTTTTCAGAATTTCTTCCAGACTTTTTATTAAAAATTCAACATCTTCAAAAGTATTAAAATCGCCAAATGTAATTCTTAGTGCTCCCCTAGCCAAGTCATTAGGCACACCTATAGCTGATAAAACATGAGATGGTGCCGTATCGCCAGATGAACATGCTGATCCTCCTGATGCACATATACCTACAGCGTCTAGCTTTAGAAGTAGTTCGCTAGAATTAATATTTTCAAAACACAAATTACAATTTCCTGGTAGTCGTTGTTCTAAGCTCCCGTTTATATGACAATTTGGGAATTTTTGCCTTATTTGATTTATAAAATAATCCCTAAAATATTTTAGTTTATTTATATATGAACTCATATCATATTGTGCTATATTACATGCTTTTCCTAATCCTACAATTTCTGCAACATTTTCTGTTCCTGATCTTCTATTTTTTTTTCTTGATGTCCTCCATCTAAAAATCTTTCTATTTCTAGGCCTTCTTTTATATATATTGCTCCTATTCCTTTTTGGTGCATATAACTTATGTCCTGATAATGATAGCATATCTACCCCCAATCTTTTTACATCTATTGGCACATTTCCTACGGCTTGAACCGCATCTGTATGAAAAATTATGTTATGTGCTTTTGCTATCTTTGCTATTTTACTGATTGGTTGTATTGTTCCTATTTCATTGTTTGCATACATTACACTTATTAAAAATGTTTTATCTGTTATACTATTTATTAAAGTGTCTAAATTTACAAATCCTTCTTTGTCTACATCAAGGTATGTTATTTTGAATCCTAATTTTCTAATGTATGACAACTATTTAAAATTGCTGGATGTTCTATTTTTGATGTTATTATATGATTCTTTCCAGTTCCTTTACTTTTTTGTAGCACTGCCATTCCTTTTATTGCCATATTGTCACTTTCCGAACCACAACTTGTAAATGTTATTTCACTTGGTTTTGGATTTCCATATTCTAAACTTAAATATGGAAACATTTCTTCTAATACTTCTTCTTTTTTATTCTTGTTGTAGCTGCATTATCAAAATATCTTATATTCATTAAAAATCCATTCCTTTTCTTCTGTATTCATTTTTTATTATATGCTTAACATTTTAGAATAGACTTTATTTTTGATAAGTTTTTTAATGCACTTTTATATCCATATTTATAGCAACTATCTATTTGGTTAATATCCAAAAGACCTGTTTTGTCTGTCTGTATAGTTAAAATAAAATCACTATTTTGCAAACTTTCCTCTGATATTTTATTTCCCATAATATCTAAAATCCTCATAGATATGTCCATAAAATTACTTGTTTCATCAATATCATCTGCCTTAAAATTTATTGCTATTACTTTATCTGCTCTAGTTTTTTACTTCATTTACTGGTATATTATCTAATATTCCACCATCTAAAAACCTAAATTCTTTATACACACATGGACAAAATACTCCTGGGAAACTACTACTTGCTCTTACTGCTGTTCCAACTGGAATATCTGAGATATACTTTGATTTGTTTCTCTTATTTGTAAATACATATTCTTTTGATGTTTTACATCAACTGCTGGTATTACTATTGGCATTTTTATATCACTCATATACCTTATTCCTTTTCTTAGTGCTATTTCATTATATGCTTTTTTTCTATTGCTTCTCCAGAATTAAATCCATATATCTGAAATTTTTTGTTTGTTATAAAACTACTTTACCGTATTTATTATTGGTGTTGTCTCTATAGCCACAAGTTCTTGTGCGTATCTTTTAAATAACATATATATATAATATGGTGTGTATCCCATTGCATATAATACTGCTACTAAACTTCCTGAACTTGTTCCCCCTATTGTATCTATTTTTATTCCATTTTCCTCAAATGCTTTTAATGCTCCTGCATGTGCAACTCCTCTTATTCCTCCTCCTGATAATGCTACACCTAGTTTCATTTTCTATCACATCCTTTCACATAATAGATTTATAAATTATATAAGCTTTACAACAAAATCTAAGACTTTCTATATTTCATTTTTATATTTTATGCCAACTAAC
>VOFB01000447.1_pt1 | contig 12000 bp, 17 predicted proteins | sample 5384141 | NCBI WGS metagenome assembly VOFB01 (sample SAMN12384721, study PRJNA508395) | human gut metagenome | isolation source: healthy gut A | host: Homo sapiens
GCGTCGTCTTCTCCTTGCCGCCGAGAAACAGCAGCGTATCGCAGTTGCCAACGATGGTATCCGCGTTGTCCTTTGTAGATGGCTTTGAGTTGGGACTGAGCCTGCAAGACGATGCATGCAGAGATTTCGCGGCTTCGGATGGTGGCGACCAGCTTCTCAAAATTGGGGATTTGCCCAATGTTTGCAAATTCGTCGATGAGGCAGCGGACATGAACCGGGAGCCTGCCGCCGTACACATCATCCGCCTTTTCGCACAACAAATTGAACAACTGAGAATAAGCCATGCTGATCAGGAAGTTGAAACTGGCGTCTGTGTCAGACATAATCAGGAACAGTGCTGTACGCTTGTCCCCAATGGTGTCCAGTTGCAGCTCGTCATAGGCCGTCAGTCTCCCGAAGCTCCTGAATATCAAAGGGCGCCAGGCGTGCTCCGCAGATCACCAAGATACTCTTAGCGGTCTTGCCGGACGCCATCTTATACTTGAGATACTGCCTGACCGCGAAGTGTTCCGGCTTCTTTTGGGCGAGCTTTTCAAACAACTCATCAACCTCGTTTTGGAAATCCTCGTCATCCTCCCGCACCTGCATCTTATTGAGCAGATCAATGAGCGTGGAGAAGTTTTGCTTTTCCTCGGGCAGCTCATAGTGGATATACCCGATCAGGGCGACGTACAGCAGCGTTTCGGCCTTGATCCAAAATCATCACCACCCTTTGCCTTCGCCTTTGGTATTGGTGATGAGGGTGGTGACGAGCTTTAGAATGTCTGTTTCGCTGCGTATATACGCGAAAGGGTTATAGTGCATGGATTTTCGGAAGTTGATCGTGTTGAGAATACGAAGCTCATAACCAGTTCCTGCGACCAGCATCTTGCCGCACTCAACGACCAGCGTCCCCTTGGGATCGGTGACGACCAGAGAGGTTCCCTTCGTCTTTGTGCATTGCATGATGTTGGGCTTGATAAAAAATCGGGTCTTGCCGGAGCCAGAGCCACCAACAACAAGCACATTGCGATTGCGTGCGTTGCGCGGGTCTTTGGGGCGGCTGTTCATCGTCAGGCTTTCGGTTTTTGTGAGGATCACGTTATTCCAGGGGTCTGGATCAATAAACGGTGCGATATCCGAATGCGTGCCCCATCTGGCTGAGCCATATTCCACGTTGTGCCGGTACTTCTTGGCATTGCGGCCCTTTTCATAGACCGCCAGCCGCAGCAGACAGCCAACGACGATGCCGATCAGCAAATCTGCCGGGTAGAGGCTGGGAAACGGCGAGCGGAACGCGGCAGATAGGCCATCCATGAGATGGAGAAATTTGTTCGAGGCATCCGTGCCTTCTGCCAAACGCCAGGCTTCGCCCAGCTTGGTGGCATCACCGCTTCGATGGGCGAACGCTCCTGCTTATGCTTCTTTGCCCAGTTGGCCGCATAGGCGGCCATGGCCGATCAATGGCGGCCCGGTCTCGCGCCTTGAAAAAGAGCATATACCGCGGCTGGCCATCCTGGGAAATGCCTTTTTTAATGGCGTAGTCAACGCCATACTGCTTGGCGTAACGGTCAAAGATTTTCACTTCTTCACGATCTGCCAGTTCCGTCTTTTCAACCCCTTGATTCTGGGTCACAAGCTGCTTGACGGATTGCCTTCCTTGTGGTTTCACGTCATGATGCGCCTGCACCTTACATTTTGAATATCGCAGAAACTTCATGAACGCGGTGGCGAGAGTTCGTGCAGTCAGCTTGCTGGTGTTGATGATTAGCGTCAGCGATTTGTTTTCGATGTCTTCCTGCATGTGGTAACACCTCCTGCATCAGAATAGCGATAGAGGTGCCACGGAGGCACCTCCAGACGATGAAGATAATACAGCACAATATACGGCTTTGTTACCGTGTGAATGCTCCCCCCTTTTCTGTGATTGCAGAAGAACGCATTGCTGCGTGTTTGGAAAGCCGTTCCCCTTGACGCGCTGCTGTTCATCAGCGTATAATAGTAGGAGAAAGAGTAAGGAATGTAAGGAGGGATAACGATGGAGCTCGCAAGAATGACTAGCAAAGGTCAGCTGACAGTTCCGGTATCTATCCGAAAGAAGCTCGGCATCGGTACGGGCGATCAGCTGCTGTTTTATGAGCGCGACGGCCAGGTGATTATAGCTCCGGTCACGCCCGCATCCCTGGCCGATGCACAGGCTGCGACGATTCAGCATCATGTCTACACCCTTGATGAAATTCGCGAGATTGCTGTTCCTATTGCGAAGCGCTACCAGCTCAGGCGGCTTGCGCTTTTTGGCTCCTACGCGCGGGGTCAGGCAACCACGAAAGTGATCTTGATTTCCGGGCTGATCTTCCTGATGACTTTGGCATGTTCCGTTTAGGCGCTTTGCAGAGCGATCTGGAGGACGCTTTCCACAAGAAAATTGATTTGGTGACGGAAGGTATGCTGTGCGATCCTCTGTCCACTGAACTGGCGGAGAATATCCAGGAAGATGAGGTGATCCTGTATGGCGTCGGTGAGTGAGGCACAGCGAGACTTCAATCTATTGCGGCATATCGCCCGCTACTGTGACGACGCGATAGATGCCGCGCGGCAGGCCGGCAGCGAAGCCGCTTTTGTGGAGAGTCGGCTGTATCAGCATGCAGTAGCCATGTGTGTGCTGGAAATTGGGGAATTGTCCAAGCACTTGTCTGAGGATTTCCTTCGTACCCATGCGGAGATGCCATGGCGCGCCATTTGCCGGATGAGGGATATGTACGCGCATCACTATCACCGAACAGACCCGCATCAGCTGTGGATGACGGCTACGATGGATTTGCCCGCGCTGAAGGATTTCTGCGATAAACTGCATAACGCTTGAGGAGCTTGCCAGGGGTGATTCGGAATGGAATTCAGACAGAATCACACCCTGGTTTTTCATCAGAAATCTTCGAACAGATCATCCGAGAACATCTTCTCGATTTCCATATCCCGCGCAGCCTGTTCGGCATGCTGCTTGCCCGCCTCCCGCAGAATGTCCATGATTCCGCCGAGCAATTTGGTCAGCTCTTCGCCACGGATTGGCGTAGCGACGGCGACGCGATCCATGGCGATCTGCTTGGCAGACCTGCTCTCAAGCTGCTTGACAAGGGAGGAAAAGTCGAGGTGCTGCCTCAGATCACCGAGAAAGGCATCGCTTTTTGCAGACAATCGAAAATGGCGGCACGCTCGTTCTCACTCTCAAAGCCCAGAATGGTGAATGACTTGCCTTTGGAATTGGCCAGGAATCTGATCTGCATAAGCCCTCCTTAGTGGATTTTCTTCTTTGCTGAGCGGTGCTTGCGCACCAGCCCAAGGGTGCCGCTGACAACGATCAAGCCAATGCCCACCCACATGATGCCGGTCACGGCCAGATTCACACCGGTCTGAATGACCGTATAGTTGACGAACCGCTTCATTTCCTCGGGCACGACATAGAACTCGTCGATTTTCAGCTTGATGATTTCGCCGGACAGGCTGTATCCCTCAAGCGTTTCGATTTCCTTGATGTAGTACACGCCGGGTGTGAGATTCTGAATGCGAACGATGCCATCCTCATCTGATTCATAGGTGTCAATGCCCCGGCCACCATCGTTTTCCAGCGAGAACTTCACACCGGCGAGCGGAACGCCTGAGCTATCCGTCTTGATGAACTCATAGTGATGGGATGTTCACGCACATGATGGGCTGGGATTCCGTCCAGTCATCACCAACGTGCAGGCGTGTCCCTCCATGCGGCAGTACCAGCGGGGCCTCCGTTTTCGGATGATCCAGTCACCATACTCAAAGCGGCTGAAGGTAAACACGCCGTTCTTATCGCTTACGACGGTTTCCACCTTTTCCATCGTGCTGGCGTTGTACAGGTTGAACTCCACACCGGGCAGCGGAGCGCCAGCGGTATCGACCTTGATGCACATGATCTTCTTGCGCTGATTCGTGATCGTGGCAATCGGCGTATCGCTGTTGGTGTGTATCCCTCGTCAATCGTCACATGGATTACCTCATGACTGAGCAGATATCCGTCCGGCGCGGCGATTTCGCGGATGGTGTACTTGCCGTGATTCATGCCGATGAAGCGAATCAGCCCCCTCCGCGTCGGAAATAGCGGTCATGGCCAGTTGGTCATCCTCGTCAAACAAGCCGACCTTGGCACCGGCCAACGCCGTATTGTTCTGATCGACCTTCCGAATCAGAATTTCGGTAAGGCAGTTTTCCAGCGTAGCGATAGGCTCATCGGGATTGACAAAGGTGCCGTCGATGGTGATCGGAACCTTCGTGAAATTCTTCAGATACCCGGAAAGAGGCTTTGTCTCCCTCGATGGTAGGTGCCATAAGGAATCTTTTCAAATGTCACCAACCCATTTTCATCAGAACAGCGGACGCTTGCAGCGTACCATCCTCTCGGAACAGACCAAACTCGACGCCGCACAGAGGCTTATGGAACGAATCGACTTTGAGAAGGGAGAACCGGGTGTAGTCATCCGCAATGGCGGTCTGTCCCGTAACCTCGCCATGCTCATTGACGGTAAAGAACATCTCCGACGTGCAAAGCTCATACCCTTCAGGCGCGAGTATCTCGCGAAAGGTGTATGTTCCGGGAACAGCAGGAAACGCGGGCAGGTATCCATCTTCCCCGGTATAGTCGCGGCAGATGGTTTTCCCATCGCTGTCTCGGACTTCGATCAGCGTACCCGGTAAATAGGCAGAGCCGGTGATGTCTGTTTTAGCAATCTGTACTTCGGCGTGAATGATTTCGTTGTGAATAGGCGTTTCCACGTTGAAGATCACCTCGTGATCGTCTGTGGCAAACTCATCCGAAATGCTCACGCGATAACGTGGGCGGAATCCAGCTTCCAGCCTTTCCGGAGCGGACAGCTCCCGCGCATAGTATTCACCATGAGGGAAACTGCCGCAGAAGGTCAGCTCACCGTCCTTGTTCGTGATGCCGGTTGCAATCAGTGTATCAGGCTCCAGCGAACCATCCGTACGCGATGCTGTCCGCGTTATACAGGCCGAAAAGAAAGCCTTCGCCGGGAGCGTTCACCAGGGAGGAATGCCACATCCCGTTGTCGCCCTCTTCTGTGGCCACCACTTCTTTTTCCTTGACCAGAGAGACCTTCGCCTGCATGAATTCGTTCTCTGCCTTTATACCGATTTTGACAACAGGCGTGCTGTGGTCAGAAGCGGACAGAATGACATCGTGGTGGGTTTCATCCAGAACATATCCGGCAGGTGCGGATATCTCGGTGATAACGTAATGCCCCAGGGGAAGAAGCTCCGATTCACTGATTTCCTCAGAGGTAGTCGTGATGGTTGTTACCAACTCATTGGCCTTGAACAGACCGTTCCCTCCTTGCCGATGACATCCTCGGCGGCGCGCACCTCATAGACCGCGCCCGCAAGCGAACCATCCTCATAGATCGGCGTGTGAATCGTGTAGCCAAAGGGGTCTTGGCTTTCAATGAAGCTCTTTAGCACAGCACCTCGCTTTTCAGCTGAATCATGCCTCTGATCGGCGTGTTGGGGAACCAGAACCTCCTGCTCGACCGCTGTGTCTGCTTCACCGAGCGCCATGACAGGGAGGGTCAGGAGGAGCATGAGCAGCGCCAGCATGAGCACCGTAAAATGCTTTCGTGTGATATACATTCGTATGACCTCGTTTCTCCAGTGATGGACGAAAAGGAAACGGCAGCAGATCACTCTGCTGCCGCCATGGAATTGGGTTACTCCTCAGCCGGACTTTCCTCCTGCGCGTCACCCGCAGGGATGCGAACGGTGATGGAATAGCCGTCGTCCAGATAGTCATCCGGCACGCCCGTCTCGACGATTTGATATTCACCCCAGGTGAGCAGCGGCGTAACAGCCGTACCGTCCTCGCCGGAGGTAATCACGGCGACGACCTCGCCGTCGTTCTCCGCCGTTGTGGGAGGGCAAGCCGGAAATACGAGTTACGGTAAACACCGCGCCGGGAAGCCTCTTGCCGGTCTCACTGTCTGTCTTGATGATGCGAATCATGCCCTGAATCGGCATATTGGTCACGGTTCGGTGACGACCTCATCCATGCCCACGGTGATCTTATCGCTCCAGAGCTCGTCTACATAGCCGACAGGATTGACATGCTCTTCACAATGTAGTCCGCAGGAAACAGGTCGGAAGACCTCGGCAATACCGTTTTCATCGGTGGTCATGCTGGCCACTAGGTCAGCCGCATTGCCCTTGTCATCCACGGAGTAGATGTCAAACTGAACGCCAGCAATCACATGCTGATCCAGCTCGTCCTGCTTCAGGATTTTGATACGGCCAGGAGCATCCTGATTGATCACAGCTACCAGAATTGTGCTGGGATTCAGATAGGTGCTGTTCACCACAATCGGCCATTCCTCTTCCGAGGGTGATACCCATAGGGCGCGCTCAGCTCACGGTTTTATAGGCACCATAGGGAATCTGCTGGAACACGACGGAGCCATCCGCGGCGGAGGTTGCCTCCTGAATCTTCGTGTTCTTCTCGTCAAAGAGGCCAAACACCGCGCCGGAAAGCGCCTCACCGTTCTGCCGGATTTTCTTGAGCATCACCCTGTTCAGTTCATCCCGAATCACCGTGTCGCCAGTCACCTTGCCGTCCGCAGTAACGGTAAACGTTTTGATCGCCGTATTCAGCGCATAGCCGGAGGGCGCGTAGGTCTCCCTTGAAGGTATAGGTTCCGGGAACAACAGGGGATATTGGAAATTTCACCATTCGCATTGGTGTATTCACGGAAGATCGTATTGCCATCGGCATCGTACACCTCGATCAGCGCACCAGGCAGCTTCTTGGCTCCGGTGATGTCGGTCTTGGTGATCGTAACCGGCGTGTAAATCAGCCGATTCAGAATGGGCTCATCCAGATAGACTGTGATAACATTTTCGCTGGCCGCCTTGTTTTTCCGAGGTCAGCTTGACAGGATACTTGTCCGTGCTGAGTAGCCATCCATCCGGAACGGAGATCTCCTTCAGGTAGTAATCCCCGTGAGGGTACAAACCGGAGAAGGTCAGATTTCCCTTAGCATCAGTCGTACCGGTAGCGAGCAGGGTGTTGGCGGGCAGCTTCTGTGCGTTGCCGTAGGTGATTACGCTGCTGTTAAACAGGCCGAAAACAAAGCCCTCGCCGGGGACAACCTCAACAGTTTGGTGAATCATGCCGTCCTTGGTTTCGGTAATCAGCGGTTTTCCCTGCTTGCGCAGCGTCACGCGGATGGGCAGGTAGGTGTTTGCGGCAGATACCTTGGCCTCGACAATCGCGGTTTTCTTATCGACGGCAGCCAGTGTGAAAGGGTGAGGCGCGGCATCAAAGACATAGCCATCCGGCGCGGAAATCTCCTTCAGGTAATACTTGCCCAGAGGCAGCACCTGGGATTTCACAGTGCCGGTCGCGCTGGTGGTCAGCGTCTCAATCAGATCATCCTTGCGGTAGAACATGCTGCCCTCTTTGCCAACGATGTTCTCGGCAGCACGAAGCTCGAATACCGCTCCGGCCAAATATGCGTTCTGGAAAACAGGACGCATGACGATGTTGCCATAGGCATCTGCTTCATCCTCGAAGCGAACCAGCTGCAAGCCGGTTTTCGAAAGAAGCACATCGCCGCGCACCGGGGTATTGGTCACATTCAGCGTGACCGTAGCCGCTTTTTTCGGCAGCCATAGCAGAGGAGAACATGCAAAGCATCATCAGCAGGAGTGCTGCCATACACAGATGGAACATTCTCTTCATCCAATTCACGAATTGTACCTCTTTCATCATTTGATCCAAACGGTTGTGGCATAGCCGGAATCAAGATAGCCGTCCGGTACACCCGTCTCGACGACCTTTTTGTACTCGCCCCAGGGCAGCAGCGGTGTTTCCGCAACGCCCTGCGCGTTGGTAGTCACGGTCGCCACCACCTTGCCGACATCCGATGCGTTGTCCGAAACAGGGCCGGACAGTCGGGTGATGGAGAATACCGCGCCGGATAGAGGCTTGCCCGTCAGTTTGTCGGTTTTCACGATTCGGATGCGGCCCATCACGCGGTCATTGACAAAGGCCACGTTGGTCGTCATGCCAGCGGCCACCGTGACGCTTTGCGAAGACGATGCCGCCAAGGCATAGCCTTGAGGCGCGTTCTTCTCACGAACGGTGTAAGCCCCGGGCATAAGATCGGCAAAAACAGCGATGCCGTTTGTTCCGGTAGTTGCCGTCGCCAGCACAGAACCCGCGTTGCCAAGCAGTTCAAAGGATGCGCCTTGCAGCAGGATGCCATCGGATGACTTCTTGGTGATCTTGATTTCGCCGGTGCTGAGTTCAAAGGTGACGCTGGCTGTCTTCAGCGCGTAGGGCGCGCCATAGATTGGAACCATGATCTTCTGAATGGCGACGCTTGGGACACCGACAAGGAATTTGGCTTCTTCATCATCCGAAGAAACAGATTCCATGGTAACGGCAAATCGGTTGCTTGAGGAAGTGACCCTGATGGTATCGCCGCTCCGCACATAGTAGTAGCTGCCGTCGGAGCCGCCGCTGTTGCCGGTCAGGGTGCCAACTGAACGCGGAATCCGGATCAGGTCGGCGTCGGTTGTCAGCGTGACGGTGCCGATGTAGCTGGAACCCGATACACTCAGGCTCTGATTGGATGCGGTGATCTTGCCGGTCATAGAAGCGCGGGCGATGCCATTTGTCGCCAGCCATCTTGCGTAAGTCAGGTACACGGCAGGCGCGCCGCCGCTGAAAGCATAAAAGTTGTCCATATCCCAATAGCTTCGGACATACTGAGAACCTTCCAACTGTTTGATAACCTCACGCATAGCGAACTGTCCGGCAACGCGAGACCAAACCTCGTTATTGGAATCGCCGCGATTCACCGCCATGAAGGGATAGGTGTGGCGCAGCACCCAGCCAAGCGCGTGCATGGTCGAAGCCTTGTAGCGCACACCTGAGGCACCACCGGAATCCGGATTGTTCACGAAAGCGTCCATATCTACCAGCACATACGGGCCTTTGGCGCTCTGATTTGAACCGGAACCTTCTCCAGGGCCGGAGAGGTTGTGTTCCAGGCAGTAGACGGTGAAGCCCTCCAGATAGTGCGGCGTGGCATAGATCGAGCCATGCGCCGCCGATTTAGCGATCTGCGGGTATGCGCTGTCCCTGCCGGAGCTGCCATACAGTGAAGATTGCCAGGCGTAGAAGCCACCGACGCTGCCATTGATGTTTTTGAGGGAGAAGCCATTCATGGAGGTCATCGCCATGTGGGTTTCCATCATTTGAACCTGCCGGAGAAATTCTTCGGTGTAGGCGAAATCCGTTACGGTGCAAGAATCAGCATCTGCTCCGCCTGTCTCGGCAGCCATAACCCAGGCCGTGCTGTAATCCGTCCACTTCATGGTGCCGTCCTCAAAATCATCGCCATAGAGGAAGCGCACTCATACCAGCCATTGCCCTGACCGTCCGTTGCAGTGGAAAGAACCTGTACAGTGGCATTGTTTACGAAATAGCCGAGGTATGCGTCAATAGGTGTCCTCAGCCGCGTACTCGTCGATTTCGGACAGTACGCGGGTAGCCGTTGTTACGCTGATGTAGTCTCCGGGGGCGGCAAGCACAGGAGCAGGGGGCAGTTCAGGAGCTGGCTCAACCGGTACTGCGGTTTCTGCGGTTAGTGCTTCACCTGTTCCTTCAGCATCTGCAGGCTCGCCTTCCGGCTCCGGCGTAGGCTGCTCATGGATGATTTCCGTATCTTCCGGTTGTTCGGTCGGTTCCGCTTCATTAGGAAGCGTAGGGGCTGCGGCTTCGGGCTGGCTGTTGTCAGCCTGCGGGGCAGACCCGCTTACCATGAAAAGGGGCATCAGGCCGAGCAAGGTCATTCCTTCGCCGGCAGGGAGAAAATTGATTTCAGAGAGGTCCTCATCTAGCAAATAGCTGGAATCCAGATCATCTGCGTGTACATAGCCGCTGACCACTTCACCGGCTTCGTCCAGAAACCAGACCCCGACCGATGCGGGAGCCTGAAACTCCGTAGCCAGGACAAGAAAAATATCCTCGGTCGTGGTGTAAACCAACGATTCTGGCTTCCAATCCGCCTCGCCGTATACGCTGGTTTGTCGGACAGTGGATACATACACATGGCCGTATTCATCAAGCGCGGCCTGAATGGGGAGTCGGCTATCTGCCGAGCTTTCCTCTTTATTTGGGGTTTCGGGCGCGGTGGGTGTACCGGACGCATCCTGTTCTTCGGGCAGGGGCGCATCGTCGCCGCCTCCGGGCGCGACCTCGCTTGGAATTTCTTCGGTTGCGGGAGCCTCCGGGACAACCTCCATTTCAGCCTCAGTGGGAACGCCCTCGGTGATCTCCTCGTGGGGATGTTCTTCGGGCGCGGCCTCATCCGGGGTGGCCATGTTTTCCGGGATGAGATCGGTCGGCGTTGCAGCTTCAGCCAGCACGCCAACTGGCATGCAGGAAAGTGCCATGACAAGAGACAGTGCAATGGCTGCAAGCCGTTTGAGTTTTCGTCTCAACTGCATTTGGTATCCTCCTTTTATTCTTGTACAGCCATGACGACCAGCCGCCCGCTGACGCCGCCATAGCTGCGATCGCAGGTAATCAGCGTCAGAATGTGGTCATCCTCATGGACGTCAATCCCCGTCTCGTACAGAGCTTTGTTTTGAGCACGGCTCACGAATTGAAGGAACGCTTTGCTGCTTGGAAAGGAAGCGGTTGCCGGGTCCCAATCGCTGACCTTCATGTTCAGCACGGCGAAAATTCGATAGGTACGTCTGCCAAAATCGCCGTCCAGATGGATGGTGCTGTGTTCAGCGTAATAGCTATCCTCCTTGTACTCGATGAGGCTGCTGAACATGGCGTTGCTATGGCTCAGGTGATGGCCATAGATGGCGATGTTTTGGCTGGGCATCCGGTAGTCCGAGCTTTTCAGCGAGAACAGGCAGCCCAGCTTGCTTTTCTTGCCTGTGAACAGGTGGTGCAGATAGTACGCCGTATCGTCAGAACGGACAACAGGGTAATCAATCATGGTTCCGGGAATCGTGAGCCAGGCGGCAAAATCCCTATTCTGCGCCAGACAGGCATCCAGATCAATACCGGAACGGAGCAGAGGGGTTTCTTCCGATGAAGGGGACGGTTGGGTTTGCGCGGCAATTCCGTCGGTTCGCAGAATGGCTCCGTAGGTTCATTTGGATCAGATGTTGCAAGAACGTCCTGGGGCGGGATGCTTATTGCAGACTGCGCCACTCCGTCTGTCGGCGTGGGCAACGGAACGACTGGCATTAGTGTTGGGGCAGAAGGTCGAAGCTGTTCGGCCATTACCGCATATTCGCCTGCATCGGCTCTGTAAGAAACCAGCTCCGAAACAAGCGGCATCCCCAGCGCGGCCACGCCGCAGACGAACATGGCCGCAAGTGCGACGGAGGGCAGGAATTTCATTCTTTTCTGCACATGATCACTCAATCAAAAAGCACACATCCGCATCGGTGTGCGCTTATCGTTCCTGTACCCGCTGGCGATTCCTCAGCCAGTTGTCCAGCAGCTTGATGATGACTTTTTCCATCTGTTTGGCTGTGTAGGACTTGGGAAAATACTTTTTCAGCGTATCGTGGCTCAGCGTTACGGAGTCGTACAGGGGCTTCTTTTCCTCTGACATGATTTTTATCATGCCTTGCTCCGAAAGCGTCCCTTCCTTGCTCTCCTTTTTGATTCGCTGCGCCTGGGACAGGGACGGCGTTTGCTGCGTGACCTCCAGGGCGGTTGCAGCCATTGCTGCTCTTCCGGTTTCAGATAGGACAGCTCGACGGCAGGGGTGAAGGCCAGCTCGCCGCTATCCACCTTATCGCGCAGGGGAAGCTCAAGGTTATTGAGGCGGATGAAGCGGCGAACAGAATCCTTGCTCATACCGGCTTCGGCTCCGACAACTTCATCAGCACGAAAATTCGTCGCAACTTGCGACGAATTTTCTCGGGATGGTCTGCCAGCCTTTCTTTTATGGC
>VOFB01000774.1_pt1 | contig 12000 bp, 22 predicted proteins | sample 5384141 | NCBI WGS metagenome assembly VOFB01 (sample SAMN12384721, study PRJNA508395) | human gut metagenome | isolation source: healthy gut A | host: Homo sapiens
TTTGAGCGCTGTGGACTCTCTCCTCGCGTGCATTTTACCACCTGGGACGACTATGCGATCATGTCCATGGTGGAAAGCGGCCTCGGCCTGAGCATTCTGCCCGAACTGATCCTGAAACGGATTCCCTACAGCATTGTCGCCAAAGAGCTGAGCGTTCCCGCCAGCCGCCGTATCGGCCTCGTCCTGCGCAGCCGGAAAACCGCCTCTCTCGCTGTCCGGCGTTTTCTGGAATATCTGCCGTACCGCTGACCTGGCGGCGCTCTTTGCCGAATGCCGCCCCGCCGGCGAACTTCTCGCAGACAGCCGTTTCATCCGCGCGCCGCAAAATTGCCCAGTATGCAGGCGCTGTTTTCACCGGCCGCCCGAACCGGGATGCGTTTGCCGCCGGTCTCCGCCTGCGGAATGTGAAACAACGCCGAAACCTGTTGACTGTCCCGCCGGGCTATGATTACACTGAAAACACATTTATATCAAAAATTTGGAGGTTGTCTGTATCTAAAAAGGTATGTATCGTAAACCAAACCTGTGGTGTCTGCGGATCTCAAGGACCTGTTCGCCGAAATCTGTCCGGACGCCGAAATTTTCAATATTGTCGACGAGAGCCTGCTGCCTGAGGTGCGCGCCAACAACGGAATCACAAACAACATCGTCTGCCGCATGTGCGCCTATTTCCAGATGGCGGTCAACGCCGGCGCGGACCTGATCTTCAACCAGTGCTCGTCGGTCGGCGAGGCGGGCCGATATCGCGGCGCGCACGGTCAACGCCGGTCGTCAAAGGTGGACGAGCGCATGGGCCGCAGCGGTGAATATTGGCCCGAAAACTCCATGGTCGCCACGCTGGAATCCACGCTTGGCCCGAGCATCCGCCTTGGGAGAACACGGCGAAAAGATGGGCAGGAAGTCACGGTCAAGCGCTGCCTGGTCGAGGGCGCGTTCGACGTGCTCTTCTATCAGAAGAACCCCGAAAAGCACAATCAGATGGTGATCGACCTTGTGAAAAAAAGAGGCGGAACCGCGGACGTAATCCTGCTGGCGCAGGGGGCATGATGCACCTGCTGCCCCCATCTGCAGGATCTGCGCGTGCCCGTGCTCTGCAGCCCGCGCCTCGGCGTAATGCACGCCAAAGAGGTTCTGGAAACCCTGTAAATTCAAGAGTATTCGGAGTATAGAATGGAGAGTATAGAGAAAACAATCCCTGTTCAGCGCGTTGGCGCCGGTGCAGGACATGGCGGCTGTGACCGAGCGGTATGCCGCCCTGTTCGCCGGGCGGGGGACTACTGCGTCGTCGTGCTCGACGACGACCCGACGGGCATCCAGACGGTGCACGGGGTCCCTGTGTACATGAACTGGCAGGAGGCCGACGTGGACGCCGCCGTGCGGGACGAGCCGGTGTTCTATATCCAGACCAACACGCGCGGCGAGGTTGAGTCTGCCTGCCGTGAAATCAACCGCGCCCTTGCCGCGCGCCTGGCACAGGCCGCCCGCCTGCACGGCAAGACCCTGTCCGTCGTCAGCCGCAGCGATTCCGCTGCGCTGGCACTATCCGCTGGAGACGCAGACCCTCCGCGAGACGCTGCTGGAGGCCGGCCAGCCCGACTTTGACGGGGAGGTCATCGCCCGTGCTTTCGAGGGCGGGCGCTATACGGTGGGGACGTCCACTATGTGGAGCAGGGCGGCGCGCTTGTGCCCGCCGGCCGGACCGAGTTTGCAAAGGACCTCACCTTTCCTTTGTCCATTCCGACCTGAAAGAGTACGTCCGCGAAAAAGGCGGGGGCGGATACTGCCTGCGTGAGCATTCCGATTGAAATGCTGCGCGCGCAGGGATATCGACGGCGTGTACGCGCTGCTGATGGACTGCCGCGGTTTCTGCAAGGTCATCGTCAACGCCGCCTGCTATGAAGACCTGGAGGTGTTCGTGACTGCCCTGTACATGGCGCAGGCGGCCGGCCGGCGCTTTCTGTTCCGCACGGCCGCGTCCTTTGTCCGCGTCTATGCGGGCGTCGGCTACAAGCCCCCCATCACGTCCGCTGAATTCCGGCAAATTACAGGCGGCGGCACGGCGGGCATCGTCGTGTGCGGCTCGCATGTGAAAAGAGCACCGATCAGCTCAGGCGGCTGCTTACCCTGCCGAACACCGAGCCTGTAGAGCTGGACACGGCGTGCCCTGGCGGGCGACGGCTATATGCGTGAGATCGAGTCCAAGTGCGCTGCCGCGCAGCGCCTTCCGCGCGCGGGAAAGATCCCCGTGGTGTACACCTCGCGCGTCCTGCTGAAGCTGGAGGACGGCTCCAAGATGGACAATCTGCTGCTGTCCGCCCGCATCTCGCAGCGTTTTACCGAGTTTGTCGACCATCTCGACATCACGCCCGACTTTTTTGTGGCCAAGGGCGGGATCACTTCGAGCGATATGGCGACCAAGGCCTGCCGGATTCGCAGGGCGCAGGTCATGGGCCAGGCACTGCCCGGCATTCCCGTTATCCAGGCGGGCGAAGGCGCGCTGGCCGGGCATGCTGTACATCATTTTTCCCGGCAACGTCGGCGATGAAAACGCGCTGTACGACGTGGTGAAAAAGCTCACGTCGCGGCGCGACGGATAAAATTTGAAAAATTAGAATTGACGCTTGATTTTTTGGCAGAACCTGTGGTAATATAATTTTTGCTATTTCTAAAAAGGAGGTGAAAAGAGTGAAGGAAGGAATCCATCCGAAGTACGAGAAAACCATTGTCAGGTGCGCCTGCGGCGAAACCTTTGAAACCTCCTCCACCCGCCCGGAAATCAGAGTGGAAATTTGCTCGAAATGTCACCCGTTCTTTACCGGGAAACAGAAGCTGGTCGACACCGGCGGCAGGGTAGACAGGTTCAAAAAGAGATTCAATATGGAATAATCCTGAGAAGCGGGCTTGCAAAGCCCGCCTCTTTACGCGCCGCCGCGCTCCCGTCTCCGGCGCGCGCAGACAGGCGCGTGCGCGGGCCTGTGCGTGCGCCCGTGCGGCCTGTTCTGCGCCCGCGGACGGCGCACGGTACTTCCGGCCCGCCCGGGATTTCACCCCGCACGCCGGCTCCGCCGCCCGCGGCTTTCCCCTGTACTGTCTGCCTGTGCGCAGGCGCTTCCGGCGCGCCTGTGTTCCCTGCCTGCATACGGGCGCTTCCCCGCCGCCCATTCCGTCCCCCGCTCCAGACGGCCTTTAGCCGCGCGGCTGACCCGCGTTTGGGCCGGGTCCGCATACCGTTCGGCGCTTCTGGTCGCCTGCATATCGGCCCCGCCGCCCATGCAGGCCGGCGTCCCGTCCCGGTCCCTACCGCGCCCCGGCGGATACCGCGCCGGCCCCGCTGGTTTCACGGAAACCTCCGTCATTCGGGCTTGCGGCAGGGATTGGCGCTTGAAATGGACATATTTTTATAGTATACTTATTTAGATAAAGAAGAAAAAGGGTTGATGCATATGAAAATGATCCCGTCTGTGGAATGCCCAAAGTGCGGCTGTAAGGTGATCGGCCGCGGCTACCATCTGAAAAACGGCGCGATGCTGCCCTACGGCGGCGTGTTCAAATCCTCTGCTGTGGTGTATGAAATCTGCACCCGCTGCGGGTACGTCATTGCGGGCTATGTGGAAAACCCGGAACTGTTCTACCTGCCGGAGGACAAAAAGAAAAAGAAATAACCAGCCCCTTTTGAAAGGAAAAAACCATGAACTATACAGTTGCAAAAAAAATACGCTCAATCTGCCCGTCATCCCGCTGCGGGGCCTTGTCGCACTGCCGGGCGTGGTCCTGCAGTTCGACGTGGGCCGGGATAAAAGCGTCAAGGCGGTCGACGCCGTCATGCAGAAAAACCAGCTTGTGTTTCTGACGGCGCAGACGGAAGTACATAGACGACCCGTCGATGGATGAGCTGTACCGGGTCGGAACGGTTGCCCGGATCAAGCAGGTGCTGAAAATGCCGGGCGAAAATATACGCGTGCTGGCGGAGGGCCTGTACCGCGGCTATCTCGTGGCGGGCGCGGCCGCATCGCCGTATCTCACGGCGGACGTGGGCATGCTCGAGGACGACGTTTCCGGGCTGGACCCCATCCGGACCGAGGCCTACCTGCGCTCCCTGCGCGATGCGTTCGACGGGTATATCTCGCTCGCGCCCAAGGTGTCGGGCGACGTTGTCATGCGTGTGTACGCGGAGGACGATCCCGGCCGCCTGTGCGACTACATCGCCGCAAACACGCCGCTGAAGTACACCGACAAGCAGGCTGTGCTCGAATGCCAGCGCGTGATGGACCGCCTGCAGCTCATGATCGTGACGCTGGGCCGCGAGGCGGAGATCTGGGGCCTGGACCGCGAAATATCGGAAAAACTCAAGGAACAGCTTGAACTGAACCAGCGCGAGTACTACATGCGCGAACAGATCAAGATACTGCAGAACGAGCTCGGCGACGCGGACAACAACAGCGCGGCGGCCGAGGAGTACCGCGAGGCGATCGACAGCCTCGCCGTTTCGGACGAGATTGCGGAGCTGCTGTACAAGGAGGCCGACCGGCTTGCCAAAATGCCCTTCGGCTCCCACGAGGCGACGGTCGTGCGGAGCTATCTGGACCTCTGCCTGGCCCTGCCCTATAACGTGTTCACCAAGGACCGCCTGAACCTGGACCGCGCCCGCCGTATGCTTGACAAGGACCACTACGGCCTGGAAAAGGTGAAAAAGAGCGGATTCTGGAATTTTTGGCCGTGCGCCGGCTCGCGCCCGATATGCGCGGGCAGATTCTGTGCCTTGTCGGCCCGCCGGGCGTGGGTAAACCTCGATCGCCCAGTCGGTCGCCCGGGCGCTGGGGCGCAAGTTTGTGCGCATGTCGCTCGGCGGCGTGCGCGACGAGGCCGAAATCCGCGGCCACCGCCGCACCTATATCGGCGCCATGCCCGGCCGGATTATCAGCGCTGTCAAAACGGCGGGTTCCATGAACCCCGTCATCCTGCTCGACGAGATCGACAAGCTGGGCAGCGATTACCGGGGCGACCCGTCCTCGGCCCTGCTGGAGGTGCTGGACCCCGAGCAGAACAAGACCTTCCGCGACCACTTCGTCGAGTATGAGTTCGACCTTTCCAACGTGCTGTTCATCACCACCGCCAACACCGATGAAACCATCCCGCCCGCGCTGCTCGACCGCATGGAAGTGCTGTACCTGACCAGCTATACCCAGCTTGAAAAAAGTACCACATTCTCAAGGGCACCTGCTTCCCAAGCAGATGAAAAAGCACGCGCTCAGCCGCGCCATGCTCTCGGTAAAGGACGACGCGCTGCGCGCAATCGTCTCGGCCTACACGCGCGAGGCCGGCGTGCGCAACCTGGAGCGCGAGGCCGCGACCATATGCCGCAAGGCGGCGGTCCGGTATCTCGATACGGGAAAGAAGAGCACGGTGACGGGGTCGAACCTGTCCGCCTATCTCGGCCCGCCGAAATTCCTGCGCGAACAGCTTCCCGAAACCGACCAGGTCGGCATCGCAAACGGCCTTGCATATACGTCGGTGGGCGGCGAGCTGCTCTTTGTGGAGGTCAACGTCATGCCGGGCGCGGGCAAACTGGAGCTGACCGGCTCTCTGGGCGATGTGATGAAAGAATCGGCCAAGGCCGCCATGAGCTATATCCGCACCCGGACCGAAACGCTGCATATTGACCCAAATTTTTACAATACTAAGGATATACACATCCACGTCCCGGAGGGCGCGATCCCGAAAGACGGCCCCTCCGCCGGCGTCACCATCGCCTGCGCGCTCATTTTCGGCGCTGACGGGCCGCCCTTTCCGGCGCGACCTGGCCATGACCGGCGAGATCACGCTGCGCGGTCGCGTCCTGCCCATCGGCGGCCTGCGCGAGAAGACGATGGCGGCCATGAAAGCGGGCGTCCGCACCGTGGTGCTGCCGCGGGGAAAACCTGGCGGACCTGGAGGAGATCAGCGAACAGGTGCGCAGCGCGCTGCGCTTTGTGCCCGTCTCGCACATGGACGAGGTGCTGGACACGGCCCTGCTGCCGCCGCCCGTTTCCGATGCGGCGGACGTGCCGGCGCATTCCCGGCCGCTGGGCGCTTCGCCGGCGGGGGACGCCGCCTGCCAGCCCGTTCATGGCCTAGCCGCCGCGATCCGGACACGGGGGGAGCCGCCTATGAACCTGCACAACGTCACGCTGGAAAAAACCGCATACAGGCCGGGGACTACCCGCAACGCCTGCCGGAGTTCGCCTTTGTGGGCCGCTCCAACGTGGGCAAGTCCTCCATGCTCAACAAACTGCTGGGCCGCAAGAACCTGGCGCGGGTCAGCGGCGAGCCGGGCAAGACCCGCTCGATCAACTTTTACAATATCGACCAAACCGTGTACCTGACCGACCTGCCCGGCTACGGCTTTGCCAAGGTCTCGTGGTCGGACAGGGAGAAGTGGCGGACGCTCATTGAGGACTACTTCGCCGCCGGCCGGGATATCCGCCTGGTCGTCATGATCGTGGACATCCGGCACAAGCCGTCGGCGGAGGACCGCGTCATGGTCGAGTTCCTGCTCGGCACGGACTACGACTTTCTCATCTGCGCGTCCAAGGCCGACAAGCTGTCCAAAAAACCGCCGCGCGGCAGAACTGCGCCATGATCGCGGAGGAACTGGGCGTCGACGCGGAAATCCTGCCCTTCTCCGCAAAAACGGGCGAGGGCGGGCAGACAATACTAAATCTGATCAAGGAGAGACAATACCGTGAAATTAGCGAGATATAAGTTTGGGGACAACGCGCCCGCCTACGGCCTGATTCGGGGCGAGAACATCTATGAAGTGCAGGGCGACATCTTTTTCCGACTACGCGCCCACCGGCGTCCAGCATCCGCTGGGCCAGGTGAAGCTGCTCGCGCCCGTGACCCCGTCGATCATCGCGGCGGTGGGCAAGAACTACTATGACCACGCGCTGGAGTTCGACAATACCCTGCCGGAAAGCCCCATTATCTTTTTCAAGCCGCAGACGGCCGTCATCGGCCCGGACGACGCGATCGTCCGCCCCTTTATCTCCACCCGCGTGGACTATGAGGGCGAGCTCGCCATGGTCGTGAAAAAGACGGCGCGCTGCGTCTCCGCGGCCGACTACAAGGACTATATCCTGGGCTACACCATCCTCAACGACGTGACGGCCCGCGACCTGCAGCGCAAGGACGGGCAGTGGGCCCGCGCCAAGGGCTTCGACACCTTCGCGCCCATCGGCCCCATCATCACGGACGAGGTGGACGCCGCCTCCCTGCGGATCGAGACCCTGCTCAACGGCGTGACCGTACAGTCCTCCAACACGGGCAAACTGCTCTTTTCGCTCGGCCAGGTGTTCGAGTTCATCACGAGATTCATGACGTTGCGCCCCGGCGACGTGATCGCAACGGGCACGCCCGAGGGCGTCGGCCCCATGTCCAGCGGGGACACGGTCGAAGTGCGCATCGAGGGGATCGGCGCGCTGCGCAATACAGTGGTAGACGAAGCCTGAAACAGGCGGAACGGAAAAGGAGTGGAACCATGGACTGCATCGGCGTAAACGCGGACGGCTGGCTGGAAATCGGCGGCGTCAGCACACAATACCTGGCGGAGAAATACGGCACGCCCCTGTATGTGATGGACGAGGCGCAGATCCGCGGCAACTGCCGCGCGTACCGCGAAGCGTTTGAAAAGTACTACGGCGGCCGGGGCAGGGCGGTATACGCCTGCAAAGCCCTGTGCTGCACCGAGATCTGCCGGATCGTAGCCGAGGAAGGCTTTGCGCTCGACGTCGTGTCCGGCGGCGAGATCTACACGGCCAAACAGGCCGGCGTGGACCTGAAAAAACGCCTTTTTCCACGGCAACAACAAGACGTCCGCGGAGCTGTTCATGGCCCTGGACCTTGGCGTGGGCTGCATCGTGGTCGACAACGCGGTCGAGCTTTGAAACGCTGGCGGACCTGGCGCGAGACATGGGCAAGTCGGTCGATATCATGTTCCGCATCAAGCCCGGCGTGGAGGCGCATACGCACGAATTCATCCGCACCGGCGGGATAGACTCGTTCGGCGTGGAAAATGGCGAGGCGTTCGCGCTGCTGGAAAAGGCCGCCGCCTATGAACATCTGCATATCATCGGCCTGGAATGCCATATCGGCTCCCAGATTTTCGACACGGAGCCCTTTGCCCTTGCCGCGCGGGTCATGCTCTCCTTTATGAACGAGGTGCGGGAAAAGCTGGGGCCTCCGTCTGGGGATTCTCGATCTCGGCGGCGGCTACGGCATCCGCTACACCGATGCGGACAACCCTCCCGCCCGCGCCGACTATATTCGGATTATGACAGATACCGTAAAGGATATCTGCGGAAAACTCGGCATGGAACCGCCCTTCCTGCTCATTGAGCCGGGCCGCAGCATTGTGGGCGACGCGGGCCTGACCCTGTACCGGGTCGGCTCGGTCAAGCGCATCGAGGAGTCCGCACCTGTGTCGCCGTGGACGGCGGCATGGGCGACAACCCGCGCTATACCATGTACGGCTCGGCCTATGACATGGTGATTGCAAACAAGGCCGCCCTGCCGAAGGACACGGTCGTCACCGTGGCCGGCCGCTACTGTGAGACCGACCTTTGCAGGAGCATATCCCGCTGCAGCAGGCCGAGCCGGGCGACTGCCTGGCCGTGCTCGCCACGGGCGCCTATAACTATTCCATGGCCTCCAACTACAACCGCGTGCCCGGCCGCCGCTCGTCGTGCGGGACGGGAGGACCGTCTCGCCGTCCGGCGCGAGCAGTATGCGGATATGGTCCGCTGCGACGTGTGCGAATAGCCCGCCGGTTGTTCGCTCCCGGCATTTTGCGCGCGCGCCCCGGCGGGGCCGCGCCGTTTCATGAAATCAACGTCCGAATCTCCGTCCGGCGCTGCCGGACGCGTACAGGGGGAGAGCCATGACGCTCGCCAGCACTGCGCTCGGGTGCAAGGTAAATCAATATGAGGCAGCGCAGCTCGCGGAAAAACTAGCCGCCGCGGGCTTTGAAGCCGTGCCCTTTCATGCGCGCGCAGATGTGTATGTAATCAACACCTGCTGCGTCACGGCCGAGAGCGAGGCGAAATCCCGCAAGCTCATCCGCCGCGCGCGCGGGCAGAACCGGACGCGCTTGTCGCCGTGACCGGCTGCTACGCCGAGATGGACGCCGAAGCCGTCCGCCGCGCGGGCAGCCCCGACCTCGTCGTCGGAAACGGGGAGAAATCCCGCCTGCCCGAGCTCATTCTGGAGCGGCTCGCCGCCCTGGGCCGCCTGCCCGCCGCGCCCGGCCCGCCGCCTGCGCCGCGTCCATGCCGGCCGGCCCCGCCGCGCGCCGGGCGGCAGCCCCGCACCCGCGCGGTCCTCAAAGTGCAGGACGGCTGCGACCAGTTCTGCTCCTACTGTATCATCCCCTATGCCCGCGGCCCGCTGCGCTCGCGGCCGGCGGACGACGCCGCCGCAGAAATGGCTGCGCTGTGCGCGCGGGTACGGGAAATCGTGCTCACCGGCATCCATCTCACCAAATACGGCGCGGACCTGCCGGGCCGGCCCGACTGACGGCGCTTCTGGAGCGCGCCGAACAGATCCCCGGGCTGGAACGCGTCCGGCTCGGCTCCCGGCTTTTTCACGCCGGCGCGCCTGGAGCGCCTTTCGGGTTTCAAGCTGTGCCCGCACTTCCACATCTCGCTCCAGAGCGGGTGCGACAGGACGCTCGCCGCCATGCGCCGCGGCTATACCGCGGCGGAATACCGGCGAAGGCGGAGCGCCTGTACGCGGCTTTTCCGGACTGCGCCATCACAACCGACGTCATCGTCGGCTTCCCCGGCGAAACGGACGCGGACTTCGCCGCTTCCTGCCGGTTCGCAGACGAACTGGGCTTCGCCAAAGTGCACGTGTTTCCGTTCTCCCCCGCGCCGGCACGCCGGCGGCGCAGATGCCGCAGGTGGACGCGGCGGTAAAGGCCGCCCGCGTCCGGAAATGCTCGCGCTGGCCTCCGGCGCGCAGGAGCGCTACCTCGCCCGCTGGATCGGGCGCACGCTGCCCGTCCTGTTCGAGCGCGCCAAGGACGGCGCCGCCCGCGCCACACCGCCAATTACATCCCTGTCACGGTGCGGACAGAATCCGACGTACATAACCAAATCCTCCCCGTGCGGCTCCTGTCCGCCACGGGTGGAGAATGCAAAGGAGAACTGCTGCCATGAGCAGGACAACCCGCTGCTTTCCGTCGTCGTACCCGTATACAATGAACAGGAGGTCATCGCGGAGACGGCAAAGCGTCTGCGCGGCGTGCTGGACGGCATGTCCGTGGACTATGAAATCGTATTTGTCAACGATGGGAGCCGGGACGGCACCCTGTCCGTCCTGCGCCCGCTCTGCGAGGCGGACGCGCGCCCTGAAGCTCGTCAACTTTTTCGCGCAACTTCGGCCACCAGATCGCCATCACCGCCGGCATGGACATGACCCGGGGCGACGCGGTCGTCGTCATCGACGCGGACCTGCAGGACCGCCCGAGGTGATCCCCGGCATGTTCGAGCGCTGGAAGCAGGGCTACGAGGTCGTGTACGGCAAGCGCCTGTCCCGCGAGGGCGAGACATTTTTCAAAAAATTCACCGCAAAGGTCTTTACCGGTTTATGGCGCGCATGACCGAGGTGGACATGCCCGTTGACACGGGCGACTTCCGCCTGCTCGACCGCAGGTTGTCGACGCTCCGGCGCCCGCGAACGCAACCGCTATGTGCGCGGGATCGTGAGCTGGCTCGGCTTCAAACAGTGCGCGTATGAGTACGAGCGCCATGAGGCGCTTTTGCGGGGCAGACGAAATACCCCCTGAAAAAAATGCTGAAGCTCGCCTGCGACGGCCTGGTATCCTTTTCCGTAAAGCCCCTGCGCTGGATTATGGGCTCCGGAGTCGTCCTGTCGGTCCTGAGCGTGCTGTACCTGGTCTATATCCTCATCGCCTCCCTGTGCGGCGTGGCCATGCTCAGCGCGGGCCTGTACGCCATGCTGGGCCTGATCGTGCTGCTGCTCGGCGTCGTCATGGTTTTCCTGGGCGTCCTCGGCGAGTATATCGGCCGCATTTACGACGAATCAAAGCCCGTCCGCTCTACCTTGTGAGCGATACGGTGAATATAGAGGCCGCCTATGAACGCTGAGCTGGAATACTACGCGCCCCTGCCTGTTCGGACTGGAGGGCGTGCTCGCGGGCGAGGCGCGCCGCCTGGGCTTTGGCAGCGTGCGCGCGGAAAACGGTAGCGTAACGTTTACCGGCCCGGCCATGGCCCTGGCAAAGGCCAATTTGTGGCTGCGCACGGCCGAACGGGTGAATATCGTCGTGGGCCGGTTCACCGCCGTCACGTTCGACGAGCTGTTCGAGGGCGCAAAGGCCCCTGCCCTGGGAGGACTGGATCGCGAAAAGACGACGCGTTTCCAGTAGTGGGCCACAGCCTGAAGTCAAAGCTGCACAGTGTGCCGGATTGCCAGGCCATCATCAAAAAGCCGTGGCGGACCGCCTCGGCGGGCGCTACGGCCTGTCGTGGCTCGCCGAGACGGGCAGCATGCACCGTATCCGCTTTTCCATTATGGACGACGCGGTCATGCTCATGCTCGACACCTCCGGCGAAGGCCTGCACAAGCGCGGCTACCGTCCCGCCGCCAATATGGCGCCCATCCGCGAGACGCTGGCCGCCGGCATCCTCGACATTGCGCGCTATAAGCATTTCGAGCGCCTGTGCGACCCGATGCGGCAGCGGCACCATTGCCATAGAGGCCGCCCTGCGCGCCTCCAACGCCGCGCCGGGGCTGAACCGTTCGTTCCTCTGCGAGAGCTGGCCGCAGCTTCCGCGCTCGCTGTTCTCCGAAGCGCGGGCCGAAGCCCGCGCCGCCGCGCTCAGCCGCCCGCTGGAGATCGTCGCAAGCGATATCGACCGCCGCGCCGTCGCCCTTACGCGGGAGAACGCCCGCCGCGCCGGGGTCGCGCAGTGCCTGCGCGTCGAGTGCCGGGACGTCTCC
>VOFB01003988.1_pt1 | contig 11984 bp, 26 predicted proteins | sample 5384141 | NCBI WGS metagenome assembly VOFB01 (sample SAMN12384721, study PRJNA508395) | human gut metagenome | isolation source: healthy gut A | host: Homo sapiens
TAAAGGTGAAGAAATTGCACGTTTTGCAGCTTCTTTTGCTTTATCATCTCCTGATGACATACCAATACCAATTAACGTATTTCCTTATTTTTTTCATAACTGCAACAGATATCTGCAAAGTCAAGGTTGATAAATGCAGGAACAGCAATTAAATCAGTAATTACTTGAACACCTTGTCTTAATACATTATCAGCTTCTCTAAATGCTTCTTGCATTGGACGTCCACCAATTAGTTGTAATAAACGGTCATTTGAAACCACAATAATACTATCTACATTAGAACGTAATTCATCAATACTTCTTGATTGCTTGTTTTTACGTTTCATTCCTTCAAAAGTAAATGGTTTAGTAATAACACCTACTGTTAATGCTCCTAATTCACGAGCAATCTTAGCGGAAAACAGGTGCCGCACCAGCACCAGTTCCACCAACCCATACCAGCAGCAATGAAAACCATATCTGCACCTTCAAGGGCAGTTCTAATATCTCCTTCTAGATTCTAAAGCAGCTTTCTTTCCTACTTCTGGATTACCTCCTGCTCCTAAACCTTTTGTTAAATCTTTTCCTAAAATAATTTTATTTTCTACAGGCGAACGACGTAATACTTGTACATCTGTATTTGCGACAAAGAATTCTACTCCTCTAACGCCTTCTTCAACCATGCGGTTAACAGCGTTTGTTTCCTCCGCCACCAACACCGATTACTTTTATTTTTGCAACTTGTTCAAAAAATCTAATTCTTCTGTTCATGATTTACCCCTCTCTTTTATCTATTCTTCTTCACCAAAGAAAGTATCTAGTAATCTACTAAATCTTCCAGTTTTTCTCTTTTGTATCTTTTTACTTTCGTAAGTCCTTTAAATCTCACAGCCATTGTATTAGAAATATCCGGCAAAACAACAGATGTTTCATAAGGACCAAGATATTTAGCACGATCAGACATATAAAAAATCATTCCTACAGAAGAAACAAATGCCATATCTCTAATGCCAATAATATCTGGACGATAAACCACTGGACCTTCTAAAACACGACCAGCAACTTTATCTAGTAGTTTCAAGTTCTCCTCCGCCACCAACAATCAGTGTTTCATAATGTTGTCCATTATCGATAACACCCATTTTTTTCTTTAATAACATTTAACATATCAACTGCAGCTTCTTCTAAAAATACCCGCAAAAATCTTTTGTGTATAATCTTTACGACCATCTGGAAGCTCAGTTGTATGAATAGTATCCTCTTGTCCAACAGTATAATCCAAAAGAACCATATTTGACTTTATATGTTTCAGCTTGATTCATAGAAATTTGTAAATGTTGAGCAATTGCTCTAGTCAAATTATAACCCCAACTGAACATACTGTTAAATATTTTAAATATCCATCTTTGTAGAAAGATATTGTTGACGTTTTATATCCTATATCAATAATCAATGCACCTTCTTGAAGATAAACCACATCAAAAGCTTCCTTTGCACACGCAAAGGCATTGATACAAATATCCATAACTTCTAAACCTGCCTTTTCAACAGCCATAATATATGGATATAAAATCTGTTTTTGTGAAGTAATAATCAATGTATCAATAATTAAATTTCTTGAAGCTTCTCCTATAGGAGGTACTTGACTAATTCAAAATCACCATTAAAGCGAACTGGTATTACACAAACCACCTCTTCTTCATGAGATTTTTGAATTTAGTAGAAAGTTTCAAACCTCTTACAATATCATCCTTAGAAATCTTATCATGATCACTAAGTGATACACTACTATTACTTTGATAAAAGTTTAGAACGAATAGTAGGATTGTAAGACCAACTGCTTTGATTTCTCCATCTAGAAAATCATTAGCTTCTTGAACAACTCCTTTGATATCATTTACTAATAAATTTTCATCTTCAATGATGCCTTTTTTTACACCATGACTAGGGACCTTTTTAGAAAAAAGAACATGTAAATTAGAATTGATAATTTCACCAACTAACAATTCAATTGAAGCACTACCTATATCCAATACTGCATAAACTTCATTCATGTCTATCTCCCTTACTACATATATCATTATATTATCATAAAAGCTACGATATTTAAAGGTTTTAGTTTCAAACACGTAGCTTTTTCATACACTATTTAATTGTATACATAGACATTTTTCCTAAATAATCATAGTATTTATAATCAGGATAACTTTGAATAACCAAGTAATAATTTGTTGATGTAAGTTGTTTTTCCATGTCTTCAATACGTACATAAAAAACCTTACCATCATCAAGTTCCAACTTACATTTGGTTTGATCTTTTTCATCAGGTTCAAAGACAATACTAGAGATTTGATTTTGAACAACTGATGGTAATTTGACATATCTTTCACAAATGATCGGAAATGTTCTTCGTCAAAATTCATCATTTGTGGACAACGTTGTACATAAGAAATCCATTTTTGTTGTTGATCTTGTTCAAAAATGCCATCTTGATTCTGCAACATATAAAATATTATTAATATAGCCATATAAAAAGCATTATTTTCTTTAATTCTTATCTTTATATTCCCTATCAAATCTTTCGTTACAGTTGCTTTTTCAACAAAGATCATTTTTCAACCTCTGTTTCAACCTGTTTTTATTTACTTTAAAAAATAAGTTTTTTTTGATTTAACCGGTAATCGTTCAATAATCTCTTCAGCAGAAGTCAAATGACATCCTGAAACAGCTATTTTTTTTTACTTTAGACATATCTCCAAAGAAAAAATCACTAAAAATATCAAAAGCAAAACAATAAGCACAAAATTAATTCTTCTTTTCTTTTTTTTTTTTTAATTTATTTCTCATTGTTAACACTTGATTTTCATCATGTTCATTATATACATACGTTGTCATCTTAAGACTCCCAATTAATAAAACGTACTTCTGGTTTTAATAAAACACCATAGTTTTCTTGAACTGTTTTTGGACATAAAAAATCAAATCATGAATATCCTTAGCAGAAGCATAACCATTATTTACAATAAAGTTAGAATGTTTTGGAGAGACTTGTGCTCCACCAATTTCATAACCTCTAAGACCTGCATCATCAATATATTTCCATGCAGCCGCACCTTCTGGATTTCTAAAACACTTCCTGCACTTGGTTTATTCCAAGGTTGCGTAGGACATTCTTCTTTCTTTTCTTTTATCTAAAGTTTCATTAATTTCTTCAACACTTTTATTTTCCAAAACAAAAGTAGCTTCCAAGACAATCCATTTAGGATGGTCTTGAATGATGGAATGTCGATATGAAAAAATCCATTTCATCTTTAGATAATTCAAACCACTTTTTAAATGTTCATCTAATACTTTTTACTGATTTAACAACTTTTTAAACATGATTTATAGGCCCCTGCATTCAAAAAATACCACCACCGATATTTCCAGGAATTCCTCCCATAAATTCAAAAACCACTCAAACCAATTTTAGCACAATCATAAGCAAGTTTAATCATTGTAACACCACATTGGGCAGTTACTTCGCTCCCATTGACATGATATTGATTCATATCTTCAAAGGGAAATAATAATTCCTTCAAAACTTTTTATCTGAAAATAATAAATTTGAACCTCTTCCAATAACAAAAGTTGAATACGATGCTTACGACAATACTTTATCACTTCAATCAACTCCACCGACATTTGAACTTTTTATAAATAATTTTGCTGGCCCACCTACACGATAAGTTGTATGTTTATATAACGGTTCATCTTTAAGAACTTTTCAACATCTAATTGTTTAAGTTCTTCATAATATTTTTTCAAACTTCATCATTAGTCTCCTAACATCGAAATAATTTCTTGATACATGTCTTCAACTGCATTTTGGCTTTCCTAACTTTTTTAGCGTTTTCTGTTAAATTTGAAGTGCAGTTTGATCATTAATAACACTATCAATTGTGAAATCAATTTTTTCTCCTGTTAAATCTTTTCAAGAATCATTTTAGCAGCATGGTTATTTTCAATTCACGTGCATTATATTCTTGATGATTTTGCTGCTACATAAGGACTAGAATCAAAAATAGCTGGTACGCCTAAAGCTGTTAATTCAGCAAGGGTACTGGCTCCTGCACGTGAAACAATAAGATCTGTCGCATGCATTAAAAAGAAGGCATATCATCAACATAAGGGATGATTTTTACGTTTTCATTTTTATAATCTTTCATTGATTCATAATAAGGTTTCCCAGTAACATAAAGTACTTGATATTCTTTACCAACAAATTGATTCATCGATTCCTTCATCGTTTGATTAACTGTCTGTGATCCTAATGATCCCCATAACAATCGTAACAACTTTTTTATTTCTATCTAAACCATATTTATCATAAATATCTTTAGGGAACTTCATGGCTGACAACACTTGCACGAGGATTTCCAAACAATAGTGTTTTTTCTTGAGGAAATTCTTCATACGCTTTTTGATAACAACAAATGATCTTATCTACTTTTTTATAAGAATCTTATTTGTTAAACCAATAATTGAGTTTTGTTCATGAATCATCGTTTTAATTTTAAACTTGCAGCAGCCTCTAAAGCTGGAAGCATGGATATCCACCAAAACCAACAACAATATCAGGATTAATTTTTTATAACTTTTTTGCTTTTCCAATAGATTTAACAAATAACAAAGCTGCATGAGCTTTCTTTAAAGGATTACCCGCTAATCCTTTAACATTTAAACCAACATAATCATATCCAAGTTGGGGAACAACTTGAGATTCCAAACGATCCTTTGTTCCAATAAATAAAAATTTTGAATTTGGATCTTGTTTTTATATATTCAACTAATGCAAGAGCAGGGTATAAATGTCCACCTGTTCCTCCAGCAGCAACAAAAACTTTCATCTTTACTCACCTTAAAGTTTATTATACTCTTTTTCTCTTTTTGAGAATTGATAACTCTAAAATAGTGCCACTCTTTATCAAAAAAGCAACACTTTTTTAAAAAAAAGATTAATCATTCGACTAATCTTTCTTTTGAATAATAAAACTTACACCATCAACTCTATTAACAGCTTCAACTTTATATCCATACATTGTTACTGTTCTATAAACAATAGATAATCTAAACCAAATTGTCCTTTATGACCTATTTCATAAGGTTGAAATAAAGATTCAGGATTTGAATTATCTATAGGTTCACCATCATTAAATATTTCTAAATATTGATCTTTTAAATAATTTTAATTTCATGGTGTACATAACGAGCAGCATTTTCTATAATATTTTCAATACAAATACGCCAATAATCATCTTTTCCTTTAAAAGATGAATCTTGTAAATCTGTAATAATTTCTATTTGTGAATGCATAGCTGTTAATTGGAAAACAATATGTTCAATCAATTTTTTCATTGAACATGTTTCATCTCCAATTTGTCCACTTATGTAATCTAATCGATTTAAATATAGTAAACTTTTTACTTTCTTTTCTAACCGATCTGTATTTTCTAAAATAACATCCACTGATGAATCTTTATCTCCATAAGGATAAATATCATCCTTAATACTTTGAGCATATGTTTGAATTAAAACAATAGGTGTTTTAAATCATGAGAAATGTTATGAATCATTTCTTCTTTAATTTCATTTGTCGATCTATTTCTTCTTTCATTTCTATTAACGAAGAAGATAAACACCTATCTCATCTTCTCTTTGAATATGCAATTCACTTTCTTTATCATTTTTTATATCATCTATATAATTTTAATAAGTTTCAATGGTTTTATTAAAGATGAAACCCAAATAAACAAAGCAAGTCAATAATTAAAAAGCAACATAAAGATATCAATAACTTGCTCCTTTAGATTATTAATCAATGTTTTAGAATAATCACTATAAACAAGTGAAATAATATAATTAGAATCATCCGCTTTTACAATTTGATAATATACTGTTTGGTCTTGCATTTTTAACCTTTTCTTGTAATTTCTTTTTATTTTTCTTAACCATCTTATAAAGATCATTTTGAAAAACATAATCTAATATTTGATATTTCTTAGCAGAAATATTTTGCGCTGTTGTAAGCGTATCTTCATTAATGTTATAAGTAAAATGATAAATTTGTTTATCTGAACCTGCATAATCAGGAGAAAAAATCATATGAGTAAAAATCATTTTGTGAGCGTGTCAAACATCATACATTTCATTATCAATAACATGTGTTAAGTTGTTATCAATAATAGGCAATAGAATTGCTAAAACACCTATTGCAATAATTGAAAAATAATAACAAGTTGTTTTTGTAAAGAATATTTCGTAAGCATTAGTCTAAACGATATCCAAATCCATAAATCGTACGAATATTAATTTCTGGCATTTTTTACGCAATCTTCGAAGTGTATCATCAACGACACGATCACTACCAAAATAATTTTCGTCCCATACTTTTGATAAAACTTGTTCTCTTGAAATAGCTAATCCTTTGTTATTTAAAAGTAAACAAGTAGATCATATTCTTTTGTTGTTAAAATGATTTCATTATTGTTATAGAAGACTCTTCTTTTTCTAAATCAATATCATAACCATCTATTTGTATCTTAGATGGATTATCATAAGCACGTTTTAATAAATTATTAATTTTAAAATAACTTCTTTAATATTAAATGGTTTTGTAATATAGTCATCTGAGCCTTTTCTAAACCAATAACGATCAAATTCTTGATCTCTAGCTGACATAAATATAATTGGCATTTTAGGCTTACTTGCCTTTATTTCATTAAACAATTCAAAACCACTTGCCTTATCTAACATAATATCTATAAGCCATAGATGTACATCATCATCTTTATGAAGTAAAGCTTCATCATACGTATAAAATGAGCAAACACTATAGCCTTCTTTTTCTAAATAAGTTCTTACCAAATCATTTAGATTTTTTCATCATCTATAATATTAATTTTAAATAACATCTTCTTCACCTCATTTGTATCCTATTCTATTATGACCTATTATAGTTAAAATATTGCCATAATATATGGCAATATTTTGTGATAATATGTGATTTTATCTTTCGATAACAACCGCGTTCTTTCATTTTAGTAATGATATAATCTACAGATTGTAAACATTTTTCATTTGTATCCGCTTCAACCATAACACGTACAACTGGTTCAGTTCCTGATTCACGAACAAGAACACGTCCTTCATCACCTAACTTATCTTCAACTTCTTTAATGACTTTTTGTACTTCAACATCATTTTGAGCCTCTTTTTATCTCTTACATATACATTTTCATTAATTGAGGGTAAATTGTTACAGGTTCAACTAATTGAGCTAATGTTTTTTGCTTTCAATAACTGCTTCCATGATCTTTAAGGATGTTAAAATACCATCTCCTGTTGTGGCATGTTTAGAGAAAATGATATGTCCTGATTGTTCTCCACCAATACAATGACCATTTTTCACCATGTTTTCATTAACATATTTATCTCCAACAGCTGTTTTTTCATATTTAATACCTTCTTTATCTAACGCTTTATATAAACCTAAGTTAGACATAACTGTTGTAACAATTGTATCATTAGATAATTCACCATGTTCTTTTAAATATTTACCACAAACATAAAGAATTAAATCACCATCAATAACTCTTCCAAATTCATCAACAGCTAAACAACGATCAGCATCACCATCATAAGCAAAACCAATATCTAATCCTTTAGATTTTTACTAGTTCTTTAATGATTCAATATGTGTAGAACCACAGTTTGTATTAATATTTAAACCATCTGGTTCACTATGAATCACATAAGTTTTTGCTCCTAAAGCATCGAAAACACTTTTAGCAAGATTAGAACTTGCACCATTTGCACAATCTAAACCAACACGAATATTTTTAAAAGCACGTGTAGGAATTGACATTAAATATCCTAAATATCTATTTCTACCTACTGAATAATCTGTTGCACATCCAATTTCATCTTTTGTAGCAAATGGAATTTCATCTACTTCACCATCAATGTATTGTTCAATTAAATTTTCAACCTTCGCATCCATTTTATGACCATTACAATCTAAAACCTTAATACCATTATCATAATATGGATTATGTGAAGCAGAAATCATAATTCCACAATCAAAACCATCTGTTCTTGTAATATAAGCAACACTTGGTGTTGTTGTTACATGCATTAAAGAAACATCAGCACCACTTGCTGTAAGTCCAGCAACAAGTGCATATTCTAACATATAAGAACTTCTTCTTGTATCTTTCCCAATAACAACTTGAGCATGATCTTTATTTCTTCCATAATACCATCCAAGGAATCTTCCTACTTTATAAGCATGTTCAACTGTTAAATCTTTATTAGCTTCCCCAGAAAGCCATCTGTTCCGAAATATTTTCCCATTTTAAATCTCTCCTATTTCTTTATATTTACGCGAATCTGTTCATCGCTATCTAAACGATATGTTAAAAGTTTCGTCACTTAATTCTACTTCTAATTTCACATTATGTCGACCCTTTTTAACCCAACGACATCTACATAGACCTTAATGTCATCATTTGTAAGAGCATTAATACGATCACTTGTACCAATAACTGTTAAATTGCATGTATCGCTTGACATAGAAACATTGTTTTCTTTGCCATTTTTATTTGAATTGGCATATCTGTAAATTGTCTTTGTTCAGAAGGAACAAGCGTAATTGTTCCATCCACTTTAGTAAATGACATCTTATTAACTCCTGAAACACTTAACAATTTTAAGTCTTTAAATGTACGACCTTCTTCCAAATCACTTACATCCACTTTAACTTTAATATTATTAATATCCTTTAATTTACTTTCATCACCATAAATCTTTACTTTATCTTTTGAAAAAGTCATTTGATCGATTGCATATCCATTAGCCACATTTCCTGTATATTCAGGTACAAGTGGAACTGTCTTACTATAATTAGACAATGAACAATCCACTTTAACAGTGGAAGGAATAACACTTACATTTAAAGCTTTTCCACTTCGATCAAAAGCCTTTACTTTACATTCTTGAGTAAACGAATCTGTCACTCCCTTTAAATCAATAACTGCTTCAACAGAATAAACATTATCAATATTATCTTGTGAACCCCTTACTTCTACTTCACTATGTTCAATACTATCTACTGAAACAGAATGTTTATCCTTTAAGCTATCTTCATTTTTTAAAACGATATCCTAAACTAAACGTTTTAGTTACCTTTTGTGAAACTGTTACCGTTACTGTTTGAGGAACAATGAGAACTTCTAAATCATTAGAGAAATTTCTTGATTTCAATTCTACTGTCTGTTCACCTTCCCTATTCCCGAAAAAATCAGCATATATTTCATAATTTTTCATCAATTTAGCATTATAAATATCAATAGAAGGACCAACTAAGCCTACACTTACAGTCTCTGGCATTCCAGCTACAACAAAATCATCTTGTAAATTTTCTATTTTCACAGGGACTTGTTGAATATAATCTCCTGAATTAGGTGTTGAAAATACATTTTCAAAATTACCTCCATTAACTGTAAATAGTAAAATCGTTGCTAAAATAAATGATAATATTTTTAAAGATAATCCTGATTGTAACATTCTATCTAAAGTAGAATTAATAAAATTCATCACTTTAATAGCACCATTTACAAAAGCTCTTCCCCCTTGAATCTATTTCATCATTAATAGATTGAGAAGTGATATGTTTTTCTTCTGTTTTTGGTTTTTTTTTCTTTTGAAATAAAATTTAAAAAAAATCAGTTGTTGAATCACGATGTTCTTGATTATTTTTTACTCATCTTCATCACCTTCTTCATCTTCTGATTTAAACCAACCTAGTTCATTAACTAAGCTTGCTCTTAATTCCTTTCTTGGAATTTTAATAAGTTCTCCTTTGATAGCAAAAGAAATCGTTCCTGTTTCTTCCAGAAACTACAACTGTTAATGAATCAGTAATTTCACTTATTCCTATAGCAGCACGATGTCTTGCCCCATAAATAGGTGAAAGATCCTTTGAGTTGGTGGGGAAAAAGGCAGCTGCACAAACAACACGGTCATCTTTAATAATAACTGCCCCATCATGTAAAGGTGTTCCTTCCCAAAAGATCGTATTAAATAATTCTGATTTAATATCGGCATTGATTTTAGTTCCTGTATTAATATAATCTATTAAAGATTGCCCCTCTTTCAAAAGTAATCAAGGCCCCTGTTTGTGTTTCTGATAACTTTGTCACTGAATCAACAATTTCATCTAACAAATGTTCCTTTTGATCATTTGATAAACGTTCCATATGATAATCTCTTTTAGTTTGTCCCATTTTTCAAGTAATGAACGAATTTCTGGTTGAAAGATTACAATTACCGCAATAATTCCCCAAGTCAAAACCGTATCTACTAAATAAGACATTGTTGAAAGTCCTAAAACACTTGTTACTAATTTAATTAACAAAATAATGAGAACCCCTTTAAATAATTGCATCGTTCTCATATTTTGTTTAAACATACTAATTCTAAATATAAAATATACCACACTAATAATAAATCAATAATTGTACGAATAATGTTTAAAATTAATGATAGATTAACTTATACCTGCTATCATTTTATCCCCTACTTTCTTCAAACATATTATACTTGATGTTTTCTATTTTATAAAGAAAAGATAGATTTTTATTCAAAATCTATCTTTTTCATCTTGTTGACTCCATTGAGCTCTAAAAGAGCTCTTATGCATTATTTTTTCTATATTGTTGTCTTCTTTCGTTTTCAGTTAAATAGTTTTTCTTAAACGAATATTTTCAGGTGTTACTTCAACAAGTTCATCTTCATTAATATAATCTAAACAAGATTCTAGATTAAATTGACGAGGTCTTTTTAAAACAACTGTTGAATCTTTGGATGATGAACAGTATTTGTCATTTGTTTTCCTTTAGTAACATTAACTGTTAAATCATTATCTCTACTGTGTTCACCAACGATCATACCTTCATAAACATCCACACCAGGCCCAACAAACATTACTCCACGGTCTTCAACACTTCCAAGTGAATAAGCTGTTGTTTGTCCACTATCAATTGAAATTAAAACACCTAAGTTTCTCTTACCAACTGTTTCACCTTCCATTGGACGGTAATCAATAAATGAGTGAGAAATAATTCCATATCCTTTGTCATTGTTAAGAAATTTGTCATAAATCCAAATAAACCTCTTGACGGAATTGTATAAACAACACGTGTTTGTCCATCACGAGAATCCATTGTTTCTAAGACACCTCGACGATATCCAAGTGATTCAATAACCGCTCCAATACAATCATCAGGTGCTTCAATAGTTACTTCTTCATATGGTTCACATAAAACACCATCGATTTCTTTCATGATTGCTTTAGGTTTAGAAACTTGTAATTCATAACCTTCACGTCTCATATTTTCAATTAAAATAGATAAGTGTAATTCTCCACGTCCAGAAACGATCCATTCTTCTTTATTTTGGATTCTTTCAATTTTAAAGATACATCTCTATTTGTTTCTTTAAATAATCTTTCTTCAATTTGTCTAGCAGTCACAAATTTACCATCTTGACCAGCAAATGGTGAAGTATTTGTTCCAAAACCATTTGAATTGTTGGTTCATCGACATGTAATAACGGTAAAAGCTTCTTCTTGACCAGTTGTACATACTGTTTCACCAACACCAATATCAGCAAGACCAACAATAGCAACGATATCTCCTGCACTTGCTTCTTCAATTTCAATACGGTGTAATCAATAAATCCATATAATTTTTGAATTCTAAATTGTGTGTGGCTTCCATCAGCTCTTACACAAGTGACTGATTCATTAACATGAATCTTTCTCCTTTGAACGTCCGATTCCAATACGTCCTACATAATCATTATAGTCTAATAAAGCTGGTTGGAATTGTAAAGGTCCATCAACATCTACTAATGGTTCAGGTATTTCTTTGATAATCATATCAAATAAACAATCCATATTTGGT
>VOFB01003468.1_pt1 | contig 11983 bp, 18 predicted proteins | sample 5384141 | NCBI WGS metagenome assembly VOFB01 (sample SAMN12384721, study PRJNA508395) | human gut metagenome | isolation source: healthy gut A | host: Homo sapiens
CTCAAATTATTCGTTCAGTTACACGTATTGCTGGTAATCGCATGGCATCAAGTTATTACAAGCCCTGCCCGGAGCTGGCCCGGTGTGACGAGCTGATCGAAAAAATACTGGGACACGGAGCAGTACGACAAGTGCTTCCCGGTCATCTGAGCTTGCCGAAAAGGGCTATCCCTTCGCTGAATGCCAGGTCGGGTACTTTACTACCGCGGGCTCGGCGTGGAAAGGATCTCGCCAAGGCGCTTTACTGGACGCAGCGCGCGCCGCCGAGCACGGTGACCGCGATGGCAGTACAATCTCGCCACACTTTATGAAACCGGCGAAGGTGTTGGGAAGAACATGGACGTGGCCAAGCGCTGGTGTTCTTCTCGCCACCGCGCAGCAGAAGCACCGTGAGGCGATTTCCAAATGCCGGAAGTTTAAAATTATGTAAATTTATGTAAATTTATATCTTAAAGACAGCCCCGTAAAAAGCAGGGCTGTCTTAGCTTTACATAATTTAAACGCCAAGATACTTTTTTCTGCTCGTCGGTGAGCGTATCAATGGTGATGCCGAGCGTGGAGAGCTTTTTGCGGGCGATGGCGTCGTCGATCTCGTGCGGGACGCGGATGACGCCGGGGTGAAGCTCCGCGCGCGGTCGGCGAATATTTGGCGCTCATAGCCTGCACCGCAAAGCTCATATCCATGATCTCCCGCCGGATGGCCGTCGCCGGAGGCGGATTCCACGAGGCGTCCCTCCGCCAGCACGAAAGTGTTTTTCCGTTCGGGAGGACGTAGCCCTCGATGTTATGGCGCGCCTCGTAGTGCTCCGCGGCCATTTCGCGCAGCGCCGCCACATTGACTCCACATCGAAGTGGTCGGCATTGGGAGAGGATCGCGCCGTCCTTCATCATGGGAAGTGACGCGCGGAGATCACATCGTCGCAGCCCGTGACGGTAACGAAAATGTCGCCGCGTTTGGCCGCCCGTCCATCGGAGGACGGTGAAGCCGTCCATGTGCGCTTCGATCGCGCGCACGGGTCGACCTCCGTGACGATGACCCGCGCGCCGAGACCGTGCGCATCGCCACGCCTGCCGCACCAGCCGTAGCACCGACCTCCTTGCCCCGCGACGTGAGGTTCGTCGTGCGCATGATGCCGTCCCAGCGCTCGCGTTACCATGGCGATTCATCAAAGAGTGCGCAGTCCGCGTCGTTGACGAGCATCATCGGAAAACGCCCCAACTCCCCGGCGCGGGTATCACCAACAGGCACCGCCACCGGTCGTCGTCTCTCCTCGCAGCCGCCGATGACCTGAATAAGCTCCGGATAACTTCGTTGCATCGGTGGACGAAGATCGCCGCCGTCGTCGATAATGATGTTGTTGGAGCGCCGTTCGAGCACATCGTCGGACCGCGGTGCACTGCTCCGCGATTCTAGCGCCGTGGACGGCGCAGACGTGCATCCCGCGCCGCGGCGGCCGCGGCAACGCGTCGTCCTGCGTGGAGGGGTTTGCCCGTGACGTGCATTTCCGCGCCGCCCATTTCCATGACGCGGCGCCACGCGGTTTTCGCTTCAGATCACCGAGAGTGCCACGCGCGCAGCCGAGGCTTCGTCTTTAATCCTCCGACTGCAAGCACCGGCATATCCCGCCGCCCAGCGGATCTTCTTTCGCCACTCGGCGGCGCGAGTATCGGCAATATGGTTTCGTACATAGCTGTACTCGCACATGTATTATGCGTTTATCTTATCATCCCGCCGCGCATCGCGCAACCGGAAAAATCGTTGAGCCGGTCATAATCGACCGGCTCCGATTTTCAGAGATGCGCCAGATGCAGGGCAAACCACGCGATGACCCCAGCGATGGCGCCCGCCGCGGCATAGAGCGGCGCACGCAGCCGGGCAAAGAGCTTGCCGGTCGTTCGTTTTCCCGCCGCCGAGGCCTTGCATTGCCGCGGCGCGCTTCCGCGCAGCGTCCCTTTTTCGCTCACGCCGGACTGACCGGGCAAACCTCGGGATGATGAATATGGCCTGCTCGAATATTTTCGTCCGGCGATTTTAATGACGATGACTCTTTGAGATTCCTTTGACCACGGGGAACTCTTCCTCCTCCCGGCAGCGGTTCTTCTCAAGCATAACCGGTTTTGCCATCCTTATTCGGTTTATGGCCTTTTCCAAACCGGCAGCCAGCCGCGCCCGCAGACGCTCTCTTCCGCTCATTTGCGCTCCTCCAGCCGGATGCTCATGTCATCCAGCCGGATGGCGTGGATGACGGTCAGGTGTCATCCCATATCCGTGCCGTCGTCGTCGGCAGAATACGCCGCGCGGCGTCATCCTCCCGCGTTGCGCCGTCGCTTCCAGCGCGCGCCGGTAGGATGTGCAGCCGCCGTCCGGCGGCTCGCGCGAGCACGCCCGCCGCCATGCCCTTGACGCGGCGGCGGACATTGCGGCCGCTGCGGATGTACAAGGCGCGGCGCCGTATTTATAAAAGCCCCGCCTGACCGGTGAAGGGTCGATGCACATGAGGTCAATGGCGGCCGCTCTTCTCGCTTTAAAAGCATAACGGGTTCAGTATCTTCATCGCCGTGGCGGGTTCTACGCCGGGCGGAGGAAGCGCTCTAAAATGCGCACCGCCGAGATGGATTCCTTCGCCCGCCGCCGCTGCCCATCGAGAGCAGCACACAGCACGCCTGCTCGGTTTTGAAATACGTCCCCCGGTCGCCGGAGACCGCTCTCCCTCCTTTTCACCGCCGCCCGCCGACCGACACGGCGAGCGGTTCGGCCTCCAGCAAACAAGGCGCGTATTATTATCGTTCTGGTTGGGACGACGCCGGGCGGCTACATGCGGACGCCCAGCATCGGATACCTCCTGCATATAGTCCGCTTCCCGAAAGAGGATCGGAAGTCTCGCACTCTCGATCACGGCGCGGGCCCCGTCGGGTCGCGGACGGATACCTCTCGATATCAAGCGAGTTGGATACCGCACAAGACGCCGCGATGTTGTCAATGGTCCCTCGCGCTGATGATCGCTCGAGCGCTGCCCCGGCGAGACCGTACTGTCCGTAAGCGCGCCATGCGGTTCTCCGCAGCCACGCGAGCGGGCTGCCGCCGGTAGATGAGCGCACGGGAGCTCGGAATTGACCGCTGCGGTGAATGGCGCAGAAGCTTTTACTGCTCGAAAGCGCCCGGAAGATCGGCGAGCTCCAGATGCCCCCCGGCGGCGCATGGCAGCGGTGGCGTCGTTCAGGAGAGCGTGAGCCCGCCTGGTTCCTGCCGCACTTTTCCTTCGCGGGCAGCGGACGCAGAGCTCCTCCGCGGCGCGGTCGTACACGGTGGCAATGTCGGCGTCGTTTTCCTTGCTCTCTGCGCTGCGGCGCACCGTTTCGTACAGTTCGCAGAATGCGTCCGCAAGAGCGCGCGTCCGAGCGGCGGTGTACCGGCGCATGCCGCTCTCGCCCCTCGCCGAGAGCAGGACGCTGCACCATGGAGACGATGAACGTCATCGTCTTGGCCGGAAGCACAAAGAGATCACGGAAGCGCAGAATGCCTCGTACAGTGCCGGGAGGCAGGGGTTCGCCTCCAGTTCCAGAACACGGCGAGCGTGTTGGACGCGAGGAAGACCAGCAGAAACACGAGCCGTCCCTGCCGCTTGAGGACGCCCGACATCAGTCCGCGAAGCCGTAGCAGATCGTGAAGATCGGCGTTGCGGGGGACGCGAGATCCATCGACAGCCCGGTGATGACGCCGATGAGCGCTCCCTCCGCCGCGCCCGCCGAACGAGGAGACCATAACGCACAGCACCGCCGCCACACGGCCAAGACAGAGAACGTCCATGATCGTGACGCGCGCGAGCGCCATCAGCGCGCAGCAGAGGATCAGCACGCCGCCCGCTTCCCGCCGCAGCTCCTCCCGCTCCAGCCGCAGCCGCTCGGCGGTGAGCGCCATATGGAAGAGATACGCCGAAAGCCCCTAGGTGAGCACGACCTCGGTAGCGAGATCGACCGCCACGGAAAGCTGCAAAGCTTATCAAAGGCGTTCAGAGCGCCGGTAGCGCCCATCACGGCGGCGGCGACGGCGGGCATAAACCACGACCGGTGCGCGATCGCTGTTTCACGCAGGAGAAAGGCCGTTGTAAACACGAGCACGAGCGCCGCCATATACCGCAGCCCCCACGCGAGCGAGCCGGAAACAAGATACCCGGCCGCCGCACCAAGGACGCACGCGAGCCGCCGAGACCGCCGCCCGAGCGCGCCGCCATTGCCACGCCGAACGGCGCGCACGAGCCGAACACCCGCACGCACCCCGTCACAAAACCCAGCGCGAAATGCGTGCCGAGCGAAGCGGCCCTGACCGCCGCGGGACGGTTGATGCGCAGCGTCTCCCCTTTCCACGGATTTCGCAGCAGCACGGTCTTATCTCCCAATGACATACGTTTACCCCCATAGAATATAGGACAAGCATAGTCTGCCGGGAGTAAAGGCGGTCGTTCGGCGCTGTCAGATCGGGGTTTTTCCGCCTTGAAATGCGCAGAGTTTGCGCCCGCAGGCGCAAATAAAGTTCTAAGCATTTTTGCCGGCGGCATGTACGTCGGAGAAAATACTTCTCGGCTCGCAAACGTGCGAGCGCAGCGAGTGCGCTGCGGCGAGCCGCAGCCTTTTCAAACGAGAGCCCAACGCAGTGGGTCTCGTTTGAGAGCGTGTCAAAAATACTTTGCCGCCGGACATGACGATGCCGTTTTCCGAGATATCCGCCACCAACTCCGGCGGCGTGCGCTCGAGCACCATATGGACGGTCTCGAGGATGGTCTCCGTCGGCTCGGCGAGCGCTTCGACCATTTCGTCGGAGTTGAGCGTAATGGTGCGCGGAAGACCGGTCATCAGGCAGCGCCTTGACCTCCTCATAGCTGACCTCGGGGCGTTCCCTTGACGGAGCCGATGCTTTTTTGAGCTCCTCCGCCGTGCGGATGCCGATGAGCAGGTTGTGCTTGCGCCGGACGTATTTGACGATCGCCTCGTCAAACGCCGCGCCCGCCGTTTTGATGGATTCCGACTCACCACGCCGTTGAGCGATACGACCGCCGCTTCCGTTGTGCCGCCGCCGATATCGATGATCATATGGCCGTCCGCGCGGTTCACGTCCAGACCCGCGCCGACCGCCGGCGACCGCCGAGGGGACAAGATACACTTTTCGTCCGCCCGCCCTCGATGACGGCGTTCACAATGGCGCGCTCCTCCACGCCGGTGATGCTGCCCGGCACGCACACGAGCACGCGCGCGAGCGGAAGAGGCTGAAGCTCGTCACGCGGCGGATGAACTCGCGCAGCATTTTCGCAGGTCATGTCGTAATCGGAGATAACGCCCGCGGCGATGGGATGGACGGATACAAGGTTCCCCGGCGTGCGACCGAGCATTTTCCGCGCATCCTCGCCGACCTTAAGCACGCGGCCGGTCGTACGGTCGATCGTAACGACTGTCGGCTCGCGCAGGCGAATGCCGATACCGGCGACATAGAGGATGGTCGTATCGGTGCCGAGATCGATGGCAATATCTTTTTTTCGATGATGGAGGACAGAATAGGCATAGTCAAATTCCCTTCAAATCAAAAGCGATTAAATTCTTCTGTTATTCTTCCCGGTGGCAGGCAAGCGCACGCGCCGCGGACGCTCACAGCCCCGGCGGTCAGCAGCATGCGCGCACATTCGGAAAGCGTGGAGCCGGTGGTGATGACATCGTCGATAAGCAGGATCCTCTTACCGCGCACCGCGTCCGCACTTCGGACAACATAGCAGCCGGAGATGTTCGCCCGGCGCTCCTCCGGAGTACGCAGCCGGGACTGCGGCGAAACGTCGCGCGCTTTGCGCAGCAGCGGCACAGCCTTTGTTCCAAGGACCTCCGCCGCCGCTTCCGCGAGAAGCTGCGCCTGATCGTACCCGCGGCGGTGACAGCGCTTCGCGCTCAGGGGCACCCACGAGATGAGATCAAAATCGTCAGCGCCGCGGCGGAGCAGATCCTCGCCGAGGATCCGGCCGAAAACCTTTCCGCGCGACGGGGCGCTGCGAAACTTGTAGGCGAGAATGCCCTGCCGCACCGGCGGTTCATAGTAAAGGGCGCGGTATAGGCGCGGACAAAGTCGCATTTTCGCTCGGTATCCGCCGTGCGCGGCCTTTGCGGCAGGTTTCGCACACGCCGTCCCCCGCTTTTCTCCAGGATCGCGCCGCAGAAAGCGCAGCGCGGCGGGAAGAAAAAGTCGAGAACGAAGTCTTTGAAGCTCATATCAAACCTCTCCGGCCAGACGGGCGCGCAGCCCGCTGTACCGGCGCGTTTTCGGCCGTTTTCGATCATGGCCTGCACGATCGCGGTTTCGCCGACAACGACGAGAAGCTCTCTCGCGCGTGACGGCGGTATAGAGAAGATCGCGGCTCAAAAGCCGTGCCGGGGCTCGTCCCGCTGCCAGAACAACGGCGCGGTACTCGCTGCCCTGCGCCTTGTGCACCGTGACGGCGAAGGCATGATCCAGCTCGCCGAGCTGTTCAAAGCCATACCATGCGAGCTTTTCGTCAAAAGTCGATCCAGATAAGCTCGTTTTCGGTGTCGATACGCAATATCGTCCCAAGATCGCCGTTAAAGATTCCCGTGCCGGTCTCGGGAGCGGAGCCAGGAGCCATTTCTCCGGCTATGATCGCCGCGGTATCGCCGCCTTTACACCATACTATATCATAGTTGTTCCGGATTTGCATCACCCGATCGCCCTCCCGGAACACAGTTTCGCCAAAAATTTTTTCTTTTTTCCGGGCGCGGGCGGATTGAGCGCCTGCTGTAAGCGCTCGTTGAGCGCGAAGGTGCCAGATTCGCCCCTTGCGCGTCGGCGTCAGAACCTGAATATCGCCGGACGGGATACCCATGCCGCGCGGCAGCCGTTCGCTGCAAAAGCTCGGCCACGGTCGCGGCCAGACGCTCGCCCGAGGGACGCTGCAAAAAGAAGAAATCCCCTTTATTTTTCGCGCAGCTCCGGCGTTTCGCCGCGGTTGATGCTGTGCGCGTTGCGGATGATGCGGCTCTCCCCGCTCTGGCGGAAGATCTCCGTCAGGCGCACCGCCGCAACCGCGTGCGAACGGAGCACATCGAGAAAAAGCTCCCCGGCCCGACGCTCGGCAGCTGGTCGGCGTCGCCAACGAGTACGAGACGGCAGCCCTTCGGCAGCGCCTTTAACAGCGCCTGAATAAGCGTTATGTCAACCATCGAGCATTCGTCGAGAATGACCGCGCCGCAGCGGAGCGGATCGCTCTCGTTTTGCGGAACGTGAGCTCGTCCCCTCGGCGGCTACCCATGCCGCGCCGAGCAGACGGTGGATGGTGTAGGCCTCCCGGCCGGTGAGCTCGGTCATGCGCTTGGCGGCGCGGCCGGTAGGCGCGGCGAGAAGGCAGTCCGAGCTGCATATCGTCGTACAGGCGCAGTATGGCCTGAATGATCGTCGTTTTACCGGTGCCAGGCGCCGGTGACGGCGAGCAGCCGCCGCTCGCAGGCGAGGCGGATGGCCTCCTTCTGCTGCGCGGCATAGCGCATGCCGGTCTCACGTTCCAGCTCCCGCGATACGCTCGTCCACGTTTTTTCTTTGCCGGAACGGTGTCCTGTGCCATGGCGCGGAGCGCCGCGGCGGGGTGCAGGTCTCGGCCTCGTACAGCCGCCGGAGATACACCGCGTTCACCCCTGCCACGATCTCCTGCGATCTCGCCCTCGTCGGCGAGAACGTCCACATTCCTCCGCGGCCTCGCCCTCCACACCGATGAGCTGCGCCGTTGCCGCAACGAGCTTTTTCGCGCGGGAGGAAGCTGTGGCCGTTATTGAGATTATGTACCATTTCAAAAATGAGCGCCGCGGCGATGCGCGGGGACTGTCCTCCTCAAAGCCGAGCGAGAGCGCGAGCGCGTCCCGCCTCGTCAAACTGTCCGCCGATGCGGTCGGACGCGATGACGTAGGGGTTGGACTTCACGAGCTCAAGCGCCCCGTCGCCGTAGAGCTATAGAGCCGCATGGCATATTCGGGCTTGAGGCCGTTCGCGGCAAGAAATTCCATCAGAAGCCGCATGCCGGTCTGACGGCGGAACGTTTCGGAAATGTCCCGCGCGCGGCGCGCGCTGATGCCCTTGATCTCGGCGAGCTTTTTCGGGGCTGTCGGACAAGATCTCCAGCGTGTGCGAGCCGAAGCGGTTCACGAGCACCGCCGCCGTCGCCGGTAGCCGATGCCGCGCACCGCGCCGGAGGCGATATTCATAGATATGCTTCTCCCCACCGGCAGCGAGCGCATGGCTGAGGACGCCTTGAACTGCTCGCCGTGTCGGGTGGCGCTCCCGCGCCCTCGACCGTGAGGCCTCGCCGGGCGCGGCATGAACGGACAGCCCACGACCGTCACCGGCCCGTCGCCGCCGACATCCAGACGCAGAACGGTGTAGCCGTTCTCCTCGTTCTGGAAGATCACGCTTTTTACGGTTCCGATGAGCTGCAGGAGCCGCGGAGTTCGTTTGCTTCGTCCATAGTGTTACATTCCCTGTCCCAGCGATAAATGCCGGGCGATTTCTCTTGTTTCCTCGTCCATGCCGTCGTCCAGCAGCACGATCCTTCCAAAAGCACGCCGTCGTTGATGAGCCACAGCAGACCGTCCACCGTCGCTTCCAGCTCCGGCGACGCGCCGGAGACGCGCAAAAATGGCTCAGGCTCTGTGTGCTCGATGACCACGACTGTGTTGCCCGCCTCCACCAGACGCTGGAGCACCTCAATGAGCTTGTGCACGTCGCTGTGCAGGCCGGTGGTGGGCTCGTCAGGATATAGATGGTCTGCCGGTGGAGCCGCTTGGCCAGCTCGGTGGCCAGCTTGACCCGCTGGGCCTCGCCGCCGGACAGCTCGGTGGAGGGCTGGCCCAGCTTCATATAGCTCAGCCCCACATCCATCAGGGTCTGAAAGGCCGCCCGTACGATCCGGGGCAGGTTCTCGAAGAAGGGGAGGGCCTCCTCCACTGTCATCTCCAGAACCTCATAGATGTTTTTCCCCTTATACCGCACCTCCAGGGTCTCACGGTTGTACCGCTTGCCCTTGCACACCTCGCAGGGGACGTAGATGTCCGGCAGGAAGTGCATGCCTCGCACCGTCCGCCGCGAACAACGTTGAAGGAGAACCGGCCCGGGCCGTAGCCGCGAGCGCGGCATCTCGTCGAGGCGAAAACATCGCGGATATCATTAAAGAGGCCGGTATACGTCGCGGGATTGCTCCGCGGCGTGCGGCCGATGGGCGTCTGGTCGATGGCGATGACCTTATCGAGCGTATTCAAGACCGTCCACGCCCGCACACTTGCCGGGGCGCGCCTTCGCGCTGCGCATCTTTCGGCGGCAAGCGTTTTATACAGCACCTCGTTCACGAGCGAGGACTTGCCCGAGCCGGACACACCGGTCACGCAACGATATAGTCCGCCGCCCGCATCATATCCTCGTCGTGCTCGACCACGATGACCGAATTGCCCGCATCGCGCAGCTCCTTGAGGCTGCGGATCAACCGCTCGTTGTCGCGCTGGTGCAGACCGATGGAAGGCTCGTCGAGAATATAAAGGCGGATGCGCCCATGGTATTCCAGTAATCCAGGCTGAAGCCATACAGCGCACCCCTGATTACCAAGTCCGGGTTGGGGATGACGGTTTCCGGGGAGATGCGCATCACCGTGCCAGACCATACCCATTCAGGACAGGCCCCAAAGGGGCTGTTGAAACTGAGCATGCGGGGCGGCTCCTCGATGGACACGCCGCACTCCGGACACGCGTAGTTCTGGGAAACAGCAGCGTCCCCTTGTCAAAACAGGTCCACCAGCACCAGACCGCCGCTTTCCCGGCGGCGGTCTATGCTGTCAGCCAGGCCTGACGGAACTCGTCCGAGGGCGCACGATCAGACGGTCCACCACGATTTCAATGTCGTGCTTTTTCTTTTTGTCCAGCTGCGGCGTATCATCCAGCTCGTAGAGCTCGCCGTCGTGCGCACGCGCACAAAAGCCGCGCTTCTGCGCGTCTTCCAGAAGCTTGGTATGCTCGCCCTTGCGCGCACGGACCACAGGCGCGAGCAGCTGCAGCCGCTGCCCTCCGGATACGCCATCACCTGATCGGCCATCTGGTCGATGATGGTCTGCTGACATCTCGGGGCAGATGGGGCACGCCCACGCGCGCATAGAGCAGGCGCAGATAGTCGTAGATTTCAGTTACGGTGCCGACGGTGGAACGGGATTTCGAGGTGGTCTTCTGGTCGATGGAAATGGGGGGAGAGACCCTCGATATAGTCGACGTCCGGCTTTTTCCATCTGTCCCAGGAACATCCGGGCATAGGAGGAGAGGACTCCACGTACCGCCGCTGTCCGTCTGCATAGATGGTGTCGAACGCGAGTTTACTGACTCTGCCGCTGCCCGAAAGTCCCGTGATGACGGTCAGCGCGTCGCGGGGGATTTCCACGTCGATGTTCTTGAGGTTATTCTCTCTTGCGCCTTTGACAAAATCTTACTTGGCATGAATCGATAACTCCTGTTGCTGGATTCGCAAGCTGCGAGACCAGCGTACTCTTCTGAATTTTTTATGTCAACCTTATTCGGCGATGAGATCTGCAAATTTTGCGCGCGCACGAGCGCGGCGGCGAGGTCGCGCGGCGAAAGCTCGACCTGATAGCCGATCCTGCCGGCGGAGACGATCATTGTTTCAAGGTTTTCCGCCGAGGCGTCGATCACCGTAGGGAACAATTTTTTCATTCCCACGGGCGAGCAGCCGCCGTGGACATAGCCCGTGAGCGGCAGCAGCTCTTTCTGGTGAATCATCTCAATGGACTTCTCGCCCACGGCCTTCGCGGCCCTTTTTGAGGTCAAGATTCTCCGCGACCGGCACGTCGAAAACGTAAAACTGCCCCTTCGCGCCGCGCGACGAGCGTTGAAAACGGCCACAGGGTCAATGCCCATGGACTGCGCCACCGTGACGCCGTCGACCGCGATGCCTCTTCATGCGGGTAGGTGTGCGCGGTGTAGGCGATTTTCTTCTGCTCCAGAAACGCGCATGACGTTGGTTTTTCTTCTTTTTTGCCATAAGGGACCTCCTAAGTGTGGAAAACGGGGATAAAAATCACCGCAGAATGTACACGCAGGCTAAAATGGCAGGCGAGGCCCAAAGAACGCCCGCGCTGATGGGCTCGCCGAAGACGAGGGGTGCCGATGAGCGTGCCGACGACCGGCTCGATGCTCATATGATGCTGGCCTTGCCGCTCTCGACGTTGGCGAGGCCCTGGTGTAGAAAGGATATAGGGGCGACGGTGGAAAAACACACCAGCCCCTGCAGCGGGGAGGGCGTTTGGTGGCACACTCAGAAATCATAAGGTTGCTGGAAGTCGGCGGCGAAACGGAACGAGCGCGGCGAACACGAACGTCCAGGAACACGACAGCGAGCGGGCTGGAAAGCCGCAGGCCGAAGAGGCGCGAAAGATCGGAATAAGAGCCTTGCCATGAAAAAATGCCGCAACGGGCCGAACAAGAATCCCTTTTGTCGTCAGCGACAAGCCGCCCGTGAAAACGTGCCCGTCACGAGCGCGCAGCCGACAGCGCCAGCGCGAGGGGCAAAACTTTGCCCGTGATCTTCTCTTTGAAGACGAGCGCGCTCATCAAAACCACCATCGCGGGCGCAGTGTGAGCAAATTGCGCTGACCGAGAGCGAGCAAAGCTTCTGCGCGTTGAAGTAACCAGAGCGTGAAGAGCACGACGCTGATGATGCCGTCGCAATAAAGATCGGCAAGGTGCTGCCTTCATTTTGAAGACGCTGCGGTCAGGTGCAGAGGAAGAAGAGCGCGAAACACCGCAAGGCCATAGGTTGCGGATGACGACAAGGTTTTCCGGCGCGATGCCGGCATTGAGCAGCGGGCGGTTGAATGGCCGATGCAGCCCCAGCAGGCGGCGGCCGCTAAAATGCAGGCGTAGGAAGCGTATTTTTTCACAGGTTTTTGTCTTT
>VOFB01001235.1_pt1 | contig 11971 bp, 21 predicted proteins | sample 5384141 | NCBI WGS metagenome assembly VOFB01 (sample SAMN12384721, study PRJNA508395) | human gut metagenome | isolation source: healthy gut A | host: Homo sapiens
GGTAACAAAGCGATCAGTAACGGAGCATCCGTTGAAATGCAGATCGCTCCGCCAACCAATGTAAAAAGCGGTATTGAGTGGCTCCAAAGTAAAAGTGACCTGGAGCAAAGATGCTTATGCGAAGAAGTATGAAGTAAAATATACGAAGAGAGACAGCCAGGGAAAAGCAGTTACAGATGATCCGGTTGTTGTGTCTACGAAGAAGACGACAGTAACCATTTCCGGTTTAACAACAGGGAGTATCTGGATGATCTGCGGGTACGATGCTTTGATGGAAAAAGATGGTCCTACTGGTCTTACTGGTACAACAGCAGTAACAACACTACCGTATGTCTGCCGGCAGTAAAAGGTGTGTCTGCGAAGAATATAACCGTAAAAGGTGCGGATGGAAGCACGAGTACCAGGGTACAGGTAAGCTGGAAGGCAGTTCCGGGAGCAGCATACTACAGAGTATACTGGTCAACCAGTCCGGCGACAGAATATGATAAGGACAGAAAAATATATGGCTATAAAAATCTGGAGGGTTATTACGGCGAAAATCTGGTGGCAAAAGAGAGCAAGCAGGATGAGGGGTACAACAATACGGTACATTATACGGAGTACAAAGGACAATCCGGCACCATTGTTGGGACGAACGTGATCGATTATGGACAGTTACAGACGGGTGTAACCTATTACTATTTCGTAAAGGCGTATACGGAGAATGGAAGAGTCGTTTCCGCAGGATATGCAAACAGAGGCGCAGCCGTTACCTTTGGTGCAACTCCAGGCATCAGGAGCGCAAAGGCAAAAGGTGGAAAAGTAACCGTTTCTATCAACAAAGTAGCCGGTGCCAGGAAATATGTGGTATATCGTTCGACTAAAAAGAACAAAGGATTTGTGGCAGTTGGAACAACCAAGAAAACTTCTTATGTAGATAAGAAAGTAAAGAAAGGTAAGACATACTACTATAAAGTAGTTGCAGTCGGAACCAACGCATTACAGGCAGATTTTGAGACAGGAATGTCTTCTGCGGTAAAAGTAAAAGCAAAATAATAAAGTAATTGCAAAAAACTTTGCAATCCGTAAAAAAATCTGTTACAGTACTTGGTGCTGTATACAGATTTTTTACTTTTAAAGAGAATTTGAAAAATAAAATAAGACAGTTCGTGACCATCCTGTCTATAAACAAAACTAGGAGTAACAGCAGTTGCAGTGTAGGTGCAATGGCTGTGTTTGAGGTATCTGAATGGTCTTTGATTCAGGTATCTTTTTTTTGTTTTACAATGGGAAAAGAGGAAAACATGAGCCAGCAGACAAATTATATCCGGTATAGCGTGATAACAGAAAAATCCAAGAGAGATCGTAATGCTCCGTGGCAGCGGATGCCGTTTTAAGCGGTGCAGGTTCTGTGATTATCATCTGGATTCTTCGAAAATGAGGAAGAAAATTACGAGCTGAACCGGGAAGTGTTAAAAAAGTAACCGGGCAGTATGGAGTCTTGAGGTAATCAATTCCGGAAGTTTTTGGAACTGGATGAAAAGACGATGGCAGAAATCGAGACAACCTGTCAGAAAAAGGGAATCCATACACTGCGGTTTGAAGTTCACTGGATGTACCGCGCGCATGTGGAAAATGGCGCAGACATTTCAAAGAGCTGGGGATTACTCTGAAAATAAAAAATGGGTGTGGAGACATTTGATGAGACATTCCGCAAAAAAGTATTTGATAAGGGAATGGAAGAAGCCACACCGGAGGAGATCGCAAAAGTGGCAGATGAAGTCTGCCTGCTGTTTGGGGATCCATGGACAGACAAAAGAGAGCATGTCTTTTGATGTGGAAACAGGTCTTGCTTATTTTGAAAGAATTTGTATCAACATTATGGTGGAAAATACCACAGAAATTCACCCGGATGCAGATGTAATCCGATGTTTCAGGAAAATATATATCCAAAATACAAAGACAATGTCAGAGTGGATATTTTAATGGAAAACACGGATTTCGGTGTCGGAGGGGTAGAAGAAGGAGAGAGAGAAGAATGAATGAACTGTTATTGATAGCGAGTCTTTTTAGTTGTATATGGAGGAGTGCTGCTTGCATTCCGGTTGTTTGGAAAAACAGGGCTGTACTGTTTTACCTGTATCGCAACCATAACGGCAAATATTGAGGTGCTGATCTTAGTCAATGCGTTTGAATGGAGCAGACACTGGGGAAACATCCTGTTTGCATCCACCTTTTTAGTTACGGATATCTTAAGTGAGATTGCCGGAAAAAGAGGCGCAGAAAGCAGTAAACCTTGGAATCTTTACATCGGTTTTATTTATTATCATTTCACAGAGCTGGCTGCTCTATCAGCCAAGTGCAAACGACTGGGCGCAGGGGCCCAATCCGCAGCATTTTTTTTCCAACACACCGCGGTTGATGATCGTCAGCGTACTGGTCTATGCCATCTGCCAGCGGTTTGATGTGTGGGCATATCATAAATGGTGGAATTTTTACAAAAAACAAAATTTGGGGATGAGAAGCGTTTCCTGTGGCTGCGTAACAACGGATCCACACTGATCTCCCAGCTTTTAAATACGATATTATATACGTTTGGAGCATTCTGGGGCATGAATTCCGGTACTGATCAATATCGCACTGGCAAGTTATGTGATCTTTATCGTGACAAGCCTTGCAGATACGCCATTTGTTTTATCTGGCAAGAAAAATAAATGAAAAAAATGTCATAAAAAACTATGGGAAATGCGCAAAGCGCGTTTCTCATAGTTTTTCATTCCGGCTTCCGGTCAGAAAAGACCGTATAATAGGAGAAACCGGCAGATTTTAAAATATCAGATACTTTTTGAAAATCATAGGCGACATGCTCCGGTGCATGTGCATCGGCACCGATCGTGCCAGTTCGCCTCCCAGTTTGCGGTAGCGGGCGATGATGCCTTCCGTCGGGTTCGGGTGTGAGAGACCATATTTAAAACCCTGCGGTATTGATCTCAATGCCTTTTCCTTTTTGGATCAGAAGTTTTAAGATCTCATCAATGAGATCTGCGTATTGCGTATAGTCATAGGAAACACCGCAGGGGAAGGGCTGTAGCGCACCACATAATCCAGGTGGCCGTAAACATCAAAATCATCAAATGCGCGGATGTTCTCTAATATAGAAGAAAAGTATTCCATGCAGCCTTCTTCTTCGGTGCGGTCTGCCCAGTACGGAGCGTAATAGGGATCTCTTCCGCACTACATGGGAAGAGCCGATGACAAAATCAAACGGATACTGTTTTAAGATATCCGGAGTGGATGGCGGCAAGGTGCGGCTGTAACCGAGCTCGATCCCGAACCGGATGGAAATGCGGTCTTTATACTGTTCCTTGCAGGGCATGAACCGAAGCACTGTAATTTGGCAGATCCAGAAGGAACAGATCCGGTTCCTCCGGGTAATCAATATCGAGATGATCGGTAAAACAGATCCCGTCTAATCCCTTTGCAATGGCAGAGGCGACCATGCTTTCCTGCGGTGATGTTTGGAGCAGAAGGATTTGAGATCGTAGCAATCAACGATTTAACAATCCCAAAAAATGTTAGCACACCTGTTAAAGTATGACTCATCTCAGGGTAAGTACGAGCATGCAGATGAGGTATCTTCTACAGACGACTCCATCATCGTTTGCGGCAAGGAGATCAAGATCTACGCTTTCCCAGATGCAAATAACTGCCCATGGGGAGATTTAAAAGTTGACGTTGTATTAGAGTGCTCCGGTTTCTACAAGCAAGGAAAAAGCACAGGCTCATATCAATGCAGGCGCTAGAAAAGTTGTTATCTCTGCTCCAGCAGGAAATGACCTTCCTACTATCGTTTACAACACCAACCACAAGACATTAAAAGCTTCTGATACCATCATTTCCGCAGCTTCTTGTACAACAAACTGCTTGGCACCGATGGCTGACGCTCTTAACAAATTCGCTCCGATCCAGTCCGGTATCATGGGCACAATCCACGCTTATACAGGAGATCAGATGACACTTGATGGACCGCAGAGAAAAGGTGATCTCAGAAGATCCCGTGCAGCGGCAGTTAATATCGTTCCTAACAGCACAGGTGCTGCAAAGGCAATCGGTCTAGTTATTCCGGAGTTAAACGGCAAACTGATCGGATCTGCTCAGCGTGTACCGACTCCGACAGGTTCCACAACGATCTTAACAGCAGTTGTTAAGAAAGCCGGCGTGACAAAAGAAGATATCAATGCAGCTATGAAAGCAGCAGCAAACGAGTCCTTCGGATACAACGAGGACGAGATCGTATCTTCTGATATCGTAGGAATGAGATTTGGTTCCTTATTTGATGCAACTCAGACATTAGTTAATCAGATTTCTGATGATTTATACGAAGTTCAGGTAGTTTCTTGGTATGATAACGAGAACTCTTACACATCTCAGATGGTTCGTACAATCAAATACTTCAGTGAGTTAAAATAATCGATAAGTTACGATAACTATATGAGACTTATACAGGTCCGGTCTTCTATTGGACCGGGTCCTTTTGGTTTTTTATAGCGAATAAAAGGAGGACATATCTTATGTCATTAAACAAAAAATCAGTAGACGATATTAATGTAAAGGGAAGAAGAGTTCTTGTAAGATGCGATTTCAACGTACCTTTAAAAGACGGAAAGATCACAGATGAGACACGTATCAACGCAGCACTTCCTACCATCCAGAAATTGATCAACGATGGTGGAAAAGTAATTCTTTGTTCACATCTTGGAAAAGTAAAAAACGGACCAAACGAAGGCGAGTCTTTAGCTCCAGTAGCTGAGAAACTTTCTGAGAAACTTGGCAAAAAAGTAAACTTCGTATCTGATTACAACGTAACAGGCGAAGCTGCTACAGCAGTTGCAGCAATGAATGAAGGAGATGTTGTATTATTACAGAATACACGTTTCCGTGGCGCTGAAGAGACAAAGAACGGCGAAGAGTTCAGCAAAGAGTTAGCTGATCTTGCAGATGATTATGTATGCGATGCATTCGGTTCCTCCCACAGAGCACATGCTTCTGTTGCAGGCGTTACAAAATTCATCACTGCAAAGGGTGGTTCTAACGTAGTTGGTTACTTAATGCAGAAAGAGATCGATTTCCTTGGAAATGCTGTAGAGAATCCGGTAAGGCCGTTCGTAGCAATCCTTGGCGGTGCAAAGGTAGCAGATAAGTTAAATGTTATCTCTAACTTATTGAGAAATGCGATACTTTGATCATCGGTGGTGGTATGGCATATACACCTTCTTAAAAGCACAGGGAAAAGAAATCGGAAAATCTTTGGTGGACGACAGAAAGCTCGACTACTGCAAAGAGATGATGGACAAAGCTGAGAAACTTGGAAAGAAATTCCTTACTTCCGGTTGATCTGTAACTATCGCTGATTTCCCAAATCCGATCGATGCGCCAGTAGAAGTTGTTGTATGTGACGTTAAAAACATGCCGGCAGACAGAGAAGGATGCGATATCGGACCGGAAACACAGAAATTATATGCAGACGCTGTTAAGACAGCTAAGACTGTTGTATGGAATGGACCGATGGGCGTATTCGAGAACCCAATCTTAGCAACTGGTACAATCGCAGTTGCACAAGCACTTGCTGATACAGATGCAACAACAATCATCGGTGGTGGTGATTCTGCAGCAGCCGTTAACCAGCTTGGCTTTTGCAGATAAGATGAGCCACATTTCCACTGGTGGCGGCGCTTCCCTTGAGTTCTTAGAGGGTAAGGAACTTACCGGGTGTCAGTGTAGCAGCAGACGACAAAAAAAAAATAGTCGTGAAATCCGCTGGTTGGTACTTCAAAATTTTAAATGGGAAAAAGAGGATAAGATCATGGCAAGAAAGAAAATTGTAGCTGGTAACTGGAAAATGAACATGACTCAAGCCAGGCTGTAAATTAGTTGAGGAATTAAAACCATTAGTAGTAAGTGATGATGTAGAAGTTGTTTACTGTGTACCGGCAATCGACATCGTACCTGTTGTTGAGGCTGTAAAAGGAACCAACGTAGCAGTAGGCGCTGAGAACATGTACTATGAGGAGAAAGGTGCTTACACCGGAGAGATCGCTCCAGAGATGTTAGTTGACGCTGGCGTAAAATACGTTATCATCGGTCATTCCGAGAGACGTGATTACTTCAAAGAGTGCGACTGTATGTTGAACAAAAAAGTGAAAAAAGCATTCGAGCATAATTAACCCCGATCCTTTGCTGCGGAGAGACATTAGAGCAGAGAGAGATGGGAATCACTTTAGACTGGATCCGTATGCAGATCAAATCTGACTTAAAAGACGTTACTGCAGAGCAGGTTGCTTCTATGGTAATCGCTTATGAGCCGATCTGGGCTATCGGAACAGGAAAAACTGCAACCACAGAGCAGGCAGAGGAAGTCTGCAAGGCAATCCGTGACTGCATCGCAGAAGTATACGGAACAGATACCGCAGAGAAGGTTCGTATCCAGTACGGCGGATCTGTCAATGCAGGAAATGCGGCAGAACTGTTCGCACAGCCGGATATCGATGGCGGTCTTGTCGGAGGAGCTTCCTTAAAAGCAGATTTTGGAAAAATCGTAAATTACAAATAAATAACGACTTTCTGATATGTGTCCTGGGGAACCTGGTTCAGGTTCCCTTTTTCCAGATAGTGAGAATGAGCAAAGAGAAATGAGGAAAAAGAATGAGTAAGAAACCTACTGTATTAATGATTTTAGATGGATTTGGTCTTAATGAACAAAACAGAGGAAATGCTGTTGCACAGGCAAATACACCAAATATTGACGACCCTGATGAAAGACTATCCGTTTGTCAAGGGTTATGCAAGTGGTCTTGCAGTTGGTCTTCCTGACGGACAGATGGGTAACTCTGAGGTAGGCCATTTAAATATGGGTGCCGGAAGAATCGTATATCAGGAACTTACGAGAATCACAAAAGAAATCAGGATGGCGATTTCTTTCAAAAATCAGGCATTATTAGATGGTATGTGAAAATGCGTAAAGAAAAACGGTTCCTGACCTTCATTTATACGGACTGTTATCGAACGGTGGTGTACACAGCCATATCACACACCTGTTTGGTCTGTTGAAATGGCAAAAAAAGAGGGCGTTGAGAATGTATACGTTCACTGCTTCTTAGATGGACGTGACACACCGCCAACATCCGGTAAAGGATTCGTAGAGGAGCTGGAGGCAAAGATGAAAGAGATCGGTGTAGGTGAGGTCGGAAGCATTTCCGGACGTTACTATGCAATGGACCGTGATAACAGATGGGATCGTGTGGAGAAAGCATACAAAGTGCTGACCACAGGTGAAGGGAGAGAAAGCAGAGAGCGGCAGTGTGCAGCAATGGAAGCAGGCTTCTTATGCAAAAGAAAAACAGATGAGTTCTTCGTTCCGACTGTTGTTATCGAGAAGGACGGCAAACCGATTGCAACGATCAAAGAAAATGATACCGTAGTATTCTTCAACTTCCGTCCAGACCGTGCACGTGAGATCACGAACATTCTGTATGGATGATTTTGACGGATTTGACCGTGGCGCAAGAAAGAACGTAAAATATATCTGCTTTACTGAGTATGATGTGACTATTCCGAATAAAGAAGTTGCATTTAAGAAAGTAGAAGTTGAAAAATACGTTTGGCGAGTACCTGGCTGCACAACATGACACAGGCAAGAATCGCTGAGACAGAGAAATATGCACATGTTACATTCTTCTTCAACGGTGGTGTAGAGGAGCCGAACAAAGGTGAGGATCGTATTCTGGTAAAATCTCCAAAAGTTGCAACCTACGATTTAAGCCTGAGATGAGCGCATACCGGAAGTATGCGAGAAACTGTGCTGCAATCCGTTCCGAGAAATATGATGTCATCATCATCAACTTTGCAAACCCGGATATGGTTGGTCATACCGGAATCTTAGACGCAGCGAAGAAAGCAGTAGAGACGGTAGATGACCTGTGTTGGAAAAGACAGTTGAAGCACTCAAAGAGGTTGATGGTCAGATGTTCATCTGCGCAGACCACGGAAATGCAGAGCAGCTGGTTGACTATGAGACAGGTGCACCATTCACCGCACATACCACCAATCCGGTTCCATTTATCTTAGTCAATGCAGATCCGGCTATACACCTTAAGAGAAGAAGGATGCCTTGCTGATATCATCCCGACTATGATCGAGCTAATGGGAATGGAGCAGCCGGCAGAGATGACAGGAAAAACTTATAATATGATTAAAATATACAAAAATACTAATAAAAAGAACTGATTTTTCTACCTTCACATATCGATGTCCAATACGGGCAAAATCATTGACTTTCCAAAAGACTATGTATTATAATTTTTGAGTAAAACAAATGGTGTTGTTTTCAGACACCGGAAAAGAGGATAAAATAAGCATGGGAACACAAGTATTTCAGCCAATTAAAAAGAGGGAAAAGTACGTGAAGTATATGATAACGGCGACAGCCTGATCATTGTAGCGACAGACAGAATTTCTGCTTTCGATCATATTTTGAAAGAACAAAGATTCACAAAAAAGGGTGCGATTCTGACTCAGATGTCTAAATTCTGGTTTGATTTAACAAAAGATATCGTTCCAAATCATATGATTTCTGTTGATGTAAAAGATATGCCGGAATTTTTCCAGGAGGGAGATTTGACGGCAACAGCATGATGTGTAAAAATTAGAGATGCTCCCCGATAGAGTGTATTGTCCGCGGATACATCACAGGAAGCGGCTGGGAGAGCTATAAAAAAACGGTACTGTATGCGGCATCAAACTGCCAGAGGGTCTGGTAGAGTCTGATAAGTTACCGGAACCGATCTATACACCAAGTACCAAAGGCTGAAATTGGGTTACATGATGAAAATATCTCTTTTGAGAGAAGCGTAGAGATCTTAGAGAAGATCTATCCGGGCAAAGGTGCAGATTATGCAGCCAGGATCAAAGAGTATACCATTGCACTCTATAAAAAATGTGCAGAGTATGCACTGACAAAAGGTATCATCATTGCAGATACCAAGTTTGAGTTTGGTTTGGATGAGAATGGTAATGTTGTATTAGGGGACGAGATGCTCACACCGGACAGCTCCAGATTCTGGCCGTTAGAGGGCTACGAGGCAGGGGAAAATCACAGCCTTCCTTTGACAAACAGTTTGTAAGAGACTGGTTAAAAGCAAATCCGGACAGTGACTATCTGCTTCCAGAAGACGTCATTAAAAGACAATCGATAAATACAAAGAAGCATTTGAACTGTTGACCGGTAAAAATTCGATTATAGGAGAGAGCCTGTTCTATGAATGAGAACAACTGGTTCAAACAGCCTGCATCCTATACGGAAGAGTTGTGAAAAAATCCATGCAGATGAACTGCATGAAGAATGTGGTGTCTTCGGATGTATGATTTTGACGGAAAAGATGTTGCATCGACCATTTATTATGGATTGTTTGCGTTGCAGCACCGTGGACAGGAAAGCTGTGGTATTGCAGTCAGTGAGACAAACGGACCCAAAAGGAAAAGTGACCACACATAAGGATATGGGACTGGTGAACGAAGTCTTTACTCAGCACAATTTAGAGTCCATGCAAGGAGATATCGGAGTCAGTCATGTCCGCTATTCGACAGCAGGTGCTTCCACCAGAGAAAATGCACAGCCACTTGTTTTAAATTATGTCAAGGGAACCTTGCACTGGCACATAACGGAAACCTGATCAATGCGACTGAGCTTCGCAAAGACTTAGAATACACCGGAGCGATTTTCCAGACAACGATCGATTCCGAGGTCATTGCCTATCATATCGCAAGAGAGCGTCTGAACGCATCGACCGTTGAGGAAGCAGTCTGCAGCAGCAGTAAAAAGATCAAAGGGCGTATTCCCTTTAGTCGTTATGAGCCCGCGCAAACTGATCGGTGCGAGGATCCATTCGGTTTAAACCGCTTTGTATCGGAAAACGTGACAATGCGTATATTCTGGCATCGAAACCTGTGCTTAGGACACTCTGGGGAGCAGAATATGTCAGGGATGTATTGCCGGGAGAGGTTGTTACCATCACACCGGAAAATGGCATCCAGTCTGATCTTTCACTGGCATCTTGCCAAAAGAACAGCAGGCAAGATGTATTTTTGAATATATTTACTTTGCAAGACCAGACAGCCAGATTGATGGGATTGGGAGTCTATCATTCTCAGAATTCTGGCAGGCAGATTTTTAGCAATGGATTCACCGGTGGATGCAGACCTTGTCGTCGGTGTACCGGAGTCGGAAATGCTGCAGCACTCGGTTATTCCCTACAGTCGGGGATTCCGTATGGCACTGCATTTGTGAAAAATGGCTATGTGGGACGAACCTTTATCAAGCCCAAACAGAGCAACCGCGAGTCCAGCGTAAAGATCAAACTGAATGTCCTAAAAGAGGCAGTAAATGGAAAACGGTCATCATGATTGACGATTCCATCGTGCGCGGGACAACCTCTGACCGTATCGTGCGGATGCTGAGGGATGCGGAGCAACGGAAGTCCATGTCAGGATCAGTTCCCCGCCATTCCTGTGGCCATGCTATTTCGGGACCGATATCCCGGAGCGTGAGCAGCTGATCGCTTACAATCATTCCATTGACGAGATCCGCGAAGATCATCGGAGCAGATACCCTTTGGGCTATTTGGAGATTCGTCTAGAAGAAATGTCAACGGATCAATCCATCTGTAAGGGATGCTTTACCTGAAAATACCCGATGGAACGCCAAAAGAGGATATCCGCGGAGATTTCGAACGTTAATCAATAGATACGCGATTCGCGGATCTTCTATAGGAGAAAAGAGAATCAGAATGGAGAATACAATGAGTACAGATCGCTACTACAAGTCCTTTGTCAGAGCGTTATGCAAAGCAAGGAAATGCAGTACATTTTCTCTCCTGACATGAAGTTTAAGACATGGAGAAGACTCTGGATTGCATTAGCAGAGACAGAGATGGAACTTGGGTCTTTCTGAGAATGGAAAACCGGTTATCACACAGGAGCAGATTGATGAGTTAAAGGCTCACAAGGATGATATTAACTATGAAGATGCAAAAGAGCGTGAGAAAGTTAGTACGCCATGATGTTATGAGCCATGTATATGCTTACGGACTTCAGTGCCCTAAGGCTAAAGGTATCATACATCTTGGAGCAACTTCATGCTATGTTGGTGATAATACTGATATCATCATTATGACAGAAGGCTTAAAGCTTGTTCGTAAGAAACTTGTTAATGTTATTGATGAGCTTTCTAAGTTCGCAGATAAATATAAGGCACAGCCTACACTGGCTTTCACACATTTTCAGCCAGCACAGCCAACTACAGTTGGTAAGAGAGCTACATTATGGCTCAATGAATTAGTTATGGACCTTGAAGATTTAGAGTATGTGATGAACAGTCTTAAAACTTCTTAGGTTGCCAAGGGAACAACCGGAACCCAGGCAACTTTTTTGGAGCTGTTTGACGGAGATCAGGAGACCATCGATAAGATCGATCCGATGATCGCACAAAAATGGGATTTTCGCATTGTTGCAGTTTCAGGACAGACCTATTCCAGAAAAGTGGATACCCGCGTTGCAAATATTCTTGCAGGTATCGCGGCCAGTGCACACAAGATGTCAAACGATATTCGTTTGTTACAGCACTTAAAAGAAGTGGAAGAGCCATTCGAGAAAGTCAACCAGATCGGATCATCTGCTATGGCATACAAGCGAAATCCTATGCGTCGAGCGTATTGCTTCCTTATCCTGATATGTGATCAGTGATGCACTTAAACCCGGCGATTGTTTCATGCAACACAGTGGTTTGAGCGCACCTTAGATGACTCTGCAAACAAGAGATTGTCCATTCCAGAGGGATTCCTTGCAATCGATGGTATCTTAGACTCTACTTAAATGTTGTAGATGGACTGGTCGTATATGACAAGGTAATCATTAAACATCTGATGGCAGAGCTTCCATT
>VOFB01002715.1_pt1 | contig 11959 bp, 22 predicted proteins | sample 5384141 | NCBI WGS metagenome assembly VOFB01 (sample SAMN12384721, study PRJNA508395) | human gut metagenome | isolation source: healthy gut A | host: Homo sapiens
ACAGATAACCCTTCCTGCCATGGAACCCGTTATCGGCCCAGTGGCCGGCATTTCCGGCGGAGATCACCCACGACCGTGTCGCTCTCCGTCAGCCGGTCCATCACCTCCCTGATATGCCTCGCTCGGGTGAAGCCGGGCGATGTGGAACCCAGCGACAGGTTCACAGAATCCGCACCAAAACAATGGCGTCCTCCAATGGCGGCCATATAGTCTGAATCATAGGCGCCGCCGTTCTGGCCGAAGACCTTCATCACAAGCTGGGCGTCGGGGCAACACCCTGCACCAGGACGGAATCCAATGCCGTAGAAAAAGTGCCATCCCCATTGGATATATAGGCGTTGGAAGTGGCAATGCCCGCCACATGGGGAGCCGTGTTCCCCTTCCAGATCCTGGCTCTTGGCCTGTGATATGTATGAGACCGGTCTATAGTTGTATCCGGTAACGGCACCTTCTATTCTGATAAAGGCCATCCGCTGTGATCCCAGCTGCATATTCTTTGACATTCAGCTGATCCAAATGCCTGAATTTCTCGCATCCAACAAATCAAGCTGCTGGATGTAATCCTCAACGCTCATCCGCCCGGCCGGCCTGCAGGGCAGGAATACTGAAAGCCTGCTGCGGAAAGCTGATATGATCCAGGTCCAGGCCTGTGTCTACGATGGCAATCCGGGTACCCGCACCGGTATAACCGGCTGCATAGGCCGCAGGGCTACCAATCTGCCCGGTGAAGTCGACATGTTTGGCTCGTACTCTTCCCCTTCGTCCCTTCACAGGGGCTCGTACAGCGCTTCCAGAACCACATCTCTAACACCGGAAACGGCCTTGATGTCCTCAATCTGGCCATACTGCACGTTGGCGGAAATGATATTCGCCGCCAGGGTCAGATTCCAAAACCACATCCAGTTCCGTCCCCATGGCCCGTTCAATCCGGGCTGTCACAGCGGTCTGCTCTGCCTTCAAGCCGTCCCGATAGGCCATAGCAGTCGCGTTCCCCCAATCCCCTGGTGGAGTATCCCGCCTCAGCGTAGATTCCTTTTGCAGAATGATGGATACACGGACTACATCCGCATCGGCGTGCCGGTGACTTCCCTCCATATCTTCCACTTCTTCCAGCTGTGTTTCCAGTGAAATTCCGCTATTTTCCACTTGTTCAAACGTGAGCTTCTCCTTCGGCTCTGCAGCCACGGCAATGGTTGGGACGATATTCCCCAAACACAACACAATAGTCAGCAGAGCAGAAAGTACCCAGTGAATAAACGCTTTTTCATATACATCCTCCTAGTCCATTTTTCTCCGATCGTGACTACACCGCGTCTGCATGCCCATGGTCCTCGCACAGGTATTTCTTATCTGTTGCAATACAAGTATTCGGTGTGAGCTAGTATATCATGAAGAGAAGGTATTGTCAAGTTGCTCCGCCTGTTTTCTCAAGGTACGCATGTGTCAAGTAGACGCTGGCAAGGTTTTTCTGGAGATATTCCCCAGGCCTTGCTTTGAACAGCGTTGCTTCACTACTTTGTAAAATTGGCATGAACACCTATGTGCCAGCCTGTCAAGATTTGTCAAACCAGAAATTACCTGTCTCTGAGGTAGCGATGTTTTTATGATCTTTTTCAACCATCTCCGATCCTGGTTCAGGCAACACGCACAACCTGATTTCTTCCCCACTGGCGCGGGAGCGCCCGCCCACGCTGGCAGAGAACCGGGGCTTTTCTTTTGGGGCGACTTCTGGTATACTGAGGGGGAGAATTTGAAATGGGAGGCATTTTTATGCCTGAATTTTTTGCCGGTCTCCGGGCGGATATGGCGGGGCCCGGGGATGGGAGCAATGTGACTTTGTCTATGTCATTGGCGACGCCTGTGGATCACCCTTCCTTTGGACACGCCATCATCAGCCGGGTCCTGGAGGCGGCAGGATACAAGGTGGGGATCCTCTCCCAGCCGGACTGGAAGGACCCTAAGTCCGTCTGCCCCTGGGGCGGCCCCTGGTTGGGCTTTCTGGTCACCGGGGGCAATATGGACTCCATGGTAAACCACTATTCCGTATCCCATCACCGCCGGAAAACCGATGCTTTACCCCCGGCGGAGTGATGGGAAAGCGGCCGGACCGGGCTACCATTGTATACTGCAACCTGATCCGCCAGAGCTTCCGGGATGTACCCATCCTCATTGGCGGCGTGGAGGCCAGTCTCAGGCGGCTGGCCCATTACGATTACTGGTCTGACCAGATGCGCCGTTCCATCCTGCTGGACGCCCAGGCGGACCTGCTCCTCTACGGCATGGGAGAGCGGGCATCCGGGAAGTGGCGGACGGCCTGAACAGCGGCCTTGCCATTGAGGACATGACCTACATCGACGGCACCGTTTACCGGACCCGGGCCCTGGACGACAGCTTGCCCACCCTGATCCTGCCGGACTTCGAAGCGCTCCGGAAAAGCCCCAGGCAATATGCCGAAAGCTTTCGTATCCAGTACCGCAACACGGACCCCTTTACAGCCAAACGGTTATTGAGCCCTATGGGAAGGAATTTGTGGTGCAAAATCCACCCCAGAAGCCTCCTGACCCAGGCGGAAATGGATGGGGTTTATGACCTCCCCTACTGCCGGGATTACCATCCCAGCTACCGGAAATCCAGGGGGCGTCCCCGCCATCCAGGAAGTGAAGTTCAGCCTGGTGTCCAACCGGGGGCTGCTTCGGAGCCTGCTCCTTCTGCGCCCCTCACCTTCCACCAGGGACGGATCATCCAAACCCGCAGCCACCACTCCATTCTGACTGAGGCCCAGGAGATGACCCATGACCGGATTTCAAGGGTTACATCCACGATGTAGGAGGCCCCACTGCTGACTTCCGGGCCCCGGCCTGTGACAAGCAGCTGACCAAAGGCGTCTGCCCCGGGCGGCAGTGTCTCTTCCCCCCCCTGCCCCAACCTCCGGGCGGACCACAGCGACTATCTCAGCCTCCTGCGCAAGCTCCGGAAGCTGCCGGGGTGAAGAAGGTTCATCCGCAGCGGCATTCGCTTTGACTACGTCCTGGCAGACAAGCGGGATGCCTTCCTCCGGGAGCTGGTGCAGCACCACGTATCCGGCCAGCTGAAGGTGGCCCGGAGCACGTGTCTGACGCCGTTCTGTCCAAAATGGGTAAGCCAAAAACGCCGTTTACCAGCAGTTTGCCGCCCGGTATTTCGCCCTGAACCAGCAGTACCATTTGAAGCAATACCTGGTGCCCTACCTCATGTCCTCCCCACCTCCCGGTTTCTACTCGCGAGGCGGTGGAGCTAGGGCGGAATTCGTCCGGGACATGGCTATATGCCGGAGCAAGTCCAGGATTTCTATCCCACCCCTCTACGCCTCTCCACGGTGATGTATTACACCCCCGGCCTGGACCCCCGGACCATGGAGCCGGTGTATGTACCCTGCAGCCCCCATGAAAAGGCCATGCAGCGGGCTCTCATCCAGTACCGGGACCCCAAAACTACCGGCTGGTCCACGAAGCCCTGGTCCTGGCCGGCCGGGAGGACCTGATTGGCTTCGGTCCCCAAATGCCTGATCAAACCACCCCGCCAGCCTAAGGGGGCCGGCATTGACACCCGCCTCCAGGAAGCCCCCTGGAGGCAGCGCCAAGCCCCAGTAGTTGGCCGCATATCGCCAGGGCCTGTCATAGAGTATTCCATACGAACTGGAATTTGAGGTGGAAGTATGGAACACACTGCCAATCAGGCCGCCATTCGGGGCACCCTGCTGGAGCTGCCCCAGTTTTTCCATGAAAATCACGGCAGCCGGTTTTACCGTTTCCTTCTGAGGTCCCGCGGCTGTCCGAGCCGTGGATCACCTGCCGGTGATTGCCCGGGAGGAGGCTCTCAATCAAATGGACCTGTGGCGGCTCGTACGTGGAGGTACGGGGGACAGGTCCGTTCTTTAACAATCACAGCTCTGTGGGGCAGCGGCTGCTGATTTTCAGGTCTTTGCAGACTCCGTCCAAACCAGTCAGGAGGAGCCCTGCAACCAGGTCCTTCTCACCGGGACCATTTGCAAGGCTCCCATCTACCGCCGGACCCCCTGGGCCGGGAAATTTGCGATGTGATGCTGGCGGTGCCCCCGGTCCTACCGGCGCTCCGACTACCTGCCCTGCATTCTCTGGGGGCGGACCGCCCAGGCCATATCCTCAGTGCGCCACCGGCGATACCATTTCCCTCACCGGCCGCCTGCAAAGCAGACTCTACCGGAAAGCCACCGGCGACGGCGTGGAGGTCCGCACCGCCTATGAGATCTCCGCCCTCACTGCCCAGTGCCACCAGGATACGGCTACATAGCCCGGTTATGCGCCCATTCCGCATCTGCGGCATGGGCGTTTCCCTGTTACACCAGCTGCAAAGCAGACGCAGCAGCATACACAGGACTACGCCGAACGCCGTAGGCAGGAGGAAGGCCAGGGGCCGTCCAGCGGAAACTGCCGGTTTCCTTCTGGATGGTGATGAGGTGGTGCTGCAAGGCCAGTGAAAATGATAAACACCATGGCGCACAGGGCCGTCTGCCAGGTCCATCCGGCAGCCAGGAGCAGCTCTCCCGTGGCTCCGGCAGACAGCTCCCTCCCAGCGCCGTTCCCCCGGTGATGGTCATAAGCAGCACCGGCATCACCAGCTCATTGGCAGGAAGCGCCAGGAGAAAGCTGAGAAGCGCCGCCCCATTCATCCCCCAACAGGAGCCCTGGCGGGTTTAAAAATCCGCCAGATGCAGTAGCAGACTCCGCCCGCCCCATCCCAGATTGCTGCACAGCCAGAGGAGCAGACCTGCCGGAGCCGCCACAGCCACAGCCCGCCCGCCACAAACAGGGTCCGGTCCAGGAGCGACCGAACAATCACCTGATTACGAGGCCGCCGGAAGGGGGCAGCTCCAGGATCAAGGCGCTGCTCTCCCCCTTCAAAACCGTCCGGTTCAAAAGCCACGAGGCCGCCATGGACGCCCCTGCCCCCCAGGGCGATGAGTCCCGTAATGAGGAGAGCGGTGGTGAGGCCACCGGTCCCAAAGAAAATGGTCCCCAACAAAATCAAGCTGGGAAACCGCCCGTTACAAAGGGAGAAAGGCATTGGTGAGTACCGCAAGGAGCCGCTCCCGTGGAGAATCGATGATCCGGCATCCGGTCACCCCGGCGGCATTGCAGCCCAGACCCATGCACATGGTGAGGGCCTGCTTGCCGCAGGCGCCGCACCGGGCCAATCCACGGTCCAGGAGGAAGGCAACCTGGGGCAAATACCCCACATCCTCCAGGAGAGTAAAGAGTGGGAAAAAATGGCCATAGGCGGCAGCATCACAGCCACCACCCGGGCCACGGTGGTATAGACCCCATCCAGCAGCGGGCCGGACAGATACCACGGCAGGCCCCACTGGGCAGCCAGGCCGGCCAGCCACAGATACCCGCTGTCAAACAGGCTCTGGAGAAGCTGGGAGGGGTAATTGGCCCCAGAGACGGTCAGCCATACCACCACCAGCAGAAGAGCCAGCATCACAGGAAGCCCCGTTGCCCGGCTGGTGAGCAGCCGGTCAGGTGCAGCTGCCGTTTCTGATACTGGCTCTCCCCGGACCACCACCTGATTCGCCACGGCCTCCGCCCGCCGGACCAGGTCCTGAGGCGTGCAGTCCGCCGCCAGCCGGTGGGGCGTACATCTCCGGGCGCCGGAAGCCACCTGGGCAATGGCGCTGCGCAACCGGTCCATTCCCCGGCCCCGGCCTGCCGCAGTGGCCACCACCGGGACGCCCAGGGCCTCCTCCAGGGCTTTGCAATCCACCTGAATGCAGCTGCGCTCCACCTCATCCATGAGGTTGACGCATACCACCACCTGGTCCTGCCGCTGGAGCACCTGCTGGGTCAGAATCAGATTGCGCTCCAAGCTGGGGCCGTCACAGACCACCACCACGCAATCCGCCTGGCCGGACCGGATGAATTCCTCCGCCACTTCCTCTTCCTTAGAGCGGCTGCTCAGAGAATAAGTACCGGGCAAATCCACCAGAACATAGGTCTCCTCCCCCACCGCACCCCGGCCGCTGGCCAGGCTCACCGTTTTCCCCGGCCAGTTTCCCGTGTGCTGGTTCATCCCCGTGAGGTTGTTGAACACCGTACTCTTTCCCACATTGGGATTCCCGGCCAAGGCCACCACCCAGTCTCGGGTGGCCTTCTTTTTCTGCAATCGTCACCTTCATCCCTCCAAGCGGCAAAGGATTCTCTGGGCGTCTGAAGCCCGGAGGGCGATGACGGTTCCCCGCAGCTCAAAGGCCAGGGGATCTCCCCGAGGCGCCGTCATCCGGCAGGCCACCCGGGTCCCTCTACCAGCCCCAGGTCCGTCAGTCTCCGCCCCAGGGGACCGGTGAGGCCAATTTTCTCCACGGTCCCCGCTGTCCAGCCCGCAGCCGGTCCAGAGATAACCATATGTCCATGAAACCACCCCTTTGCCAATCGCTCCGGAAGCGCCCGCAGGTACTCCCTACCATCAATGTATCCCCGAAGGTGGAAAAATGTGACATCATTGCAGCGGTTGTGGAAATGAATTTGAAGATATGCAATCAGGCTTGACTGGAGGTCTGTGCAGCCTCCCAGCTCAGGATCTTCTCCCGCAGCCCGTCCACATCCAGCACCCCCAGGCAAAGCCTTTCCTCACCAATGACTCCGGCAAATACTCATCATACTTGTCAAACAGGGGCAGCTCCTTGGGATAGACCAGCTCCAGGGGTCCATAGGCTTTTGGATTTCTTCAAACAGGGTCCGGAAGAAGGTATCCTCATCCACCTTCATAGTGAACTGCATAAAATAAGGTCTGGCCGAATCAAAATTCCGTAGGCCAAGACGGTCTGCACACTTGATTTTCAGAAATCGCTCCATGGCCAGGAAGGTATACGTTCCAACCCAGGGCAACAAGCACCACATGTTGCCACCCAGGTGTATGAGCGGCGTTTCCGCCACACCGGAGTGAAGCGCCGTGCAGCGAGCCTCTTCGAGCCGGGCTACCGCATGCTTCATCAGATAGGATACTGCTTCTTCTCCCGAAGCACCTGGCGCATTTTCTCCAGGATCTTGTGTGCAGATCCCCGGGGCACTGTCCAAAGTAGCGGGGACCGTGCCCTTGACCTGCTGGCAGTAAACCAGGTGGCGCTTTGTGATCCACATCCAGCACCTGCCACACATGCCCGGCAATGGCCAGCTTTTCTCCCACAGGCGGCGGCAAAACCACCGTACCCAGCTCCTGGGATTCGCTGCAGACGGTGTACTCTTCATTTTCTTGAAACACGCCGTAAAAACCTGAAGGAATTCACCACCCGCTCCCCTGCGATGCCTACAATCAAGCCTCCCTGCTCCGTCCGCTGAATCTGGCCGGTGCCGATCAAATGCCCCAGGAGTATTTTTATAGTCCTCCTGAGAGATCCGGTGAAAATAGTGCAGGCGTAGCACCCGGTCCGCCAAGGCTCGTGGGGACATCTCGCCGCAGGAGGCCAAGGTGGACATGGTCTGGTGGTACAGGAGGCTGTAGGGCAGCCGGTCCAACCGGGGCGGCTCTACCCAACGCTCCTCCAAATACAGCTGAACCAACGCGATCCCCTGAAGCAGCTTCCAGGGAATCGTGGTGGGCAGCATGGCACGCGCCTCCGGCTCGTCCTCCCGCATGACAAACCACATCTCCGGCGGGAGCTCCCGCCGGCCGGTGCGGCCCCTGCGCTGCAAAAAAGGAGGACGCCGTCCAGGGCGCGTCGATCTGGAACGCCCGTTCCATCGGCCGATGTCGATGCCCAGTCCCAGGGTCGCGGTGGTCACCGTGGTCATATACTGCGAATCGTCCTTCATGACCTCCTCTGCCGTTTCCCGGTAGGAGGCGGAGAGGTTCCCGTGGTGGATGAGAAACCGATCCCCTTCGTGCCGGCACTCGCAGTACCGGCGCAAGGTGGTGGTCACCGTCTCGCACTCTTCCGGGAGTTGACAAAAACCAGGCACTTTTTCCCCGGGTGTGTTCAAAAATATATCCGATTCGGGTCCGCGTTCAGAGGCGCTTCATCGGTCTTTTCCTCCAATACCGGCAGTGCATCGGGGACTACCCGGTCCTCGGCAGCCTGAGCGCCCTTGACATAGAAATGCTCCATGCTGAGCCGCCACCTGGCGCCTTTCGCCTCAATCTTGGGAATGACGGTTTCCCCGTCCGGTGCCCAGAGAAAAAATTCCCCGGTCCTCCGGATCGCCTATGGTTGCAGACAGGCCAATGCGGCGGGGATTCACCCCTGCCATACGGGATAGGCGCTCGATCAGGCACAGGGTTTGCCGCCCCGGTCGCCCCTCAGCAGGGGAATGTACCTCGTCAATCACGACAAACCGCAGGTCGCCAAACAGCTTGGGGATTGCGGCATGCTTATGCAAAAAGCAGGGCCTCCAGAGACTCCGGTGTGATTTGCAGCATGCCCGAGGACGTTTCATCAGCCTTGCCTTATGACTCTGAGCCACATCCCGTGCCAGTGCCAAACCGGGATATTTGCCTCGGCACACAGGTCATGTAAGCGGGCAAACTGGTCATTGATCAGCGCCTTCAGAGGGCCAATGTAGATGCAGCCCACAGACGCAGGCATATCCTCCGAAAACAGGGTGATGATGGGGAAGAATGCAGCCTCCGTTTTTCCGGAGGCGGTTGAGGCAGTCAGGAGCACATTTTCGTCCGTGTTGAAGATTGCATGGGCAGCGGCAACCTGGATGGCCCGGAGATTCTCCCAGCGGTTGCGGTAAATATACTCCTGTACAAAAGGCGCGTAGCGTTCAAATGCACCCAACATAGATTCCCCCTTATAGTAAAAGTGACCCCCTCAGCGGTACCCATCGGCCCCTTACAGGTCAAATTCCGCAAATTCTGGTCTGTTTCCCCTTCCTGCACCGCATTTCGCGCATAGGTGAACTGCTCCGAATTCAAAAGCGTGCGCACCTGGAGGCTCGGATTCTGATACACGATATCCAGGACCTCAATGAAGTCCCGGATCACCTCCCGGGGGGTGATGTGGACGTCCGCGCCGATGCGGCCGAATTCAATCTCAATGAAATCCCCCATATCCTGCTGTGTGACGATTTGGGCGTACTCATAAAGTCCGGCATGAATATCCGCCAGCTTCTCGATTAGAATCAACATTTCCTCAGGCGTCAGAGGCTGGAGACGGATCACGGGGAGAGCAGATCCTTGTGTTCACCGGCAAAGTGGCCCTCCGCCAGACGGGAACGCAGAGCCTCATAGCTGTAGACGCCACGGCGGGGGTCCTCCATACACTGGGGGGGTACCGCATAAAATCAGCCCCAAATGCTGGGCCTTGCCCTGCATGGTGTCGTTGTACATGGTCAGGATCTTCTCGTAGTTATACTGCCTTGTGATGGCGTTGGGAATTTTGTAGATATTTACCAGCTCGTCAATCAAAATCAGCATACCGGCGTAGCCCGCCTGCTTCAGGAAGCAGGCAAACAGCTTCAAATATTCATACCAGTCGTCGTCCGTGATGACCATATGGACCCCCAGCTCTTGCCGCGCTTCGGTCTTGGTGCCGTATTCGCCCCGGAACCACTTGAGGACCTTGGCCTTGGTCTCGTCATCACCGGCGATGTAGGCCTGATAATACAGGGTCAGCAGCCGTGCAAAGTCGAAGCCGTGAACCATTTCGTTCAGGGCGCCGATCACCGCGGAAATCCGCTTTTCCACCAGGCCTGGCAGCTGCGCAGACGTGACGCTCAGATTTTCAGAAGCCATCACCTCCTGCTGGACATTGCTGATCCAGCGGTCTAAAATCAGGGACAGAGCTCCACCCTCCGGCTTGGTCTTGGTGGACATGTTGCGGATCAGCTCCTTGTAGGTCGCCAGTCCCTGTCCCCGGGTACCCTGCAAGCGGCGCTCCGGGGAAAGGTCGGCGTCCACCACCACAAAGTTCTTTGCCATCACATAGTTGCGAATGGTTTGCAGCAGGAAGCTTTTTGCCGCTGCCGTATTTTCCAACCAGAAAGCGGAAGGAAAGCGCCGCCCTCTGCAATGATGTCCCATCGTGGGAGCAGGGCGTCAATTTCTTCCTTTCGTCCAACGGCAATAAGGGGAGCTCCAACCCGCGGCACAACGCCGCCTTTTAGGGAGTTGAGCAAAGCTTGGGCGATTCTTTTCGGTATCTTCATGGGCGCCTCTCTTTCAAGTCTTGAATATAGTCCTCAATCAGCTCCGGCCCATTGTCCAGAGTCAGGACCGAGTCGGCAAATTCGTCAAACAGCTTCTCGTTGATGCTGTCCACCAGAACGGGAGAGCATCAGGCCGAGGCGCGCACCCAGCCATAGTCCCTGCCGTACAGGAGGCACTGGAGCAGTCGGTACTCCTCGGCTCAGGGGCGTTTGGGCGGTTTCCTTCTGGCACTGCCACTTCCGGGGCTGGATCCGGTTCGGCTTCCACGCTTCCTCTTCCACAATCAGCTTATCTTGGGTCACGGCAGCATCCCGGCGGATTTTGGCCAGCTGGGAATAGTCAATGCTGACCTTCTTATCTTCGGCGGCCTGTTTCTCCGCCAGAAGCCCACGGGCCTCTTCCTCTATGAGCTTCAGAATCCATTTGGTATCCAGCATCCGTTTGACCGGGTGCCGGTAGGCATAGCATTCCCGCATCACAGAATCTATGGTCTTGACCAGAGCACCAGCTTTGCGCTTGAGCGTTCCGGGCGTTGTACATTTGCACCCACCAGAAGCCGTTTCGGCAGCGGTAGGTGCGTACCTCATCCACATGGAACTGCGCTGCGGGCGCCCGCCCGGTCAAGAAAAACGGCCGCTTCAAACAGCGTCACGGAGAATTCGCTGTAAGCGCCAAAATACTGCTCCACCATCGTTCTTTTGCACCGGCTGTCGTAGTGTGCAGACACTTGGCGGAGTACCCGGGGGACGACGGCGTCCATGTCTTCGGGGTATTCTCTGTAAAACCTGGAACGGGTCAGAGCGGGGACCAGGAGGTTGACTGCCTCCATAATCTCACGGCTGTCATGGCGACCGATATGGACAAGCACCGCCAGAGCCTTGTCAAAAGGAAACCTGGGCGGTGTCTGCCAGCAGGGCCGGGTCAAGGCCGTAATAGATGACGTAATCCACCAGCCATCTGTTTAAATGCGGGAGAATGCCCCATCCAGGCCGCCATAGACGCTTTGGAAATTCTTCAATTTCTGGTAGCCGTCCACAGGATCTGTGACGCCGATTTGGTTGAGAAGCTCGTATAAAGAAATGCGTAGGACAGAGACGTTTTTTGAACATCTCCCCTGCGTAGCCTCGTCCGCCAGGAAAAGTATCCCCCGCAGCTCCGGATCCGTCAGGGACTGGTAGGTGGGGCAATAGTGGAGCACCGGTTCATCATGGGCACGTAGTCGTCCTCGTAATTTGCAAGCACCTTTGCCTGCATCACAAACAGGGATTCCGGGACTGCCCGGTAGGGGCAAAGGTACCCTCTGCCCAAGACCGGGCGGCGCGGATGGGGGCAGGGCAACGGCTCTTCCCCTCCTGGGCGCCTGGGCTGGACCGCTTCATCCTGAAAGACGGTGCGTTTGAACCACTCCATCGCCCGCTTCACTCGGTTCGTATCCGTAAGGTCCACCCCCTCTAGTCCAAATGTTTGATATCATCATACAGCATTTGAAGCAAACAGTCAAGCGCACAAGAAAAAAATGCCAGAGCGCCAGCATAACCGCACTGGCGCAGCAGCGCCCTGTCTTCCCCCGGGAGCCAGGGAAGCGAAGCGGTTGCCGGTTGCAGACTGCCTAGGCGAATTCGGACCGGCCTAAGAGCCGGTCCGGATTTGCCAAACAGCTACGGGGTTGCGAAGCATTCTGCCGCCGGCGCCTCAGGAGGCCGCACCCTACATCCTCAGGTCCATGGAGACGCAGGAAGCCATCGCTTCAAATGTCAAAACGTAAGACGTACTTCCCAAAATTGGCAATTTACTT
>VOFB01003170.1_pt1 | contig 11954 bp, 19 predicted proteins | sample 5384141 | NCBI WGS metagenome assembly VOFB01 (sample SAMN12384721, study PRJNA508395) | human gut metagenome | isolation source: healthy gut A | host: Homo sapiens
GAATGACGTCATATCAATAAACGTGTATAACTGGGTGAATATATTCCTGACGGAAGTGAGGAGGGAGTACTTAACTTAAACGCCGAATTTACAAAGCTTACGGGCATAACGGTAAATTACAGTACATATGCTACGAACGAGGCTTTACGCAAAGTTGAAGGGGGCGGCTCGACATGATATTATCATTCCTTCGGATTATATGATTTCAAGAATGATAAAAGAAAATATGCTTGAACCCTTGATAAGTCGAATATTCCGGAAATTTTGCAAATATAATGGATAAGTTTAAGAGCTCGGAATATGATCCCGCTCAAAGTATTCCGTGCCGTATACATGGGGAACGGTCGGAATTATCTATGATACGACTGTTGTAGATGAGGAGGATATTGGCTGGGATATTCTTTTGGGATGAAGATTATTCGGGCAGAATATTGATGTTCGATAATCCGCGTGACGCATTTGCGATTGCGGAAAATATGCTTGGATATTCGCTTAATACTGAAAACAGCGAAGAACTTGAAAAAGCGGCGGAAAAGCTGAAAGAACAGAAAAAAGTTGTTCAGGCGTATGTAATGGACGAAATATTTGATAAGATGGGTGCAGGTGAGGCAATAATAGCACCGTATTACGCAGGTGACGCTGTAACGCTTATGGACGAATATGAGGACCTTGGTTTTGTAATTCCCGACAGCGGTACAAACTTGTTTATAGATGCGGTTTTGTATTCCTAAGGGCTGCAGAAATAAAAGGCGGCGGAATATATTAATTTCTTGAATGAGCCCTGACGTTGCATATGCGATTGCAGATTTTATCGGATATTCAACTCCAAACCAAAAAGCATATGAAATGCTTGATGATGAAGTGAAAAATGACGGTATATCTTATCTTGATGATGATTGTATCGAGGAAAAACAACTGTTTTCTGTAATCTTTCAGATGAGGGCAAATCAGAAAATGCAGACGCTTTGGACTGATATGAAGTCGTCAGAAGAACAAACACCGAATAAAGTGATAGTTCCGGCATTTATGTCAGTGTGCGTCATTGCGTCATTGATTATATTAATAAGAAGATATATTAAAAAGAAGAAAGATATGTTTTTAATAAACGGCGACCGCTGGTCGCCGCTACGAGGTAGTAGTGGCGGTCATCGGCCCGCCCTTTTGACTTTATATATATTAATATGCTATAATTATATATAAGTTTAAATTAAGGGATAAAAAAAATGATACTTGCAATAGACATTGGAAATACAAACATAGTGGTAGGATGTTGTAAGGACAACAAAGTTTCGTTTGTGGAACGAATTTCTACAAATCACACTGCAACGGAGCTTGAATATGCTGTTTCGATAAAGACGATTTTGGAGCTTTACAACATTGATTTTTCTGAAATTGACGGTGCGATAATATCATCGGTTGTTCTTACTGTCACAATCACTATGAAAAGAGCGATAAAGAAAATTACAGGCTGTGAGGCAATGATTATCAGACCGGGTATAAAGACGGGTTTAAGCATTGTTATAGACAATCCCGCACAACTCGGCAGTGACTTGGTTGTTGACGCGGTTGCGGGAATACATGAATACGGTGCACCGATTATAATATTTGACCTCGGCACCGCAACGACTATTTCGGTAGTCGATAAGAATAACAACTACATCGGCGGTGTTATAATGCCGGGGAATGGGTATTTCGCTTAACGCAATGGTAAGCGGTACGTCGCAACTTCCGAGAATTAGCCTTGAAGAACCGAAAAGATTATCGGCTCAAATACCGTTGACTGTATGAAAAGCGGTATATTGTACGGTACTGCGTCAAGTATGGACGGAATGATTGAGCGTATCAAGGAAGAAATCGGTGAGGCAAAAGTTGTCGCAACAGGCGGACTTGCAAGTACGGTTATTCCGCATTGTAAAAATGACATAATTCTTGATGACGAACTTTTGCTTAAAGGACTTATGATAATATATAATAAAAACATTTAATTTCAATAAATTCCACTTGTAGAATAGCAGAATATGTACAAAATATTAACATAATTTAATGGAAAGCGGGAAGAGAATTTGAAGAATAATAAAGTTTTTGAAGTTCTGCAACGCGTCGGCAGGTCGTTTATGCTGCCGATTGCAATTTTGCCTGTTGCAGGACTTTTTTTGGGTATAGCAAGTTCTTTCACAAATGAAACAATGCTTAAAGCATACGGTCTTTACGGCATAATGGACCGGGAACGATAATTCACGGCATTTTAACGGTTATGAGTGCCGCCGGAAGTATCGTTTTTGATAATTTGCCGTTGCTTTTTGCAATCGGTGTTGCAATCGGTATGGCGAAACGTGAAAAGAAGTCGCCGCACTTGCGAGTGTTATTGCGTTTTTATTATGCATACTGCCATAAGTGCGTTGATTTCCGTAAATTATGCCGGCGGCGATATGAGTATGGACGCAATGGAACAGGCTGTTGTGAATTTGGAGCAAAATCTCGGTCTGAGCGGTGCAACGTCAATGGTACTTGGTATATATACGCTTAATATGGGCGTGTTCGGCGGTATCATTGTCGGACTTGGCACGGCGGCACTGCACAACAGATTTTATAAAATACAACTTCCGCAAAGTGCTGTCATTTCTCGGCGGTACAAGATTTGTGCCGATAATATCGGCGGTTGTGTTTTTTGCTTGTCGGAATACTTATGTATTTTATTTGGCCGTATATTCAAAAAAGTTATTTCAATGCTTGGAAATCTCGTACAGAATACGGGCTATATCGGTACACTGATTTACGGTATAATCGAACGTGCGTTAATACCGTTCGGCCTTCATCATGTATTTTATATGCCGTTTTGGCAGACAAATGTCGGAGGTTCAATGGAGATTGCAGGTCAGACAATAAACGGTGCACAAAATATATTCTTTGGTCACAGCTTGCCGACCTAACACAACGAAATTTTCCGCTGACGCAACGCGTTTATGGCAGGTAAATTTCCGTTTATGATGTTCGGTTTGCCTGGTGCGGCACTGGTAATGTACAGATGTGCCAGAAACGAAAAGAAAAAAAGTTGTCGGAGGACTTTTGCTTTCGGCGGCATTGACGGCATTTTTGACAGGCATAACAGAGCCGCTTGAATTTACATTCTTGTTCGTTGCACCGATTTTGTATGTTGTGCATTGTGTGCTTGCAGGTATCTCGTTTATGCTTATGCATATATTCGGTGTCGGAGTCGGTATGACGTTCTCGGGCGGACTTATAGATATGACTCTTTTCGGTATAATGCAAGGTAATGAAAAAACTCATTGGCTTTTATATCGTGCTTGTCGGTATTGTGTATTTCTTCGTTTATTGGGGTGTATTCACGTTCCTTATAAAGAAATTTAACTTTAAAACTCCGGGTCGTGAGGCGGATAATGAGGAAACAAAGCTTTATACGCGTTCAGATGTGAATGCGAAAAAAGACGGAAAGACAGATATGACGTCTGTTTGATTTTAAAGGACTTGGAGGTAAAGAAAATATCGCCGATATTGACTGTTGTGCAACAAGACTTCGTATTACGGTGCATAACAGTGACGCGGTCAACGAGGATATTTTAAAAAACAAAGCGGTGCGGCAGGTGTAATTAAAAAGGGTAACGGTATACAGGTTATTTACGATTATGAGTAACGGTTATAAAGTCGCATTTGGAGGACTTTATGGAAAGTAAAGAAAAGCGTCGATTTAAGCGGTTATGGTGTGGCGGATAATGAAATACAAACTGAAAAAAGAAACTGCACCGAAAGCAGACGGAACGGAAATATTCCTTTTCATCTCGATAAGAGGAAAAGCAAGTACCCGCTTGAAAAGGTGGATGATGAGGTATTCTCTGCCGGAATACTCGGACAAAGGTATTGCGATTGAGCCGAGCGAGGGCAAGGTTTTCGCGCAACCGGTTGACGGTGTGGTTGAAAACATTCCGAAAAGTAAGCACGCTATCGCAATAACTGCGGATAATGATGCAAATATTTTAATTCATGTCGGTCTTGATACAGTTGAACTTGACGGTAACGGATTTGACGTAAAAGTCGCAAACGGTGCAAAAAATCAAAAAGGCGACTTGCTTATGACGTTTAATTTAAACGGAATAAAGAAACAGGGCTATAAAATGATAACGCCTATAGTAGTTTGTAACGCAGATGAATTTGCGGAATTTAAAAACCGTTGCAGACGGTGATGTGAATGTCGGTGATGATGTGATAAGAATAGTCAGATAACAAAAAGGACGGTTTTAAAACCGTCCTTTTTGAATATCGAATATTTTGCACATTCCGAACAATTTATCGGTTCTGAATTAGTCTATCTTAACTGTCCAACCGAACTCGTCTTTTTATTTTGCCCCCATTGAATACCTGTAAGAGTATCATAAAGCATATGAGTAACTTCGCCGATTTCGCCGTTGTTTAGGCATTACAAGGTCACCGTACTTAAGCTCGCCGATAGGAAATAACAGCGGCAGTACCTGCCCCAAGCTTCTTCAAGCTTACCTGCTTTGAATGCCTCCAACAAGTTCATCGATTGAAAGACGACGTTCTGAAACTTTGTAACCCTTGACTGAAGAAGTTCAATAATTGACATTCTTGTAATACCGCCAAGAATTGAGCCTACAAGAGCAGGAGTAACAACTTCGCCGTCAATAACGAAGAAGATGTTCATTGAGCCAACTTCCTCAACATACTTTCTTTTCAACACCATCCAGCCATAGAGTTTGAACATAACCTTGTTCAGCGGCCTCTTCCTGACCCTTTAGAGAAATAGCATAGTTAGCGCCGGCTTTTGTGAAACCTGTACCGCCGATTACGGCACGAACATACTTCTGTTCAACGAAGATTTTAACAGGTGCGATACCTTGCGGATAATATGCTCCGACCGGTGAAAGAATAATTGCAAATGTAAGGTGCTTTGCAGGGTGAACACCAACTTGTGCGTCAGTAGCGAATATGTAGGTCTGATGTAAAGGAAGTACCGTCAAGTGAAGGTACCCAGTCCTTATCTACTTCTACAAGTGTTTTGATTGCCTTTATAGCAAATTCTTCATCTATCTTAGAATGCAAGACGATCACACGAAACGTTCATTCTTGCCATATTCTTGTCAGGACGGAAAAGTTGAATTGAACCGTCAGCTGTACGATAAAGCCTTCATACCTTCAAGATTTCCTGTGCATAGTGAAGTACCATAGCGGCGGGATCAAGTTCAAACGGGTAGTAAGGGACAATTCTTGGGTTAATGCCAACCCTCTCCTCGTCATAGTTCATAATGAACATATGGTCGGTATAATATTGACCAAAACCAAGCTTTGATTCATCAGCAGGCTTTTGTTTTTTGGGTGGTTGTTTTTGTGATTGAGATTTCCATTGTAAACGCTCCTTTTATTTTCATACATAAACAAAATTTGTTTATCACATTATATTATACCGCTTTTTTTTAGCGTTGTAAAGTAGTATAGTGTATTTTTTGCGACATTTTTTTATAAATAAAATTACAATATTGTACCAATATAAAAGGACAAAGTTAAAACAGCTTTGTCCTTAGAATCTTATGATAACAAATTATAAAGTCTGACGATTGTTGCAACGGCTTGTTCAACAGTATACTGACCTTGCGGATTAAATTCTTCCTCCGTAATACCTGTCATTATACCGTGTTCGTTCATGCCCAAGTTACAAAGAATTTTGCCCAAGGGAGATTAAATCGGTGTCGCTGTATGTAAGGCTTGTTTCTGTTCCGATCCACATATACATTTCCGCAACTTTACATAGCAGTGTTGCCGCCTCTTCACGCGTTATTAGTGCCGTCAGGGTCGAAATGTGATTCGTCTTTACCGTTTACAATGCCGAGTGCGTAAAGTATGTTGACGGAATCGTCAGCGTCGTTACAATCGACAAAGTAATTTTTAGATACGGCTTGTTTGGTCTTTGCATATACTTGTCAAGTGACGAGTAATTTTCTTTCACGCAAATTAGATTTGCAAGCAATATACAAAATTGTTCACGTGTAATATTTTTCAGAATAGTTGCCTGTAAATTCATACGGCAAAATATTTTTGCTTGCCGCCTCTCTTGCAAAAGGCTGTGCCCAAAGGTGATGACGGAAGTTTCAAAAAGTCGTTTGACGTAACGCGGTGTATTTCCTCACCGTTCACCTTTTCTTCCGCATCGCGGTACATACTGTCAAGATAAAGCAATTTTTCTGTATTTGCCTTATTTAATTTGTAGCAAACGTAATTGTTGCTTCCGTACATACCAATCTGCAAACCCGAATTAAGCATATAGCTCTTTACGCCGTCATTTGTATAGATGTTTACGGAAATACCGCGAAATGGGGTAGGGTTTATCTTTCTGTAAACAGTCATATCTTGAATTGTTGAGTAAAATTCGTTTATTTCGTCTTTTGTGAGGTCGGTATATTTGCCCTCGGCAATATCCGAAACCGTTATACGCGTTATTTCATCGGCGTTAAAAACCTCCGAGTGCGTCAGAAAAAGTCATATTTTCCGGCAAATCAACCACATTATATGCGTGTGCGGTAAGCGCAAGCATAAGAAGCAGTACAGTCGGAACAATAATTTTAAATAATCGTTTAATTTTAATCACCTCCGTTTAGAAAACGCAGTAAGTGTCCATATATTCCTTCATTTTTGTAAGAATATCGCCGTATGAACTGTCTTGCTTCAGATATTCGTAAATATCCTGAACAGTAATAATAGCGTGTACGTTAATTCCGAAATCCTCCATAACTTCCATAATGGTTGTCTTTTCAGGGTTTTGACCTACTTCACATCGGTTTACGGAAATGAACATATCTTTAACTTCTACATTTGCAGCATTTTTTAGTATCGGCATAGTTTCTCTTACGGCTGTACCGGCTGTTATAACGTCCTCAATAATGATAACTTTGTCGCCGTCCTGTGGCTTGTAGCCTACAAGTGAACCGCCTTCACCGTGGTCTTTTTCTTCTTTTCTGTTGAAGAAATAAGGCTTGTCGATTTTGTATTCGTTGTAAAGTGCACCTGCGGCGGCAGTTGCAAGAGGGATACCCTTTGTAAGCCGGACCGAACATACAGTCAAAATTATCACCGCAGTTTTCCTTTTATAAGTGCGGCATAGAACTTGCCGAGTGTGGCAATTTGCTTGCCTGTACGGAAGTTACCTGTGTTTACGAAATAAGGTGTGTTTCTTCGCTCTTTGTTACGAAATCGCCGAAACGAAGAACATCAGATTCCATCATAAACTCAATAAATTCTTTTTTTCTTTTCTGTAAGCATAATTTTTCCTCCTAAAATTAATCTCTAAAATAAAGATTTCTCAATTTTTTCAAAGTGCGTTTTTCCATTCGCGACACCTGCATTTGAGAAATACCCATTATTTCTGAAATTTTGACTTTTTTCGTCATAGTAACGATATTCAATAAATTTGCGTTCATCGGCGGAAAGCCGACTCATACAATATTTAATAAAATCCTTGTCCTCTATCATAAGAAAATTGCTGTCCTCAATGCCGATAAGGTTTGAAATTCAATTCACCGTCTGCATATGCCTCATTCAAGTGACTTTATAAATGATGTATCACTACTTCGTAGACATTCTCAAGCAGTTTTCAGGGAATGTTGAGTATTCTTGCAATTTCCTCTTGCGAAATTTCGCTTGAAACACGCTTGATTTTTTTCCGCTTTGTAGAATATTTCATAAAGACGTCTCGGAATACGGATAAAGTTGCCTTTATCTCTGAAATACTTGCGTATTTCGCCCATCACCGTAGGGGTTGCATATGTGGCGAATTTAACGCCTTTGTCAGGTCAAAACGTTCAACCGCATATAAAATTCCCATACATGCGACTTGAAATATATCGTCATATTCAACACCGCGGTTGATAAATTTACGTGAAAGAATTTCGGCTATATATGTAAGAAGAAACGATTTCGTCACGAAGGGCGATGTCGCCTGTTTCTCTGTATCGAGAAAACATTTCATATTCTGTTGTTTTAATTTCGGGTTTGACGACTGCCAATAAAAACCCTCCTTCGTGTGATTTATTTTACAAGTGCCTCGGCAACGGCGATTGAGTCATCGTGTGCCTGAGTATTTTTTCGTCATCTTTGTAGTTGCGGCGAATAAGAATGTATAGATCGTCACAGTAAATACCGTTGTCTTTTTAAAAGCCGGCTGTCTTTTAGATTTACCGCATAACCTTTGCCGTCAGCGGCTTTAACGACTTTGTCGGAAGACGAGTCTATAAAATTGTCAGTGCAGTCATAAATTTGGTCTACAACTTTTTGCATTTGAGCGTCTACATTAGCTTTGTCCATAAGATAAATAAATGAACAGTCGTCCGTAAACGTTAGGTCAAGCTTTGTTTGAATAGCATAGTCGTATTCTTCGCTGCCTGCATTGTCCGCAAAAACGAGTGTGCTTAGAAGTACTGAATTTTCGCCGTTTCCGTCAATGTCGCTTATACGTTCGGAAATTATTTCTTTAAGCTTGTTAATTTCTTCTTCGGAATAATTCATATGTCCCGCGTAAACAACATTCATATCCTATTTCGGACGTGTCGCACATTGTACAATGGTTACGGACGCAATAAGAACAGCTACAACGTAATTATAACGTGCCATTTGTAGTAATCCAAAAATATTCCACCATTTTTTTGTGAACTTCGGTGGTACTTCACCGTATTTTTCTGCCATTCGATTCCTCCTTTATGGTTATGAGCGTGGCTCATAATTTGTGTGATTAGGCACATACAATAACTGCGCCCAAAAAGCTATTAGTCCTATTATATCATAACTGCACTATTAAATTCAAGGTTTTTCTTGAAATAAAAACCGAATTTGTCAAAAAGCAAATTCGGCTCGGGATTAATTGAATTGATTAAAAATAGCGTAATTATCCAATGTCCATACGTTATTGATTTTCTTGAAATACAAATAGTAAGTAGTGTTTTCGTCAAGAGTTATTCCGTTGCTTTCAGCCTCAAAAAGTATCTTCAGACGAATATACACTGCCGTCTGTGTTGATTAAAAGTCCCTCGGGTTTAACAGATATTTTCGACTGTGATATATTTTTGATTGTTGCATATGCGTAAAATTCTTCAGAATTTTCAAGAGGGGATTTAGTTGCATAAGCCGTCTGATTGCCCCAATCGTTTGTTTGCAACATAGTTTTTAATGTTGTAAGCGGATAATATTCTTTACTGCCGTCGTATGTTACTAAGAATTTTTCGGACTCTGTTTTGTGGTCTGCCGTTATTGAATTGATTGCTCCAAAACGTTTAATCGGCATATTTATTGTGTTTGAAATTATTTGAGCGGTTTGTTCACGAGTGGCGGGTTGATTAACGTCCTCAAATACAATGCCCTTGCTGAAACTGTATTTTTCTGCGACGGTACTGTAACCGTTCGGATAACCGCCGTTTTCGACAGCCTCTGCCATATATCCGTCCTCGCCCAACGAACATATTGCCATTTTCAAAAGCTGTATAATTGTAACATTGTTGTCCGGTCTGAAAGTGCCGTCCTCAAAACCGCTTAAAATACAGTTGGTTTCACCGCTTGATATATCGGCACTTTTCATTATGTAGTCGGCATATTTGTACGCCCAATGGCTCATTGTAAAATCAGAAAATACTGCATTGTCTGTCCCAATGTTCTTGTATTTCGTGTCCGAGTAGTTTAACCTAAAGCCGCCGCAAACATTGTTGCGGCTTGGGCACGAGTAACATTTTCCTGTGGTTTAAATGTGCCGTCCTCAAAACCGTTGATAATTCCTAATTGTGATAATTCATCAATCGACGATTTGTAACTTGAATTATCCGTATCGGAATATGCAAATACACTAACAGTTGCTCCGACCACGCTTGCACATATGATTAATAATGATACTAATTTTTCATTATGGTTATCCTTTATTTTTTGAATTAATTTGTTGATAAGGTGCCTATCGCCGTCTTTTCTCCGGCATTAGAAGAAAGTGCTATTTTATATATATGTCCACCTTTTAAATTAGAAACGATAGTGTCGAGCCTACTAGGTATGGACCTGACAAGAAATTGCCATTGGTGTCTAAAATCTTCTTGTTGTCAGTAACATCATATATTCCTTGATATCCACTCTTATATTTATTTTTTTGTCAAATTTTAAAGTTATTTTTGACCATTTACCAAAATTTCGTTTATACCTGTAGTTGATGTTACCCATGAATAGCTTGGATATTGTGGTACACTGAAATTAAATGGTGAATTACTTATTGTTATACTTTGTGGTTGAAATAAATCTTCTTCAACGATTTCTCCAGGTGCATATACAGTCATAATGATACCATCATCCAGTTCAACAATTTCCTTTGCAAACGCACTCAAGCTCATTGCTGATACTGCCATTAGAGTTGCCATTCCATTGTAACAATTTTCTTAGTTTCATAATAAAAAACTTCCTTTCATTTTATAATACTGAAGTATTTATCCCAACAAAACAAAGAACTTATACATCACTTGACAAACAAAAAATAAATTGTTATATAATTTTATGTATAAGAGGTACTCAATTATTTTTAACTCATGCTGTCCGGCAAAGAATTAAGATTATTGGTATCTCTTTTTATTTTGTTTTCAAAATAAAATCTGTATTATATTTGTTTTAATGTTATCGTAATGTATAAATAAATTTTTACATTGAATTAATTTTTCTTATATCATATAAAATCTTAGAATAAATCTTTGGATAAGCTTCACTAAACTGATGGATATGAATACGATTATCAACATAAATATTTATTTTAAATCTTTAATAACATTTTGTTTAGTAATAATCATAGAAAAGTTGAAAATATATTTCTGTGATTACAACTGGATTTTATATAAAATTTTTTGAGAATGTCAATATTTTTCGACTAAGTGGTAGCTTATTCCGGAAACTTGGTAGCAAATATTGAAATGGCATATTTAAATAAAAAAACATCATTGCCTATATTTCTATAAACAATGATGTTTTTGATTTTTTACTTATCCAATGGTTTCATTGTCGGGAACAGAAGGACGTCGCGGATAGCAGGGGGAGTCGGTAAGGAGCATACACATACGGTCGATACCGAAACCGATACCGCCTGTCGGTGGCATGCTACCGATTTCAAGTGTACGCATAAAGTCTTCGTCTGTTGTATTAGCCTCTTCATCGCCCTGCGCAAGAAGTTCTTCCTGTGCTTTAAAACGTTCTCTTTGGTCGATTGGGCCGGTTAAGCTGAATAAGCGTTTGCCATTTTCCCAACCGTTCATAAAGAACCCAAAACGTTCAACGTAATCAGGGTTTTCAGGCTTTTCTTTGTAAGCGGTGAAATTTCAACCGGATGATCCATAACGAAAGTCGGTTGAATAAGGTGTTCCTCTGCATATTCTTCAAAGAACAAGTTAAGAATATCGCCCTTCTTATGTCTGTCCTCATATTCAACGTGGTGCTCATCGGCAACCTTACGAGCCTCTTCTGCGTGGCTAATTTCGTTAAAGTCAACGCCTGCGTACTTTTTTAACTGCGTCAACCATTGTTATACGTTCAAACGGCTTACCCAAATCCATTTCTATACCGTTATACACGATTGTAGTTGTACCAAGCACTTCCTTAGCAACGTGGCGGTAAAGATTTTCTGTAAGATCCATCATACCGTGATAATCTGCGTATGCCTGATACAATTCCATAAGAGTAAATTCAGGGTTATGGCGAGTGTCAAGACCTTCGTTTCTGAAACTCGTCCTATTTCATAAACCTTATCAAAACCGCCCACGATAAGACGCTTTAAATAAAGCTCGTGAGATACGAAGTTTGAAATCTTCGTCCAATGCGTTAAAGTGTGTTTCAAAAGGTCTTGCGGCAGCACCGCCTGCGTTTGCGACAAGCATAGGTGTTTCAACTTCAAGGAAGTTTTGACCGTTAAGTAGCTGGTGATT
>VOFB01004255.1_pt1 | contig 11951 bp, 27 predicted proteins | sample 5384141 | NCBI WGS metagenome assembly VOFB01 (sample SAMN12384721, study PRJNA508395) | human gut metagenome | isolation source: healthy gut A | host: Homo sapiens
GACTTCGAAATTGGAACATGAGTTTGAATGCGCCGGAATATAGAATGACATTTGTTGCTGGTCACCAACATGAGTTATCCGTCTTATTTAGTTTTCTTCGTTGAATATAGTATATAAGAATATGAATATGAAGTTGTTATGTTTCATATTAAATGTATGATGACCTGATCTAGCGGTGAAATTCGCTTAGTTTGGACTGTATGTCGCAAACAATGATTTGCTGAATAAGATGATGTCGAACATGACCCCTCATCATAGATAATATTTGGACAGTGGTTTTAAAGACAATGCTAATTTGATCTGTTTATATAATTGGAGAAGAAAATGATACCAGAGAGTGGCCATGCTGCGTCCAATTTGTTCCACATGACGTATGTAGAGATTTATCCGATATTCACCTGAGAGTATAAAAGGACTTATTAAAGAAGAGGATTTGGTGAAAGCAAAGAGATTTTAGCTAGTAGTTCTGGAAAAATGAGAATGTCCAAAGAATATACTGCATTTTAAATTAAAGTCGAGTTTGATTTTGCAGCTTATAATGAAAAGGCTTATGAGGAGCGGGAATAAAGTCTTATTTTAACTTGAGTAGCAAGACGGAAGATGGGACACCTTTTGGCAAGCAATTATTTTCAATTGAAGAGGGTGGAATTGTTCACGAATAGAGGTGTCGAGGAGTGGGCTACGGATGTCCGTTCAAAGAATATGATTTTCCCGGCATTGGAGGTAATTCCCGTTTCTGCAAAATGGTATGTATATAGTAAAAATCCGGATGTCGCAGAGCATTTAAAAATTTCGCCGGTTATTCGTTTGACAGAAATGAATTATATATTGGCTGAATGTCATGCCCGGAATGGAAATTATGGCGAAGCGTATGGAATTCTGAATAATATTCGTGCCGGTCGTCAATTGGACCGTCTGGCAGTAGGAAACAGTTGGGAAGAGTTTTTGATAGATTTGATTGGGGATGCCAGAAGGGGAGTGGATTTTGAAGGACAGTTGTTTTCTTGTACAAACGTTTGGATGCAGCTTTCAATTTGAATGGGAGATGCAAAGTTGACAAGAGGAGAGGCTTTCATTACCATTGCCGAAAGATCAGAAATAAGGATTTATAAATGTCAAAAATCAATACTATGAAAATTCGTTTATTGTTTATTGTGACTTTACTGGAGGTATCGTTTTCTGCCTGTGGAGAAAAAGATATAGCTGTTTTTGAAGGAAGGAATCAGATATATTTTTGAAAAGTTTTATATGAACGCATTGTATCCGGGGACTAAAGAAGCGGATACTACGAGGACTTCTTTTTTTTTTCCGGAAAATACGAAGGAGATAAAAGTGAAGTTGGTGGTGAATCTTTCCGGCTTGGAATTGGAAAAAAAGATTTGCATTTTGGGTTGAAAACGGTGGAAGAGGGAACAACGGCAAAGCCGGAAGAGTATAGGTTGGAAAAAGAATACACTTTTCGTAAAAGGGCACTCCCGACAGATATGAAGGAGGTGAAGGATACGATAGAGGTGTCTGTTTTGCACAGTGACCGTTTAGCAGAATTAGGCACGGATGGGGTGAGATTGGTGGTCGAACTGGTGCCGAATGCAGATGTAGATTTGGGACAGTACGAGCGGCGGAGGGCTGTGGATTGTATGGAGTGAAGTGGAGGCGGAAGCCTGATTGGTGGACTCATGAAGTGGAATGGACGCTATTGGGAGCATATTCTTATGAAAAATATAAATTGTTCTTACAGGTGGTGGATACCGAAGGAGAGTTCAATGAAAATCTGATAAAGAATTATCCGGCAAGACAATTGCAATGGTGACTGAATTCAAAAACAATGGTTGCTGGATCATTTGAATGACCCGGAACATGGTGCGGAATATAAAAAGATTCTGGATTCATTGAAAGTATAAATCAGTAAATATTAGAGCTATGAAATATATTAATTGGCTAATTGGCAGTTTGTTGACATTGGCGTTTTTAAGTTGTATGGATGATAAGGGTTCGTATGATTATACGAAACTTGATGAGCCGGTGGAAATTGAGAGAGGGTTCGAATACAATATGGGTAGAATGTCGTGCCTGAAATGGCGAAGTTTAAGAGTACTTTTTTACATGGCAGGAGATTCGGCTGCGCGTGCTGCAGGAGTACGTTATGAATGGAAAGTGAACGGGGTCGTATTGAGTGAAGAGGCTGATTTTGAAATAGAGACGGAAAAATTGATGAATCTGATTAAATTATCGGAATATCCCAAAACCGGAGTGAACGGCACGTTTGGCATTATTGAAAAGGAAACGGGTATTGCTTATATGGTGAGGGCTTTTTGTGCAGATAAGTCCGACCAATACGCATGGTGACTGGATTGTATTATCGGAGAAAAGGCGGGAATTCGAAATTGTCTTATATAAAGTCTTCCAGAAATCAAAACGTCCAAGATGGACTTTAAATTGTCGGATGATATTTATTTTTAATACTTATGGGGCTGATATTCCTGGCAAACCGTTATCCATGGGGATGGGAAATAATCTGACTAATATCGGCGTATTGGGAGCTGTTTCTGTGATGACGGATCAGGTGGCGTATGAATTTAATTGCGAGAGTATGTTGAAAGTGGAGAGTTGCAGGAGGATTTTTCTCCTGTCCCGTCCGGTTTTAAACCGGTGACCCGTATAGATGCTTATGCATCAATGACAACTTCCGGTGTGCAAAGTTTTATTGCTATGGAGGACGGAAAAATTTACAGAAGGATGATGTCCATGAATAATCTTGGAGGTAATTTCGTGTCAACACCATTGGTGGCAGATGAAAAGGGATATAAAGTCACTTTTTGGACAACCTCAAATCGGTTTTTCCTGTATCCCTTGTTATGATGAAAAAATAACAGAATGTTGACTATCGTTTTTATCAGAGTGGAGATGTTATGTCGACCCCTTTGGGGAGGAAATTTTCCTGTTGGAACTCAGTACCAGTTATCTAAATTAGTACCGGCAAAAATAACGCCCGGAGTATCTATGGAAGGTATGTGTCCGGCGTGGCAATTCCCGGATGGAGTTAAATTTATTTATGCTTATGCAGGTTTTGCCTCTGCGGGTTTTTTTTTCGGACCTTATTATAGTTTGATGAATGTTTTTTACAATGGAGCTGATGGTAAGACGCGTTGGGGTATTTATGCTGTAAACAATAACGACGGGTTGTTGGCAAAAGTTTCCGGGGTTCAGGACGAGGAGTTTCGGGACGGTCGTTGGATGAAAATTCTGTGATTCTTACAGCTGGGGCATCATCTTATAGTGTTAACCCTAAAAACAATTATATTTTGTATGCCAATGGTCATGAGATACGCTATGTGAAGAAGAACGAAATGAGCGACCATCCTTTTATCACTTTAAACAGTGGTGATAAAGTGACATATATGAATTACACTGTTTATAGAGATTATGAATATTTGGTCGTTGGGACAGGGAAAAGGTAAATTGCTGTTTTACGATGCTAAAACGATGAAAGAGAATCCGGAGTTATTGAAGGAGTTTGATTTGGGAGCTAGTATTGTTTCTGTAAAAGAAGTTGATGCTTTTAGTTCATCCGGAGACCGTTATTAAAAATATTTATTTACCCGTTGGCAGAATTAAATTAGTGCATATTTAGTGCGTATTTAATTCTGCCAACATTTTTTTGTTGTTTTGAAAAAAAAAAGTGGGGATGGGCTTCCCATAAAAATGCCTTTTGTGTCTTATTATAAACGGAGTTTGTTATAAGGAACATGGAAAAGGGCATAAATACAGAAAAGGATTTTGAGATAGCGAAAAAGATTGCTCATGTTTTGTCTGGAGATTGTTCTGAAGAGAACAGAAGCAGTTTGGATGAATGGTTGTCGGGTCAGGAAGGCAACCGGAATCTTTATGAACGTATTTTTAGATGAGCGTAATCGTGAGGCGTTTCAAAGAATGCTGCCAAGTTCGACAGGTCGGTCGGATGGGAGAAATTATTACAGAAGCGGCGTCAGAGAACAACAGGCAGGCAGATACAAATGCATCGCCGTGTTTTGCGTTGGGTTGCAGTAGTGACCTTGGTTTGCGGAGTTGGTGTGGCTGCAATGTTATATTGGGAGCAGAAAACAGAAGTCGGGAGCATGGTGGCACAAAATGAAGTGGTGCAGGGCGGTACGCGTGCGATATTGACGTTGGCAGATGGTAAAGTCGTGGATTTGGAAAAAGACGAAGGGGGGATTGTAGAAAAGCAATCGGCTACAAATATTTTTAATCAGGGTGGCAATTTGGTTTATAAAGACAGTTTGGTGCAAGCTGTCGAAAAAGCGGTTTTTAATAAGGTGACTGTTCCTCGTGGGGAGAGTTTAAACTTACCCTTAGCGATGGGACTGTTGTTCATTTGAACTCGGAAACAGTTTTGAGTTATCCGGTTCGGTTTGCAGGGATACCCGTGAGGTAGAGTTGCATGGAGAGGCTTATTTCGAGGTTGCAAAAGATGCGGCAAGGCCTTTTATTGTGAAAACTTCCCATTACAACATTGAAGTGTTGGGAACCCGTTTTAATGTGGCGGATTATGACAACGATATGAGTGTACACACAACCTTGGTTGAAGGCAAGGTGGCTGTTTCCGGTCCCGGAGTCCGTCAGAGGATATTACAGCCGAATGAGCAGTTCGTATTGGACAAAAATACCGGGAAGCAGGAAATCAAGACGGTTGACGTCAGCTATATCGTGGCTTGGAAGGATGCCGGTTTCCGTTTTCGGGATGTTCGGCTGGAGGATATTATGCATGCCATTGAACGTTGGTATGATGTAACGGTGTTTTACGAAAACCAAGAAGTAAAGGATTATCGCTTCGGATTTAATGTAGGACGTGACGAATCGATAGATCCTATTCTGCGCATTTTTGAAGCGAACGGACGTATAAAAATAGATAGAAATAGAAAAGTTTTAAGGATAAGACGAGGCAGAAAAAAGGTATGGGTTGTTTTGACCATCTTGTCTTATCAAAATAATCAACATAACTATCAAATTACAAATTTATGAAAAATTGCGACTTATGTTTAGATGGACATTTGTATTTGTTTTGCTGGGAATGTTGCACGTTCATGCAAACGTTACCGGCAGAACAGACAACAAGTGACGCTTTCGATGAAGGCAGTCAGTCTGAAGGATGTGCTTTGGGCGATAGAACGCCAGACATCGTTTGTTTTCATGTATAATGAAGAGGATTTGGATAAAATCGGCCAGGTGGATGTTGACGTACAGGGGACGATATCCGGACTATTCTGAATGTCTGTCTGAAGGGGACGACATTGACTTATGTGTTGCAAGACAATGTGATTGTTTTGAAACCGACAATACTCAAAAGACAGTCAAGGAGGTGCTCTTGAAAGGAAAGGTGGTTGATGAAAAAGGAGCCGCTACCGGGGTGACCATTTTGGTGAAGGGAACTTCTGTAGGTGCTGTGACCGATGCCAATGGACAGTTTGCCATGAGAGTGCCCGAAACAGCCAATCTGGCATTGGTATTCTCTTTTATCGGTATGGAGCCGAAAGAAGTGGCATATAAGGGACAGCAAGAGTTTTATGTGGTGATGAAGACTGCCAAGGAGGAGTTGGAAGAGGTGGTTGTAACCGGATACATGAAACTGAAAAAAGAGAGCTTTACAGGTAATACAACTACGGTCAATAAAGATCAGCTGTTAAAAACAAATAATAAAAAACGTTATTGCTGCTCTGCAGGCTTTGAGCCGTCATTCCGAATTAAGGATAATAAATTGTTTGGTTCTGACCCGAACTCTTTGCCGGAGTTTACCATTCGCGGAGAGGGTAGTATCGGTATGAATCGTGGTCTGAAATGGAAAAAGCCAGACGTTCGCAAAGAACTTCTCTGAAGGACAATCCGAACTTGCCTATTTTTATCATGGATGGCTTTGAAGTATCTGTACAGAAAGTCTACGATATGGATATCAACCGCATTGAGAGTATGACTATCTTGAAAGATGCTGCCGCTACAGCTCTATACGGTTCTCGTGCTGCCAACGGAGTGGTGGTCGTGACTACTGTTGCACCGAAACCGGGAGAATTGAGGGTGACATATAATTTTAATGCCGGAGTTGAATTACCGGATTTGTCAGATTATAACTTGTGTAATGCCTGGGAAAAAGGTAGAAGTGGAACGTTTGTCCGGAAAGTATATCGCAGAAAGCGGAGATCCTGGCATGCAGTTGGAGAAAGATATTGCTTACAATGATTTGGTGAATGAGGTGCGCCGTGGCGTGCAGACCGATTGGCTGGCTCAGCCTTTGCACAATGTGTTCAACCATTCACACAGTATGAATGTTTCCGGTGGTGTTGAAAGTATCCGGTATAGCCTGGATTTGAACTACGGAACACACAACGGAGCCATGATTGATTCTTATCGTGACAATGTAGGTGTTGGTTTGAATCTGACTACCGCAATAAGTCCTGGTTGCAGGTTATGAACTCTATTTCGTTCAATGTGACTAAATCACAGGATTCTCCTTATGGAAATTTTGATACTTATGCTAAGTTGCAACCGTACTGGGCTCCGTATTCAAACGACGGCGAGTTGTTGGAGACATTGAAAGACGGCAAGACAACCAATCCTCTCTACAGGGCTGAGAAATTGGGAAGTTTTTCCGGTCGCTCAAGATTGAACGACTTGACTAACAATTTCAGTATCAATATCTATTTTACAAAGAACTTCTCGTTTAAGGGACAGCTTTCTATGACAAGAACCGATTCTGAAACGAAGAGCTTCAGCGACCTAAAGACCCGAGTTTCAAGGGATCTCCGACTCGTGAAAGAGGAACTTTAACAACTTCTTCTGACAAGGGATTCACTTGGAACACTAATGCGATGTTCTATTTCAATAAAGGTATCGACAAGCATTTCATTAATGCTACCGCCGGATTGAACGTGCAGGAATCTCATAGTAAAACGACTGCAATAGAGTATCGTGGATTCCAGTTGAGTAATTTGAACTCTCCTACTTATGCTGCAGAGCAGACTCGCAAGTCGGCTGTCTCTTCTGACAAGAGCCGTCTGTTAGTATGCTGGCTTCTCTTAACTATTCTTACAACAACGTGTATTTGTTGGACGCTTCTTTCCGTCTGGACGGTTCTTCTAAGTTCGGCGAGGACAAGAGATTCGCTCCTTTCTGGTCTGTGGGTGCCGGTGTGAACTTCCATAACTATTCATGGTTGAAAAGATAATTGGTTGGTTAGTTTGTTGCGTGTTCGTGGAACATATGGCGTTACCGGTAATGTCAACTTCCCGGCTTATGCGGCAATTTCCACTTATAAGACTTCCGACAAATGGTATTACGATACACCATCGAATACTTTGATTGCTTTGGGTAATCCGAAATTAACCTGGGGAGAAGACATATACTTTGGATGTGGGTATTAACCTGGGCTTGTTCCATGACCGTCTTGTAGTGGAAGGAAACTATTATCGCAAGGAGCACCAAGAATCAGTTGGAACAGCTGTCTGTCCGCACGTCATCAGGTTTCTCTACTTATTACACAAATGCCGGTTCGATTTTGAACAAAGGTTTTGAGATTAAATTGAATACAACTGTTTTCCAGAATGATAATTGGACCGTGGCTGTAAATGCTACTCTGGCTTCCAATAAGAATGAGATTACAAAAATTGGGTCAGGAGGCTGAGAGATATAATAAGAATATCCAGGATTTTCACAATGGAAAGCATCAGGGACAGGGCGGAGATTATTCAGATTTGCTCTATATCCCGTTGACACAGTATTATGTGGGAGCATCTACAAGTGCGATTTATGCTGTGCCTTCTTATGGTATAGACCCGTCAAACGGTAAGGAACTGTTCCGTAAGAGAAACGGTCAGGAGTACGTATGTATGGAATGCCGCTGATGAAGTGGTAGTGGGTGACAAGAGTCCGGATGCACAAGGTTCTTTTCGGTATCAATGTAGCTTGGAAAGGTTTCTACCTAAATACAACATTCCTCTATCAGTGGGGTGCTCAGATTATAACGAGACCATTAAAAACAAGGTAGAAGAGGCAGATATTGACGGAAGCAACGTAGACCGTCGTGTACTGACTCAGCGTTGGCAAAATCCGGGTGATATAGCTCCGTTCTTTGACTTGAAGAACAAACAAAAAGACGCAGCCTACATCAAGATTCGTACAGGATAATAATTATTTGGCATTTAGCAGTATCTCTTGCGGTTATGATTTTAACCGTGACTTGATTCGCAAAATGAGACTGACTTCGTTGGGATTGCGTTTTAACATGAATGATGTTTGCCGCTGGTCGAATATAAAGCAGGAGCGCGGAACAAGCTATCCTTATGCGAAGAACTATAGCTTTTTACATTGTCGTTAGGATTCTAACAATAAAATATTTGAGTATGAAAATATATATACAAATTATGATTCTATTATCCTTGTTGTCATTGAGTTCATGCAAGGATTGGTTGAATTTGCAACCGGAAGGTGAGGCTACGAGCGATAAGCTGTTTACAACGGGTGATGGCTATCGTTCTGTCCTGGCGGGAGTTTACGAAGCGATGGCATCCCGTAATCTTTATGGAGTGGAACTTCAGTTTGATTGGTGGACTGTATGTCACGGCAATATACCTGGGCTTGGAAATATGGCGAGGAGGGGACTAATATGTATAAGATAGCCCGAAACTATGATTATTACAATTCTGCATTGAGACCGACTATCGACAATATCTGGAAGGATGGATATAACGTGGTGGCTAATGCGAATAATCTGATTCAGAATCTGGAGCGTGCATCTGCCGATATTTTTGCAGAGGGGAGGTCGAGCGTAAGATGATTTTAGGGGAGGCATATGCTTGTCGGGCATTGGTGCACTTCGATTTATTGCGGTTGTTTGCGCCGGCGTTGATTCATGATGACGGAGAAAACGGGTGCCTTATGTGGAAGACTACCCTAATATCCAGCCAAACGGGATAGCTGTAAAGCCTTTTATGGAGAAGGTTATCCGCGATTTGAATAAAGCTCGCGAACTTACAATAGAGTTTGATACTACGGCCTGGGGTATGAGTTTGAGCGCATCCGGCAAGACTCGTTTCAATGGAGAGTTTGAATGGGGTATGCCGGGACATCAATCTTCGAGTGTGATAGACGGTTTTTTCCAGGGACGCGGTTTCCGGTTGAGTTATTATGCTATCACAGCATTGTTGGCAAGAGCATATCAGTATGCGGGAATGTATGACGAGGCTTTTCAGATGGCTGATGCTGTATTGAAATTCAAAGCAACCGGTACACAGGGCAGCTCTTACGATATGTTCTCAAAAGATGAATTTTGGGAGTTGCGTGGTAATGATTTTGAAAGCAAGAAGGATTTGAAGTGTATTTCAATTTGATTTTGCAGTCTATAATGAGGAGGCTTACGACAATTATAGTTTGGGAAGTTTCTTTAGAAAAAAGCAGATGGAATGAATCAGGGAAATTGGCTGATGCTCGATTTGGATAATCAGAAAATATTTAAAAGTCCGGACGGACAGACAGACGAATCTGAGATGGACATTCGTTCCAGGTTTTGTTGTATAGACCGGAGGATAATAGCATTTATGGGAATTATAAAATTTCCGGTAAATGGTATTGCAGTGACAATGCAGAAATTCGCAAGAAGAATATACGTATTCTGCCTGTAATCCGTGCGACAGAAATGCGTTACATTATGGCAGAATGTTATGCCCGGAAAAATCAGTTCGCTGAAGCTTATGAAATCTTGAATGAAATTCGCGAGAAACGTTCTGAAACGGCACAAGTCGGAGATGAATGGAAAACGATGGAGCAGTTGGAGGTGGCACGGGATTTCGAGATGTTCCACAGGGATTTGATTCGTGATGCCCAGCGGGAATGGATTTCGGAGGGACAATTGTTTTATCTATACAAACGGTTAGGTGCAAAGATTTATTTGAAGGAGAAAGAGGAGCGTGAGTTGAATAAATCAGAGTATATGCTACCTATCCCCGATAATCAGAGTATGTAACCATTTAAAAACGGAAAAAATGAAAATCTTTATATTGTTTGCGATTTTGGGGATGATGTTGTTCAGTGCATGTACGGAACAGGATATCGAACCTTTTGGAGAACGCCATGAAGTTTATTTCTATAAATATTTTATGGATGAGGAAGCTCCCGGTACCGCTAAAGCCGATTCTACGGATGTGACATTCTTTTTTGCCAAGCCGACAGACGACCATGTGATGGCAGAAATAGTAGTTGCCTTGGCCGGCAGACCTTTGACGAAGGATCTGCACTTCGGTTTGAAGGTTGTGAAAGATATGACAACCGCTACCCGGATGAATATGTTCTGGAAAATTCTTATACTTTCCGTGCGCGTCCGATTCCGGCAGGAGCTTCTTTGATATTGGATACAATTCAAATCCGGATGAACCGCAGTGCCCGTTTGAATGATTTGGAGGAAGGCATCCGGTTGGTGGTTGAAATTGTGCCGAGCGATGAATTGCAGGTGGGACAATTCGAACGTTCGAAAGCCGTTATCCATTTGACGAAAGATGCTGTGAAACCGGAATGGTGGACCCTGGAAGTTTCTGCCGGGTTGCTGGGAAACTATTCATCCTTGAAATACAAGACATTCCTGGAGAATATACCGGGGAGCATACAGTTTGGATGGAAATATGATAAAGAGTGCTCCTGATGAGGCAATTAAATTAGTGAAATTGTTCAAGCAATGGCTGGCGGAGAATCCAACGGTGGATGAGAATGGCCTACCGATGTCTGTGGAAGTTTAATCTAATAATAAGTTGATGTCATGAAATCGATAAGATTATATATTATATTGTTTTTATTCGGTCTGTTGACCGGATGTTTTGAGGACGAAGGTAACTATTCGTATGAGGAGATAAATCCTCCGTTATGGTCTGATAATTTTAATACAAGTTCTCCTAAACGTATGTCTGGTTATGTGAGATGGTGAAGTCATGAAGTTCAGGGCAGTAAAATGTTCACGTGGGGAAACAGATTCGGCAATGCGTGCAGAAGAGGTGCGTTATGAATGGAAAATCAAAGGAGTGGTAATCAGCGAGGAGTTGATTTTGATATGCCTACGGACGAGGTTGTGAAAAGATAGGTTTGACTCGCTATAGTAACGATGTGGGAGAGTGGGGAACTTTCAGCGTGATTGAAAAAAAGACCGGAATTACGTTCCCTGCCCGACTGTTTGTGTATTTCTATCCTCCATTCGCTCCGGACGATTGGTTCATATTGTCAGAAAATGGCGATAAGTCAAAAAGTTTCTGTAATCAGCCCGCGTACTGTTTCGGAGAATGGTAAAAACACGGTTAACTATAAATTGAAGGATGATGTCTATGCAACCATTAATGGACACGATATACCCGGAAAACCAAAGGATTTGGTCATGGAAACATCCCCGATGTCAGCGCCGGTGGTGCTTGTGTGATACTGACCGATCAGGTGGCGTATGAGGTTAATGTGCAGAATATGATGAAGGTGGACGAGGTGAAAGATCAGTTCTTGGATGGAGCTCCTGCTGATTTTAAAATTGCAGCCATGAGGGAAAAAGGCTCCCCAGTAGTCCCAGCTTTGGGAGAAGGTTCTGCTTCCTTTATCGTGACTGAAGACGGACGTTTGTTTACTCTGAATGAGATCTGCCAACTATTTGGTAGGAAAATATCTTACAGAACCCTACTATATTGATGCCAAGGGGTATGAGATTACAATGTTAGGACATTCTACTTACGGACAGAATATTCCCTTGTTATGATGCCAAGAATCGTAGAGTTGTTATGGCTACAACCTGGAGAGAGGATGTGGGGAGAAGATATGTATAACAAAACTTCTGTATATAAAACAAGGGTAATACCTTTGAAGAGTCATGTGAACGTGCCTGTTTCCGGATTTGCAGAAGGAACAGAGATGCTTTATCTTTCGCAGAAGAATCACATCTCTTG
>VOFB01003960.1_pt1 | contig 11942 bp, 23 predicted proteins | sample 5384141 | NCBI WGS metagenome assembly VOFB01 (sample SAMN12384721, study PRJNA508395) | human gut metagenome | isolation source: healthy gut A | host: Homo sapiens
GCCATTTTTGATGTCGCTGATGATGGGTGAACCCGTGCGTTTTGCTTCCTCGCCGTCGGTGGCCAGATAAATTTGCGTTACGGAAAGCCTCCCACGGGATATGCTCTTTTTCAAAACGGTGCGCGGCATCGCCTCGTCGTCGGCAATCAGAACGTGCTCATGGCATCATCTTCCTGCCCGGATTTGTTGTCTCAATAATATATAAAATGCGACAACTATTCAAAGTGAATTAGTTCAAAAATAAAAAACAGGCCAAACAAACATGAATTTTGCCCTCCTTGTCCCGTTGTTTTTGGATGGCGGCTTTGTTAGGATAAAACAAGCGAAACCGGGCGCCGCAGGACGCATGAAGGAGGAGACGCGATGAAGAAAAAAGGAAAGCCCCTGCTGCGTGACCTGGTGGAGAACCACTAAAGTGGCTCCTTGTGCCGACTGCGGTGTGGTGGTGATCTGATCCCATTCCCATGAGCAGGATCGTACTCGCCTTCAAGGGGTACAATTATCACGATGGCATTTTCGGCAGCCCGTGGGTCGGGCTTGAAAACCCCGGTATTTTTTTTCAGTCGGGGAAAGGCGTGGACGACGACGCGGGCTACGGTGCTTTACAATATCGCGTTTTTGCGTCAGCCATTTTGCAGATCGTGTGCGCCGTGCTGCTCAGCGAGCTGGCGGGGAAATATTTCAAACGCATCGCAGTCGGGTGATGTTTCTGCCGTACTTCATCTCTCCTGGGTGGTCGGGCGCATTCATCTGGACAATATGTTCAATTTTGAGTTCGGCGCGGTGAACAGCTTTCTGCGCTCGGTGGGGCTGGCGCCCGTGGACGTATACTCCAATAAAAACGCATGGCCGGTTATGCTCATCGTGGTGAGCGCCGCGCCGGGCTACGGCACAGTGATGTATCTGGCGAGCATCGTCAACATGACGGCCGCTGTTCGAGGCGGCAGACCTTGACGGCGCCACCATGTGTCAGAAGATATGGCATATCACTGCCGCATCCGCCCACCATTACGATCCTGTTCCTGATGGAAATCGGCACGATCATGAAGGCGCATCTTCAGATGATGTTCTGGCGGGTGACCGGAAACAACCCAATGGTGCTGGAGGTCACGGACGTGATCGATACCTTATCTAACGCGCTCGCTGCTGGACCTGTGAAATTCGGCATGACAAGCGCCGTGGGCTTTACCAGTCCGGCCTGTCGTTCGTGCTGGTGCTGCTTGCAAACTACACGGTAAAAAAGTGGAGCCGGGATTATGCGCTGTTCTGAGCGGCGCCTGCCGGAAAAAAGGAGTGCCTTGCCCATGGCGGGCATAAAAAACGCAAAAAACCCGGTCGGCCGGGACCGTGTTTGTTCAACATACTTTTCCTATGCGGTGCTCACGGCGCTTTCGGCGGCGTGCCTGCTGCCGTTCCTGCTGGTGCTCAGCGGCTCCGTGTCCGAGCAGTATTCATCCAGCTGCACGGCTACCGGCTCTTCCGGAAACCATCTCGCGACGCATAAAATGCTGTCCGCATTCCGCAAGAGCTGCTGCGGGCCTATGGCGTTACGATTTTGTGACGCCGTGGGGAACCGTCCTGGGGCTCTGGCTTACCAGCATGGCGGCGTACGTGTCCAGCCGCGATTTTCAGGTACCGCTACCAGGTGTCGTTTTTCTTTTTACCCCTCTCTATTTTCGGCGGAGGATTGGTGCCGTGGTACATTTTTACTGCCGAAATACCACAACAACAGCGTCATCGCGCTGATCCTGCCATTCTTATCAATGTGACATATCTGGTGATTTTGAAAAGCTACATGACGAGCATCCCGGAGGCGCTGTATGATCGGCAAAGCTGGATGGCGGGGGATTTTACCATCTACCTCCGCATTGCGCTTCCTGTGCAGGCGGGGTGGCTGGCCACCGATGGGGCTTTTCATCGCGCTGAATTACTGGAACGACTGGTACAACGCGATGCTGTTTCTGGACGAGGGCAGCCGGAACCTGTACCCGCTGCAATACTTCTGAACAATATCCTGACCAAGGCGCAGGCGATGAACGCCGCCGCCGCGCGCAGCGGCATCCCCGCCAGCGACGTGCCCAGCGAACCGATGAAGCTGGCGATGACGGTGGTCGCCACAGGCCCGATCATCCTTTTTTGTATCCGTTCCTGCAAAAAATATTTCGTCAAAGGGCGTTACCATCGGAGCGGTAAAAAGGGATAACGGAACGGAACCAAAAATTCGCAAGAATTTTTGAATAAAAAAGGGAGTGAACGATCTGCGAGAAAGAAAACACGTTTTTGCGCATTTCTGGCGGCGCTGACGATGGGGCTCGGCATCCTGGGCGGCTGCACGGGCGCGCCCGCGTCAACCAGCGCCTGGCACAGGCGGCTTCCGTCTCGCGCCGGCGTCCGGCGCGCAGGCGGGAGAGCCGGACGACGTCCGAGGCCGTCACCTGACGATGTACCTGATCAGGGGGACCGTCCGGTGGACAACGACGAGGTGTTCACCAAAGATCAATGAAAAAGCTGAAAGCGGAGATCAACGCCACAATCGACGTCAAGTTCGCGAGCTGGGCGAATATGAGCAGAAATACCACGCTGATCTTTGCGTCCGGCGAGATTGGGACATCATTTATACAGCAGACTGGAAAGCTTCTACAACGCGCAGGCTACAAAGCAGGGCTTCTGGGAATCCACGCAAGAAGCGCTGGAGACCCATGCGCCCATGACGGGCAGCATGTATCCCGAAGCGTGGGAACAGGCGAAGGTGGACTGGGCAGGGTGTACTTCGCTTGCCTGCGAATTACAAGGAGGTACCTCCAGCGTATATCTGGTGCGCGGGCGACCTGATGGACAAATACGATATCAAATCCCGTTGCATCTTTGGACGAGGCGGAGGCTCACATGGATGCCATCGTGGCCACGAGCCCACGCTCATCCCGCTGGACGTCGGTTCGGACTACGATAAAGCTGTTTGTGTTCGACCGTATGTGGCAGAAAGCAAACTGGAACTGAGGAAAAGGTAACAGGCGTCGGGTCGTGGCAGGCGATGGCCAGCGTCATGAGTGGACGACGGCGCGGCGGTGCGGGCAACTTTTGACCAGCCGGAATTCCAGGGCGTCATCGAGTCGCCTTAAGGATTGAAGGACCGCGGTTTTGGAGCAAGAACGCGGTGGTGAACACGCAGAACAACACCGAGAGCTTCCAGGCAGGAAAATCGCGCTGGCGCTGTGCAACGTAAATACGGCCAAAAGCATCTATGCGCAGATGACGGCCGAGCACCCGAATGGGACGTGCGTGTGTTCGACGCGCAGGAGGATGTTCCCCGGTCCTGAACTCTTATCTGGCCAACGGCATGAGCATCTTCTCCAAATCCCGCAACCCCGAGCGTGCGCTGATGGCGCTGGATTACCTGCGCAACGACGCGGAGATCAACAACCTGTTCTGCTACGGCATCGAGGGAAAGCACTGGGAGGCCTCGGGCGAGCACGGCCTGGTGTCTCTTCCGGACAGCACGAATTACGCCTATGACAGCAACTGCAACTGGGGCGTGCGAAACGATGCGTACTGGCGCGGTGTGGAGGGAGGCATTCCCAACTTTGAAGAGATGAATGAGGTTTGGAAGGAAAACGCCCGCAGCGGGCGCTACCAGACGTTTGTGTTTGACGACAGCAACGTGAAAAACGAAATCGCGGCCATCACTGAAATATTCAACACCGATTACAAGCTGCTGGGCCTGGGCTTTACCGACGACCCGGCCGGCGACATCGCAAAGCTCAAAGGAAAGATGGCGGCGGCAGGCGCGGAAAAGGTGTATGCGGAGATGCAAAAACAGGCGCAGGCTTTTTAATAAGGCCAACGGCGGCTGACGAAAAATACTGCCGGGCAGCGGGGGGCGGAAAGGCTCCGCCCCGCTGCCGTTAGGCGGCCCGGCGCCGGGCCGAAAAGATGATAAACAGAAATCAAGGAGGCCGCTATGAAACGGAAAAAACGAATTATCCGCATGCTTTGCCGCTGTTCTGGCGGCGTCGGTCTGGGCAGCTGGGGGCGTTCCCGCCCGGGCGGCGGGGCCGGCGCAGGTCATCGTTGCCCGGACGGAGCGGGACGTGACGCCCTGGCCGGCGCGCGCAGGGTGGGCGCCAATATCGAAATGTCCATGATCAGCGACGCCATGTGGCAGGCGAACGGAAACTGGATGGAACAGAGCTTTTTGCAGGCGAGCTGGATATGATGCGCTGGGGGTATGACGCCTGGGCCTTTGACTGGGAACAGGAAACGCCCCTTTTCGGAGAACCGGTACTGGGGCGGGCTGAACAGCCGCGACGCGGCCGGGAGCTTCGGCCTGCGGAGTTCATCCGCTTTTGCAAGCAGCAGGACATCGTGCCCTTTCGTCATGATACCCATTGAATCGCTGGACGCCTTCGGCGGACAGGCCGGCCTGGAAGAAAAGGTGAAAGGCGCTGACGGCGTCGATGGCGCAGTACATTGCGCAGGAAGGAATAGAGCTGTGCTACTTCGACATGGGGAACGAGCCCTGAACAACGGCGGGCGGTTACAACGTATAGGTATCTGGGCAGCCTTTTCCCGGAGTTCAGCAGATCGTCAAGGCGGCAAACCCCAGTACCGCCTGGTGCTGCAGCGGGCGCCGGAAAATATTTTGTGGAACAGCTGGAACAGCGCGCTCGTCTCGGCGGCGCAGGGGGGCGTTCGACGCATATGACGACCACCGCTATGCGTTCTACGGCTGGAACAAGTATTTTGACAAGAACAGCGACGCGCTGCTGGAGCCGGGGACGCCCATCGGGGAAAGAGGGCATTCTGGGCGAATGCAACATCGGCTGGACGCCGGTTCAGGACGATTGGAACGCGGGACATGTGCGGGACATGGGCGGCAGCATGGCGCTGCTGAACGCGATGCTGGAGATGATCGGGGACGGCAGGTACTCCCGCATCGTCACCTGGCCTTCGCATTATCCCAGCAAAGCGTCTATTTCGGGCTGTCCGGAAAACGCGTTCGGCTGGTTCGACCTGGACCAGTGGTATCTGGAGGGGAAAGACTGTGCGCCTGACGGGCCCGGCGGCCGCGCACAGGATCGTCAACCAGAATGTTCTGGAAAACCGGCTGGGCGCGTCCAGCAGCGCGGAGAAAAGGTGCGGGTCTACGCATATTGCAACGCGGCGCAGACAGACTTGCGCGTGATCGTGCTGAATAAATGGGACGCCACACAGCTTACGCTGAACGTACCGGAGCAGATGGACTGCGTAAGCGCGATGGTGCTGAGCGGGGAAAGCGTATGGGACACGGCGCCGGAGTACCGCAGCCTCTTCGCCGGCTGCGAAGCCGTGACGGGCGGAAGCTATACGGGCGGCATACCGGGGGAGAGCGTTGTGGTGGCCACGTTCAGCCCGTCGCGCCGGGAAAGCGCCCGGCAGCCGGAATTGCTGAGCCCTGGGAACGGCGCCGGCGGCGCGGGGACGGCACAGGCGTTTGCGTGGACGCCCGTGGACGGCGGGCGAAACACCGCCTTACCGTATCGCCCAACGCAGACCTTTCCGCACCCGTGATCGATACATACATCAGGCATGGCGTGCCGCTACCAGGCCGCGGGAGCTTGGAAACGGGAACGACGTATTACTGGCGGGTAACGGCGGAAAACCAGGCCGGTTCCGCGGCAGCGGGACGGCCTGCTTCACAACGCAGGAAGCGCCGGGGGGCGGGACGGTAACATGAACAACGACTCGCCCTATTTGTCTTACAGCGCCAACTGGAACCAGCAGGCGTCGGCGGGGTTACCGGAACGACGATGCGTCCTGTAAAGAAAAAAGACGCTTGTGGAATTCACCTTACAGGCACCAGAGGCGAAGCTTTACGGGCTTCGGGGAAACTGGTGCAGCATGGCGGACGCACAGGTGGACTTTGGGGCGCCGTGCGCACGACGCCTATGCCGGTACAACGCAGGAGCAGGCGCTTTTTGTTTGACACCGGTGAGCTGCCTTATGGGGGAACACACGGTGACGCTCACAGTCGCGGGAGAAAAAAACCAGCGTCCTCCCGATACGTGGATCGAATTCGACAAGGTTGAATTGTCGGACAGCAAAACGGCGCGGTATAAATAAGGTCGTCTGGAACGACGAAAACCCGAATTCGAAAGTTTCCGTCTGGAAGCACCAGTCGGTCCTGGGCAGTTATCACGACGACGACAGCTCGGCAATACCTGGAAAGCGCACATCGAATTCAGCTTCGAGGGAAGCAATGCGGTGATCTACGGCCTCAAAGGGCCGTGGTGCGGCCGGGCGCAGATAACGGTGGACGGCGCTGGCTTTGCGGATATCGGCGACGCCTATGCTCCGGAAATGATGCTGCAGCAGGTTCTGTACGATACAGGCACGTTGGAGCCCGGTAACATACGGTGCGCATTACGGTAAAGGCGGAAAAGTCGCCGGAGTCCAGCGGGCGCTGGGTGGAGATCGACCGGGTGGTCTGGCAGTAAGCGGCGCGCAGAGAAAGGGAAGGCTGATGGGAATGGAAACGATCAACGCCGCAGATTGGGGCGTCCGCCAGGGGACGACGTTTCTGGCGGCGCGCCTGGGGGCGCTGCTGTCCACGGGAAAGGCGGCGTCCGCCTTTGCATGGAGCCGGGGATATATCACTTTTACCCGCAGGGCCTGCCGCTGCATCGGTGGAACATCTCGAACCACGATGCGTGCGGCGGGCAGGCGGCGGGGCTGCTGCTGGAGGGCTTTCGCGATTTTACACTGGACGGCGGAGGCAGCAGGTGGGTCTTTCACGCACAGATGCTCCCGTGCCGTCGCGCACAGCGCTGGCGTGCGACTTGAGAATTTTTCCTGGACCTTGCGCGTCCCGTTTGGCCTGGAGGGCGATACAGGAGGTCCGCCCGCAGCGGATGACGGTGTGGATCGACCAAAAAAATATCCCTGGAATGTGGAAAAACAGCCGCCTTGTTTTTACGGGAAAATTTCCCCGCCGCGCCATGCACCTGTGGCTGGAGATGGATGCAAAGACCCGCGCGCCGGCCTGGGGAACGGAGGACCTGTATTTTTGTACCGAAACCCAGAAGGTGGGGCTGCCCGGCCATAAAGGCGGCGGAGGGAGACCTGGTGCAGATCACGCTGAAGGGCAGGGGAGCATTTTTTGCGGGCAGCCGCGCCGGCAACCAGCTGGTATTCAGGCACCATCCCTGCACTGCCCCTGCCGTTTATGCCGCGGATTCCAAGGATATCTGCTGTGAGAACATCCGCGTCCATCATGCCGCAGGCATGGGCTTTTTGGCCGAGCGGGTGCGAAACGTCACACTGAAGCGGTTCGACGCTGACGCCCTCACCCGGGACGGGACGGTGCTTTCGGCGGCGGCCGACGCCGCATTTCGTCAACTGCGGAGGGAAGGTCGCTTTGGAGGGCCGCCGGTTTTGAAAACCAGATGGACGACGGGCTGAACGTGCACGGCTTTTATGCCGTGGTGCGCGGCCGCGCCGGGCGCGCGCCGTCTGCTGCTGGACTGGGGCCACCCATGCAGCGCGGCGTGCAACTGGGCAGGAGGAGACGTTCTGGCGCTGATGCAGGCAAACGGTGCTGCGCCCGGCATGGCAGGAAGGGTGCGCAGTGTGGCGGAGGACAAGGCGGGAAGAATGGTGGTGGAGCTGAAACGCCGCCGCCGCTGCCGGAGGAGGGGCCGCTGGGTGGCTGAAAACCTTACGCTTTCCCTGGAGGTGACGGTGAAACGGTGCGTTTTCCGCGGAAAACCGGGCCAGAGGCATGCTGCTCACCTGCCGCAGCGCCCTTGTGGAGGACTGCCTGTTTGAAGTGCCCGGCGCGGCGGTGTATCTGGAGGGCGAGGCGGAATACTGGTATGAATCCGGCGCAACGCGGGGCTGGTTTTCAAAACAACCGTTTTGAACTTCTCCTACATCCCGCGTGGGGGGCAGCTCCATCGTCGCCTGCCCGAAGGCGGCGCATTCCGGTGACTGGTTCTTCCACCGCCGCATCGCGCTGGAGAAATTCCTTTTTCTGTTTCTGACGAACGGATTTTGCAGCTTCGCCAGACAGGGGGATCTGTATGACGGACAACCGATATCGCGCCACGCGCGCCTACCGCGGAAGGGAACGCGTTACGACGTCGCGGACTGCGGCTGTCTGCGGGAATTCCACGCCTTCCGGACGCAGGAAGGACGAAAGCACAAGCGCGGGAAAGACTGGGCGCGCGCGTCCCGCGCGTAAATGATGAAAGGCGCAGTCCATGAAAAGCGTTTGGCGGCAGCTCTGTGCGCCGCATCCATTCTGTGGGCGGGGGCGTTCGTCCCGGCCCGGGCGGAGCCAGGCCGCCGGACGGCGGCCCTGCCGCGCTCACCAATTTTTGACAGGCCCCCAGCACCGGCTTTGCCTATGTGCTGGAAGGGCAGGACCAGGTCGACGGCGCCAGATGCCTGCAAGGCTCCGCGGGAGCGGCGCGCCTGCAGGCCAGCGAAGCCAGGAGCACGCTGCTGGTTCCGCTACAATACGACGGCGGACACCGAACCAGATCTATTTTTGCCGGCAGGAGAGGGTCACAGCAGAGCGGAAGCGATGCCAGGGCGCTTCTAGCGAAACTGCGGCGCCTGCCGGTGGACTCGGCAGCCGCGTCCAGTTCCAGGCGGGATGCAGGCAAATCTCGCAGACACCAGGGCGTCGGGTCGGCTAACTTTACATTTATTGTACAGTGGATGCATCGCAGCCGGGCGTTACGGAAGGCAAAACGGTCACCAGCTTCGACAGAGCGCCGTTACGCGTGTATCCGGACTATGCCTCCTGGTTCAACGCCACGAAACAGTCAACGGGCTGGGACTCCTTCAGCACATCGGAAATGCTGGAGGGCGGCGCCAGGCAGCGCGGGTTTGATGCGCATCGCGGCAGTCGCCTTTGACTCCCCGCGCGCTCGAAGCCAGCAGGCAGGCGGCGCAGCTTTTCGAGGGAACGTGGGGACAGGCCCTGCAGCTGCTTTACGCCACGGAAAATATCGTCATAGAAACTCCGTCCCAGGCGGTGGAGCTGGAACAGACGCTGCCAGGCCGAATCGCCGCTTGGACGAGATGACGGGTCATCGTGGAAATTAAAAATACGAACACGGGCGTCGGTTCGCTGTTCAGCCATCGCTTGACCCCGGCACAGGCCGCTGACGCATTTTCATATCTACCAGAACAACGACAGGCTACTTTGAATACCAGGATAGGGACGACCCCTTCTATGAGGCGTCCTGCACGATATATGCCAGAGAGTGGAACTTGGTGGCCTTTTCAGCAGAGGGCGCGATAGGGGTGCCGCCTGTTTGCCAACGGCGCTCTTGGGGCCTCGCTGGAAAAAACGGGGCGGATTACCGCTTTTGAGCGACGCGGCCTCCTGGTCGAGCCGCAGCGTCGGCAAGACGTGCGCAACGACCCGGAGGAATCACCGGGACGATCGGCGTTTGAGATCTACGGCGCGCTCCCGGACGAGGAGCACGGCCGCCCGCACCGCACAGACGCAGCGCGGGGACGCTTTCGTGTTTTTATGCGGGGGACGCGACGGCTCGGCGCATTTCCGCATCCCGTTTCTGTGGAACACTCCTGACGGGACGCTGATCCGCCGGGCGGACGCTAATTTCGGCAGCGGCGGGGATTCGGCGGAAAACATCGATATCGCATTGCGGCGCAAGCCCAACGCGCCTGGATACGGGGCGATGGAGGGCTGGCAGGATGCGTTCGTGCCGGATGCGATGCACATGCTGGACTATGCGGATGAAAACGGTACCGCCAGAGATCCGCATCTTTCATCGACGCGGTGATCGTTCAGATACTTTGGGCGGCGGGCGCATCCTGCCGCTTGCCGACGCCTGGGCCTGGAACGGAGGCCTGTTCCAGCACCTGGCCGATGCGTCCGGCGGCACCGAGATGCGCAGCGCTGTGGCCAGGGGGGACGGCTTCTGCAACGATTGGGGGCAAAAATATCTTCTGCTTTTCCGACCAGAACTGGAAGGGGAACGCCAACGGGCAGACGGGGAATATCAACGAAAACACAGACCGGAGCCGTTTAACTACGCTGCGGATATCTACGGCGCGCCGGACGAAAACGGCCGTTACCCGGTCTACCATCTGAACGGGACGCCCAGGGCGCGGTTACAAGGCGGTGGGCACGCCTGTCAGCGATGCGAACCTGTCGTTGGGGCGGGATGTCGGCATGCAGCCTACAAAAAGAGTATAGGCTTTTGCAGGGGACGGAACGCTGCTGACCGTAGAAGCCGAAACCAAAGCGCAGGGCCTGTGGAAGTACCGATGAAGATATTTACGAGGACTCGGAGTCGCAGATGTACAACACCAGCTATATCATGCAGTTTTACAGCGATGACGGCTATGCCAGCTGGCATGGGCCGGACAAAATCATTTCCCGGCATGGTAAAACTGGGGAAAGCTCCCGGTATTATATATCCTCGGTCCCGGGCGCGGGCTGCAAATACAGAACGGCGCTTATGCGGGGCGGCTGATCGTGCCGGTCTATTATCAGGGCGCGCCGGATGCAGAGGTCATTTACAGCGACGACGGAGGCCGGACATGGAAGCACGGCGAAAGCGTTTCCTCCATCTACGGGCTGTTGAGCGGCTCTGGTGGAAATGCCGACGGAAGCCTCAAACTGTTTTTGCGCAACACGTCTGTTTTGGGCGGAACCGTCGTCGAGGCGACCAGCACGGACGGCGGACAGACCTGGCGGGACGTCAAATCCACATTTGAAACAACAGCGGGCATCAATCCTGCCAGATGTCGGCCGTCCGGCTCGGCAGTCCGGTGCGCTCCCGTGCGGACGGAAGGAATATCCGGCGCTCCTGTTGTCCTGCGCAAACCGGAAGGACCGCACAAACGGCAGGCTTTTCATGGGGCTGCTCAAGGAGGACGGCGCATACCCCGGCGGCGCCCGCAAACCGGATCGACTGGGAATACCAGTATGACGGCGTAACGCCGGCAGGAGCGCTGTATGCCTACAGCTGCCTGTCCGAGCTGAATGACAGGCGCGTGGCTCTTTTGTACGAATCCTCCCCACCTCTGGCTCCTGGGACGAGGGGCGCAGAGGATATATTATCGGGAGTTCCAGGGCCGGAACGCTGATGAATTGAAGGATATGGGCCGCCGAAGAACAGGCGGTTCCTCTGGCTTCCCATTTGGCCCGGAGGTGGTATATTACAACGACCATGAAGCGCGGCACCAGGTGCTGCACGGCCGGTACCCGGAGATGGGCATCTGCAATGCAGGCCCGCCGGAAATGCCCTGTATGCCTGCGGCCATGCATACGCCGGACAGCCAGTGCTCGTCAGCGAATACGGCGGCAGCTGCTTCACGGAAAAAAGGGCGCGGACGGCTGCGGGATATTCAGTGACTGCGCTCCCCCGGGCGTATGCTTGCCATATCGCGGAACACAGCGAACTGCTGCACGCTCCATTGGTGCAGGGAACTTTGCTGCACGCAGCCATGCGAGGGGCAGGCGTGCGTCGCTCGCCTATGACCGCGCCAGAGCGTGCCTGAATGAGTTTGACGAAGGCGAATGAGGCTTAAGGCGCCGGGCGGCAGCAAATGCTCCTGGTTTTATATGCAAAAAGGTATCAGCAGGCTTTCGAGATGTACTCTGGAGGGCCTGTTTTATTGCCGCGCCATAAAAAGCGCATTTCAATCGGCCTGAGCCGACGACCGCTGGCGCACAGTAGTCTGCGGCTATATATATGATCTGAGGCTTTGAACGCCGCTTTCAGGCGCGCGAAAGAGACATTATTTTCGGTATTTTGCCGTTTGATGCAACGCCGCCACCATGGACCATGGGGCTTGCAGCCGCACATGGCGCAGCCACACAAAATATGCGCAGAACACAAATGGGAGAGCGTATACCACATCCGAGACTTTATCTCAGATGAATTTTGGTGAACGGGAAAGAACTTGGAAAAATTGGG
>VOFB01004797.1_pt1 | contig 11940 bp, 17 predicted proteins | sample 5384141 | NCBI WGS metagenome assembly VOFB01 (sample SAMN12384721, study PRJNA508395) | human gut metagenome | isolation source: healthy gut A | host: Homo sapiens
AAAAGAGTGAATTCCTGAAGGCCGACGGCACGCGTCGAGTCGTAATTACCGGCATGGGCGCCATTTCTCCCGCGGGCACAGGCGTCGATGCGCTGTGGAATGCGGTCTATTCCGGAAAGCAATGCATCGCGCCCATCACGCGCTTCGATGCGTCCGGATTTGCCGGATCGCTTGCCGCCGAGGTGCCGAACTTCGACGCGGCAGCGTGTGGCATGTCGAAGAAGGAAGCGCGCCGCTTCGCGCTGGTGTTCGTGCAGTACGCCATCGCCGCCTCGGAAGAGGCGTGGGCGCAGGCGGGCATCGACATGGAGGCTGAAGACGCTACGCGCGCGGCATGCGTGGGGAAGCGGCATTGGCGGCCTGGAGGAATTCCAGCGCGGTTGCGACACGCTTTCGCAGAAGGGCCCCAAGCGCGTGAATCCTGTTCATTCACGATGATTGAGAACATGGCGGCGGGCAACCTATCCATTCGCTTCGGGCTGAAAGCCGATTGCCTCTCGATTGTGACGGCGTGCGCGACGGGCACGCATTGCGTGGGCGAGGCGTATCGCCTTATTCGCCATGGCTATGCCGATATGGCGCTCGCGGGTGGCAGCGAAAGAATCCATTTCGCCCATATGTTTGGCGGGCTTCGGCAATTTGGGCGCGACCTCAGGAAATCGACCGATCCGGCAGCGGCATCGATGCCGTTCGACGAATCGCGGCGGTTTTGTTCCTGGCGAGGCGCGGGCGCATTGGTGCTCGAATCGCTTGAGCACGCCGTGGCGCGTGGCGCGACTATTCTGGCGGAAGTGGCCGGTTTTGGCTCGACGGGCGACGCACCACATGACGGCGCCCGAGCCGTCGGGCGAAGGCGCGGTGCGCGCGATGCGCCAGGCGCTTGCTGAAGGCGGTTTCGCCCGATGACCTGGGTCATTTGAATGCGCACGGAACCTCGACGCATGCCAATGACGCAATGGAGTCGGCTGCGCTGAAAGCCCTGGTGGGCGAGGGAACGCGCGGCGGACGTGCCCGTGACTTCAGTGAAGGGGCTCCATTGGCCACGCTTGGCGCGGCAGGCGCTTGAGGCAATCGTCTGCGCGCTTTCGGTGGCAAACGATTGCGTGCCGCCCACGGCGGCACGCATGAAAATCGATCCGAGTGCGGCGTGAACGTGCCGCTTGAGCCGATTGAGGGGCTACAAGCAGAAGGTGGCGCTGTCGAACTCGCTGGGCTTTGGCGGCCACAATGGCTCGTTGGCTATTTCCCCATTTGCGGGGAAATAGCGGCCGGCTGCGCCGGTCTCTCGCGGGCATCTTGTCGTTCGAGTCTCGCGTATGGCCGCGAAGGCTAATGCGTTTGCCCTTCGTGGCAACCTGCTCCGCGAAGACCTTGCTCGTTGACGTTGGGTTCGGAATCACGACGTCCGACGTTGAGAGATGAAGCGACTTTGCGGAATGCTTCGTTGCTGGTGTTAAGTGCGGTTGGATGTTCGTTGTTGAATCAGGCTCATTCGCTTTTTTAATTTGGAAGGGATAGACCCCATGGCAATAACATATCCGTGTGGACGCGATGAGATTATGGCGGTTCTGCCACATCGCGACCCGTTTTTGTGGCTGACGCGTGTGGTGGAATGCGTTCCCGGTGAGCATATCGTTGCTGAACTCGATGTCGACCCTACTTTGTCGCTGTTCAAGGGCATTTTCCTGAGCACCCTGTTTTGCCGGGCGTCATCATTATGGAGGCGCTTGCCCAGGCGGCAAGCTTCTGCGTGCTTGAAGCGCGTGGGGCGGAGGGTGCAATCGGTTTTCCTAACGGGGGGTCGATAAAGCGAAGTTTCGCCATCAGGTTCAGCCGGGTGACACTCTTCGCTTGGAGGCCGACATCGTGAAGTCGTCTTCCCGCATGGTGGTGGCCGAGGTTGTGGCGACCGTCGACGGCAAGGTGGCCGCTTCCGCCACTCAGAAGTACGTGTTGGCGTAGGCGCGAGTGCGGTCGGAACCTGTTACATGCTCGCAGCGTTTAACAGGGTTTTCAGTCGATCCGTGTGGCTCGAAAGCGAGACGTGCACCTGTTAAACGCTGCGAGCATGTAACAGGTGCTGAAGGCGCGGCCGTGCCGTTGCTCGCTGAGGCGACGGCGCTACGTCCTCGCCATGCCGAAATCTGGGTGCTTGTCGACGACTTCGGCCGCCAAATCGTCCTGTGCGAGCGCGTCCTGCCCTGCGAAAGCGGCGCGGAGTACGGGTAATGGGACTCGACCTGCCAAACGCTACGAGCATGTAACAGGTCGAGCATGTAACGGGTTCGTTCTAAGAAGAAAGCGTGCAGTTATGCTGCGTTCGAAGAAAACGGCATATGTGACCATTGGCGATGCGGCCGCCGCGCCCGCGGCTCTTGCTGCGGAAGGCGTCGATGCGCTCGCGTGCGAGCAGGAATCGGCGGCGATTTACGCTGCCACCGAACCGCTAAAAAGCCTGGTCGAGGTGCGTTCGGCCGGCGCCGCGCGCGTGCTCGTGGTCGACGCGGGCGCGACGGGCGAGTCTATCGTCGCGGGTTGCTTGGCGGCAGGTCTTGTGCCGTGCGTCGCCTATACCGAAGACATGGCGCGCGCGGCGCATGTGAAGCTCGCTCCGAAAACCGTGTGCGTGGGCAAAAGCCGCGAAACGGGCGCTCTCGACGACAGCTATCGCGTGCTTTCCGCAGCCGAATCGGCCGATGCGCAGGCGATTTTGCTTGTCGATTCGCGCCTTGCGGTTGACGAGCGTTTCCCTTTCCATGGCAGCCGACGAGCATCGCAGCGTCTACAGCGTGCCCGTGGCCTCAATCAACGCGGCGTTCGGCGGCATCACGCGCGCGTGTGGCGCACTTGCTCGGCGCCAAGCGACGCGGCGTTGCACGTGAGCGATGACTCGTGGGTCACGTGCCCGAAGTGCCACCGCATTTCCGAGGCGCAGCGCGTGCTTTGCCAACCACAAAATGTGCCCCGAGTGCGGCCATCATTTCCGCATGACGTCGGCCGAGCGCTTGGCGAGCGTGCTTGACGCGGAAAGCTTCGAGTGCTGGTTCGAAACCGAAGACGCTGACGTGCCCGAAACCGACCCGCTCGATTTCCCCGGTTATCTGGACAAAATCGGCGGCATGCGAAAGAAGACGGGTCTGCGCGAGGGCGTGCGCTGTGGCGTGGGTCGCATCGCGGGCATGCGCGTGGCGATTGGCGTAATGGATTCGACGTTCTTCATGGGTTCGATGGGCTCGGTGGTGGGCGAGCGCATTACGCGCCTGGCCGAGCATGCCACCGAAGAGGGTCTGCCGCTGGTGCTGTTCACCTGCTCGGGCGGCGCGCGCATGCAGGAAGGCCTGGTTTCGCTCATGCAAATGGCGAAAATCTCGGCCGCGATTGAGCGTCACGGTGAGGCGGGCCTGCCGTATTTCTCGGTGATTACCGACCCCACTACGGGCGGCGTGACCGCGAGTTTCGCGATGCAGGGCGACGTGATTATTTCCGGAGCCCCGCGCGCTTATCGGCTTCGCTGGCCGCCGCGTGATTCAAGACACCATTCGTCAGGAGCTGCCCAAGGAATTCCAAACGGCGGAATTCGCGCTCGAGCACGGCCTTATCGATGCGATCGTCGAGCGCCCGCGCATTCGCGAGACGCTTGCGAACCTGCTTGCGCTGCACGCCAAGCCTGAATCGGGTGCGCCGCGCGGGTTTGTCGCGGTGCTCGCCGCGCTGGCCGCGAACCCTACGAAATGCGAGCTTGAAGCGGCGGGCGCACAGCTTGCCGCTGACGAGCGCGACATTCTTTCGGGCGTGCGCGCCGTGGCCGTAAAGGCTGCCGCGGCGGTGCCGAAGCGTGTTGCGAATGGCGTGCGCTCGGTGGCGACGCGCCGTGCTTACCGTGCGGAAATCGAGCAGTACACTTCGAAGCCCGGAGCCGCGAAGCGGGCCGAGGCGGCGGAAAATCCCGCATGGGCCAGCGTGCAAACCGCGCGCGACGTGCATCGCCCCACCGCGGGCCGCTATTTGGAAGCGACGTGCGAGGGCTTCTTCGAGTGCCACGGCGATCGCGGCTTTGCCGACGACGCCGCCATTGTGGCGGGCATCGGTTGGGTCGCGGGTGAGCCGGCAACGCTCATCGCGCAGGAAAAGGGCCGTGACCTGCAAAGATCGCATCAAGCGTAACTTCGGCTGCCCGCAGCCCGAGGGCTATCGCAAGAGCCTGCGCCTCATGCGCCAGGCCGAGCGCTTTGGGCGCGCGGTGGTGTGCTTCGTGGATACGCAGGGCGCGTTCTGCGGCAAAGAGGCCGAGGAGCGCGGCCAGGGCAATGCCATCGCCGACAACCTGTATGCCATGGCGGGGGCTTCGCGTGCCCACGAGCGTGCTCGTGGGCGAAGGCGGCAGCGGCGGCGCGCTGGCGCTCGCGCTGGCCGACCGCGTGGCCATGCAGGAGCATGCCGTGTATTCCGGTGGTGCCTCGCCTGAGGGCTTCGCGTCCATTCTGTGGAAGGACCGCTCGCGCGCGGCCGAGGCTGCTGCGGTCATGCGCATGAACGCCTATGAGATTTTCGACATGGATATCGTCGACGCGGTGCTCGAGGAAGGCGAGGGCTCGGCTTCGGCCAACCCCGATTTCGCGATCGCCAACGTTGTGGCGTATGTGGAAGAAAGCCTCGACGAGCTTTCCGCCCCTGCCTATCGACGAGCTACTTGAGCGGCGTTACGAGCGCTTCCTGCAAGTTCTAAAAAGCGAATATAAAACACGCAAGCTCAGGCCTTTTCGTTATGAGTGACCTGGGCTTTTGCATTACTGTCGCCCGACGTTGTGGTTGTCTGGCGTTGTTATGGCTGTCGTTGGCGGTTTGCCGTCGTTGGTCTGCCACCTGGCTTTGTGGCGGTCAGCCAACCGGCTTGCCGTTGTCATTTTGCCTTGCCAGCCCGTCACCGCTGGCAGTTCGACGTTGCGTCTTACAGCGAAGCGGCCTGCTTCTTCTTGGGCAGAACCAGTACGGCGAGCGCAATAACGATGGCGGAAGCGATTGCCAGCGCGGTGCTGTCGGCAACGTGCAGCGCGGGATGCCCACCAGCACGCCGGTGCAGTAGGGAACGAGCCAGATGAGCCACACGCAAATGCTCAGGCGATGGAATTGTGGCGCTGCTTGCTATCGCCGCGCAGCAAAACATAGGTCGCCCAGGTCGCGTGGAAGAGCATGAGCGCGATGGCGGCCGCCGGTGACGGGTGCAGAAGCGAGATGGAGCCGCGCTGCTTTGGGGCCATGGAGCCTCGGCGATGGCGGTGCCGGTGGAGTCGCATGCGAGGCCGATCCAGAAGAAAAATGAGATGCGAGCGCTTCAGCGTGCCCGAATTGCGTTCGCCGAAAACGCCGATCGTGTAGGCGACGAGGGCGAGGGAGATTATCGTAGTGGCGGCGATAAGAATAGGTGACATGTTGTCCTCCTAAGATAAAAGGGCGGTTAGATTCGAACAGCCGCGGCGTTCGTTCGTTTTGACGTGTTTTATCTTGGAGGCGGTTGCTGTGAACATCAAAGGAGTCTTGTTCACTTTTTTGAAAACCGAGGTATGTGCGTGCAAAAAAACAATACTTTGAACAGGAGATATAATTTCGAAATCGCATTTTCGAAGATGAACGATCCCTGAAAGCCCGCGCGGAAAACGTTCACATATGCGCAATGGGTTTGCTTGAGGGCGGTGCCGCGGCTGCCCATAAAACAGCGGCGGCGGGCTCAGATTCGCCCGCTGCTGCGCGTCTACTCCTCGTTTTTGTAGAGCGTGGACCTTAGAAGGCCGAACAACACTTTGCAGTCGCCGTTTTGGTGGCGCAGGCTGTCGAGCACGTTGCCGAGCGTGAATTCACACACACTTCGCGGAGTGAAGCCGTCGGGCAATCGGCAACGATGTTCGGGTCGTGTTTGTAGATTTCGACGAGGCCGTTTTACTACGTGCTCGATCTGCTGCGACTGCGCAGGCGTGCTGCAGCCCCTTCTCGGCGGAAGGCAGAGCCTCGGCGCCGCGCAGCCAGTATTCGCGGAAGTGGTTGAACACCTGGTGCATGCTCACGTTCATTTTCTCGCAGTAGTCGACGAATGCGGTGTGCGCATCGAGGTGGCAGAATTCCTTGTAGAACGCACGCGCGAAATACAGCTCGATCGTCGCGATGGTGAGCTCGTCTTTTGCGGCGAAGAATCGGTACACGGTGCCCACGCTCACGCCGCTTTTCGTGGCGAGTCCGCGAATGGAAAGCGCCGAAACGCCGCCTTCTTCGGCGATTTCGTAGGCGTTTTCCAGAAGCTCTTCTTTGGAAATGATGCTCTGTGCCATGACGTTCAACCTTCCTGAGGTGCGCGTTCGGTGTTTCGAAGTGAGGCAAATCGGCGTTTGCACCTCTAGTATAGCGACGGCCGTGCGCGCCGGACGATACACTTTGGTTTCGGTTCGGGGCTAGCTTGACCCGCTCGATTGGAAGATCGATTTTGCGCTTTGCCGGGGCCTGCGTTTTGCGAGCTGCGATAAAAGTTCCGAAGGCATGCGGGCAAAAAGAACTCCGCGCATCTAGGGGTAGGGCGATGCGCGGAGTGTGCTTGTGCGGTGGGCCGCGTGCGTCTTTCAAGCTTTCGGTTCCCGAAGAGAAAGACGTATGGAAGAACCGTCGGCCGTGCGAAGGGTAGGATGCTTGGCTGACTCAATTATTCTCAACAAGGAATATTACAGGAACTATTATACTCATTCAAGAATGATACTCCAGTGTTTTTCGGCAACAATTTCCAAACGCTCGAAATTGTTCTCGCGAGCCTCGCTGCGGGGGGATATACTTTGCTGGCGCACTAATCGAACCGCGAGTCGGACGCATGTTGAAACCTCGCGAATGCGCAGGCCAGAAGCCGAATTATGAAGCTGTCGAGTACGCAATGCCGTCGTGTGTTTGGCAAAGGGTACTCACGAACAACGCAGCAGGGTAAACCACACGTTTGGGCCATGGGCTCGTGCGTTGCGGCTGTTTTTGCGCGGGATGATTCGCCCTTGGCCGCATGACGGCATGACATAGCGGCTGTTCTGCGTGGCTGGTTCCGCGGGGGAATCGGTTTTGCGTGGAATGGCAGGCGCTTAGCGGGCTCAACTCGACTTGCCTGGCCAGCTTTGCCCGACGTGCCATGCGCTTCGCCCATCGTCAATATGCGTCCGACTCGTTTTCGCGTTCGTCTCGCGCATGCATGAGTTTTCGTGCATGATTTCAACCATTTTCATCGAAAGGAACGCGATGTCTGAACCCGTTTTCACCTTCCGCTTGGCTACGCCCGATGACGCCGAGGTTTTGCAGGCCATTTATGCGCCGTACGTCGAAACCACGGTGACGTTCGAGTACGTCGCTCCCACGGTGGAGGAGTTCCGCCAGCGCATTATCGATCGCGTGAGTGTGTACCCCACATTGTGTGCGAGGAAGACGGCGTGCCCGTTGGCTACGCCTACGCGAGCCGTCTGTACGAGCGCGCGGCGTACGCTTGGGCCGTTGAGCTGTCGGTGTACTTCGCGCCGAACCACCGCGGCCGCGGCATGGGTCGCAAGATTTACGACAAGATGCTCTCGCTGCTGAAGTTGCAGGGCGTTCGTACGGTGCATGGCAAAGGTCACCTTCCCGAACCCTGCGAGCGACAAGCTGCACAATGCTATGGGCTTCAAGCTTATGGCCACGCTCGAGAACGTCGGCTTCAAGAATGGCGAATGGCGCTCCATCAACCATTGGGAAAAGCAGATTGGCGACTTCTCGTGCGCGCCGGAGCCTATTACCCCCATCACCGAGCTCGATTCGGCAAAGGTGCAAGAGATTCTGAACGCGTAAGCGGTTTGTCGCGAGCGTGATTTCGCTGTGGGCGCGCGATTCGCTAGCGTCCGGGTCGCATAGAGTTGCAACAAGAGCTGGCCTCGCATTATGCGGGGCCAGTTTTGCGTTTCCTGGATGCTAATGTGCCAAATGCTCGCAGCGTTTAGCACAACGTCTTTCGGGACGCCTTGCGGCCGTCAACGCCGGCGGGTTGCTCCAATGTGTTAAACGCTGCGAGCATTTGGCACATTGGGTGTATGTTGTGACTACGCGCCGCATCGCCGTGCTTAAAGCGCGCATCGCTGTACCAAGTCCGGAACCTGTTAAACGCTGCGAGCATTTAACATATGGGACTGCGGTGGAAATCCTGGACCGTTTCGGGTTAGGCGATTAGCCCCAAATCCTCCGATACCGCATCGGGCTTTGTGTAGCCCAGGTCGCTTTTCAGCCTGACGTCCCTATACCATCTGAGATAGGCGTCGAGCATGTCCGCGAACTCGTCGAGCGCGACCCCGCTCCAGTCCCTGCCGTAGAAGAATTCTATCTTAAGCCTTCGAAGAAGCCCTCGGCGCGCGCGTTGTCCGGGCTGCAGCCCTTCCTCGACATCGACCTCACGATGCCGTGCTCGTCGCATATCCCTATCCACCCGGGCCAGCGGTAGTGGCAGCCTCGGTCGCTGTGCCCCGTGGGGTGCTCGCCCTCCTGAGCTGGGAGCATGCGCCCAGGAGCGACGAGTTCGCCATCTCGGCGCTCGGGGGACGTGGAGATCGCCCAGCTTATCGGCATGCCGTCGAAGCAGTCGATTACCGGGGAGAGGTAGGACTTTCCCGCGGGGATGCGGAACTCCGTGACGTCCGTTACCCAGAGCTCGTTCGGCGCGTCCGCCCTGAAGTGGTGCTTCCCGCGCTCGTCCCGAAGCAGGTTGCCCGGCGCCTCGGACACCTCTCCCCGGTAGGAGCTGTAGCGGCGCTTCTTCCTGGCGGCGCGGGCGACGAGCGACCTCGCCCATGATCGCGCGCACGGTCCACTCGCCGACGCCCGTCTGGGCGGCGATCCTTCGATAGCCGTAGGCGCCCCGCTGTCGCCGAACGCCCTGACGGCCGCCGCGCGCGCCCTGGCGCGCTCCTGATAACGCTACTCTAAGAACTGCCAGTTACACCAACGAATCGAGCCGATTGCACCACTGCATTTACGCCAATCGCACCAACGTACTTTAGCCAATCGCACCACTGTGACTATGCTCCTTCCGGACATGCAAGCCGATTGGGAGGAGCCGCGATTGGAAAGGAACGTGATGGGAGAGCTGAACATGTACCGTCAGCTGGGCGCAGCCGAACTTCACCGAGATCGGGCGCAAAGTACGGGCTCAACAGGCACACGGTGGCGAAGTACTGGAACAGCGGCGACGAGATCGAGGACCGCCGCCGGGACCGCGAGAGCGGCTTCGACGAGTTCAGGGAGGTGATAGAGCAGAAGGCGGCGCTGCCCGGGGTGACGAAGAAGGCCATACACGAGTTCCTGCTCGACCGGTACCCGCAGGCGGAGCTTCCGGGGTACAACGCCCTCACTCAGTACTGCCGCACCCGGGGCATCGAGTGCGCCACCGCCGGCGCGCCGGACCCGCACCCCCGGTTCGAGACGCCGCCGGGACGCCAGCTGCAGTTCGACTGGAAGGAGGACCTGAGGCTCGTGGACGTCAACGGCGAGGTGTTCGAGTTCAACGTATTCAGCGCCGTGCTGGGATACTCGCGTGCGCACCGCCTCATCTACTCGAGGACGCGCACCGAGGACGACCTGCTCGCGTGCCTGCTCGCCACCTTCGTGCGATTCGGCGGCATCCCCGAGGAGGCGATCACCGACAACATGTCCGCCCTGGTCACCTTCTTGGGCGGCAAGCGCATCAAATCGGAGCGCGTGGCGCTTCGCGAAGGAGGCCGGGTTCGCGCTCGCTGTGCAAGGTGCGCACGCCGCAGACCAAGGGGAAGGACGAGTCCGCCAACCGCTTTCGTGAACAGGCTGCTCGCCTACGACCACGACTTCGTCGGGGGAGCGGGGCATCATCGACGCCATCGCGCGCATAGAGGCCCGCAGCAACGCCGAGCCCAACGACACGACGGCTGCCGCCGGCGGTGCTGTTCATGCGGGAGAAGGACCTGCTGCGCCCCATAGGCAACCTGCGCCTCCTGCAGGAGATGGTCGGCAACGTCAGCGTCCAGAAGGTGCCCGCGACCATGCTGGTGCGCGCGGCGGGAAGGCAGTGGTCGGTGCCGCGCGCCTGCATCGGCAAGACGGTGCATGTCGTCACGATGCCCTCCGGGCAAGTGCGCGTGACCTCGACGGCGAGGAGGTCGCGCTCCACGACGCCACCGAGGCGCCCGGCCCCATAGTCTACCCGAGGAGCACTACGCCGAAGCCATGGAGGGCAAGTCGTGGTTCGCCGACGCCGACATCCGCGACGCCGCGCGGGCGAACCTCGACCTGCTGGACAGGCTGGGGGGCGAGTGACGTGGCGGCGCTTGACGAGTCGAGCCCCTACATGAGGGCCCAGAAGAACCTGGCCGAGCTCAAGCTCGACGAGATGTGCGCGTCCATGCCGGACTACGTGCGCATGGTCGCCGACGGCGAGCGGGACTTCGCCCAGGCCATGGCCGAGATGACGCAGGCGGAGGTGGCGGCGAGGCGCGGCAGGATAATGCGGCAGCGCATACGCTCGTCGGGGTTTCCCTACGTGAAGACGCTCGCGGACTTCGACTGGGCGTTCCAGCCGAGCGTGCCCAGGGCCAAGGTGGAGGAGCTGGCGACGCTGCGGTTCATGGAGGAGGCGCACAACGTCCTGCTCGTCGGCAGCCCGGGCGTCGGCAAGACGCACCTCGCCATCGCCATCGGCATCGAGGCGGTGAGGGCCGGCCGCGAGGTGCGCTTCGTCGACTGCGCGAAGCTGGTGGAGGACCTGAAGGACGCGTCGTCGCGCGGGATACTGAAGAGCAGGCTGAAGTACTACGCCCACTCGAAGCTGCTGATAATCGACGAGCTGGGCTACCTGGACATCGACGAGCAGGGCGCGGATCTCATGTTCCAGCTCGTGTCCACGCGATACGAGCAGCGTTCGACGATCATCACGACCAACGTGGGAATCGGCGGTTGGGCCGACGTGTTCGGGGACGCGGTGGCCGCCGCGGCCATCGCCGACCGGGTGTGCCACCACTGCACGATGCTGAAGATAACGGGAAGGTCGTACCGTCTCAAGGATCTGCCGGCAGAGAAGAGGAAGGAGGAATAGCCGAAAACGGCTAAAGTACGTTGGTTTGCATGGCGCATATGCGTTGGTGCGACTGGCGCCGATACTGTGGCGCAATCGGCACTTTAAATTGACATTATCAGCTCCGCGCTCTCGGGCGCGCCAGGGCCCGGCCGCCGCGTACTCATAGCTGCTTTTCGCCATCGCGTCCCAGCGCCAGCAGGTCCTTCAGCTTCCACTTCGGGCGCAGCGGCTTGGTCGCCGCCGCCTTCTCCGCGTTCGTAAAGCCGTTTCGGGTCGGTGCGGGTCTTTTTAGTATCTCGAGCGTCGCTTGGCGCGCACACGTCTATCTCGCGCTGCAGCTTCCTGACCTGCGCCTTCAGGTCGGATTGCATCTTCTTCAGCTCCTCGACGCCATTCGGCAGCTCGTCGTATCGCTTGCTCACGGGGAACCCCTTTCTCTTCAGGCGCCCCTCCATTATGCTTTAAGATGCCCGCCGCCAGGCATTAAGGGGCAGTGCAGGATACGCCGTACCTGTCGGCGACCTCGGCAGCGCTGCCGCCCGGGCCTCGAGCTCCGCCACGGCCTGCACCTTCGTCTCGATCAGCCAGAACGCCCTTCTCGGGATTGGGCCCGCAGCGCCTGCGCTGGCCGGGCGCAGGCTCGTCGATCCGCTGCCAGGCGTCTCGCGGCCCGGGTATCCCATGGCCCTTGTCGTCCGGGTGAGGCTTCTCCCCATGCTTTCGGTGGTAATCGACCGCCCCGCTTCTCCTCGTCGGAATACTTCGGCTCGCGACGCTTCCTTTCCAGGAACCCGTCGCCGCTGATCCGTATTCCCTCCACCAGTGCGGGCGTGTGGCGGGTGGGGTAGCCGAAGCTCCGC
>VOFB01004712.1_pt1 | contig 11938 bp, 21 predicted proteins | sample 5384141 | NCBI WGS metagenome assembly VOFB01 (sample SAMN12384721, study PRJNA508395) | human gut metagenome | isolation source: healthy gut A | host: Homo sapiens
TAGAATACCCGTTCGGTCCGAGACATGCAAGCGAATGCTCGTCAGGCGGAGTATTTCAACTCGGTGGCATTATCCGTTCTGGTATGACGTTGTGATAACCTGTCGCGTATATGTTTTTGCCGTGCGCGGCCGTGCAAATAGGAGTTGCTGGCAATGAGCAAGAAATCGTATCTATTCACTTCGGAATCCGTGACCGAGGGACATCCGACAAGATCTGCGACCAGATCTCGATGCCATCCCCTCGACGCGGTTCTCGCCAAGGGAAATCCAGCTCGCCGAGGCGGGTTACGTTGCCCCAACGGCATGCCCGCCGACCCCAAGAACGCCCGCGTTGCCTGCGAGACCGTGACGAGCACGGGTCTGGTCATGGTCACGGGCGAGATCCGCACGCAGGCCTACATCGTCGACCAGATTGTGCGCGAGACCATTCGCGAGATCGGCTACACGCGCGCCAAGTTCGGCTTTTGACGGCAACACCTGCGGTGTCGTCAACGCGATACACGAGCAGAGCCCCGACATCGCCCAGGGCGTCGATGCGAGTTCCGAGTTCAAGGAAGACGGCGCGGACGAGCTCGACATCTTCGGCGCTGGCGACCAGGGCATGATGTTCGGTTTGCCTGCAACGAAACCTCCCAGCTCATGCCCATGCCCATCTATCTCGCGCATCGCCTGTCCGAGCGTCTCACCAAGGTGCGCAAGGATGGCACGCTCGAATACCTGCGACCGGACGGCAAGACGCAGGTGTCGGTACGCTATGTCGATGACAAGCCTGTCGCCGTCGAGAAGATACTCATCTCGACACAGCATTCCGATGATGTCGAGCAGAGATCAGATCTATGCCGACATGGTCGAGCATGTCATCAAACCCGTGTTGACGAGGAGGGCATCGCGTACGAGGATGCCGAGATCTACGTGAATCCCACGGGACGTTTCGTCATCGGCGGCCCCATGGGCGACGCCGGTCTCACCGGACGCAAGATCATCGTCGACACCTATGGTGGCATGGGCCGTCATGGCGGCGGCGCGTTTTCGGGCAAGGACCCCACGAAGGTCGATCGCAGTGGCGCCTACGCCGCTCGTTGGGTGGCCAAGAACGTCGTCGCGGCGGGCCTTGCCGACAAATGCGAGGTGCAGGTGGCCTACGCCATCGGCGTGGCGCGTCCCCTGAGCCTCATGGTCGAGACCTTCGGCACCGAGCACGTTGACGCCGACCTCATCGAACGTGCGGTCGACGAGGTCTTCGACCTGCGTCCTGGCGCCATCCTTCGTGACCTCGACTTGCAGCGTCCCATCTATCGCAAGACGGCGGCATACGGGCATTTCGGCCGTGCGGAGTTTCCCTGGGAGCAGACCAACCGCGTTGACGAGCTCAGGGCCGCTTGCGGCCTGAGCTAGCCGGCGCATGCTCGTCGCCTCGGTCATAGTCGACGTACCGGCGCGCGCGCTCGACCGTCCCTTCTACTATCTTGTCCCCTCTGTGCTCGAGGCTGACGTGCATGTCGGTTGCGCCGTGAGCGTCGACTTCGCGAATCGCCCGGTCGGGCTATGTCATTGACCTCATGGAGATGGACGAAGACGGATGCGAAGAGGCCGTGGGCGACGTCGGCAAGCTAAAAGTGTTTTGACGGCGTCCTTTCGGACCCGTAGGCTTGGGACAAGCGTTGCGGCCCGTCTCGCCACCTGGATTTCCCGGGGAGTACCTCTGCGCGCTGCCGGATGCCCTGCACCTGTTCACCCCCCGGGGGTCGCCCAAGGTCAAGCGCGTGGACGGCACCTGGGAGATCGTCTTTCCGGGCGTCGGCCCCGTCGATGACCGCTGGGTCATCCCCACCGCTGCGGCGGCATCGTTCGTTCCGGTGAGCAGCGCCGTCAAGCAGCAGCGCGTCCTCGATGCGGTTTTCCTGTGGTGCCATGCGCGCAGCCGAGCTCTCCGCCATGCTCGGAAGCGTCAGTGCCACCCTCAAGTCACTCGAGAAACGTGGGGTCGTGCGCATCGAGCATCGCCGCCGCATGCGCGATGCGATGCCGGCAAGCGCGAACGCGTGCGCGGACGTCACCACCTGACGGCGGGTCAGTCGAGATGCCCTCGCGACGATAGGGACGGCGCTTGCGGGCGACGCCCCTTCCAACGTCGTCGTGGTCGATGGGATCACGGGATCGGCAAGACCGAGGTCTACCTGCGTGCCATCGCCGATGTGCAGCGCCGGGAAGTCCGCCATCGTGCTCGTTCCCGAGATAGCTCTCACGCCCCAGACGGTGGGCAGGTTCAGGGCGCGTTTCTCCGACGATGTCGCTGTGTTGCATTCGCGTCTTTTCGGCCGGCGAGCGATTCGACCAGTGGGACCTCGTGCGCAACGGCGAGGCGCATGTGGTCGTCGGCACCCGCAGCGCGCTTTTCGCTCCCTGCATGACCTCGGCCTCGTCATCATCGACGAGGAGCACGACCTCCTACAAGCAGGACAACGCTCCGCGCTACGACGCCCGTGTCGTCGCCTACGAGCTGGCGCGCATGCGTGGCGCGACGCTCGTGCTGGGCTCGGCGACGCCGGCATCGACACGCTCGCGTCGTAATGTGGGCGGCGTTCGCGGCGAGCGTGCGTGGCAGCATGTCACGCTCGGCGAACGGCCAGGTGGCCAGACCCTTCCCGACGTGCAGGTCGTCGACATGGCCGCCGAGTTCAGGGGCGGTCGCGCCCATGTTCTCCAAGGCGCTCGTCGAGGCGCTGCATGGCGTATACGAACGGGGCGAAGGCCGTCTTGCTGCTCAACCGGCGCGGATTCGCCTCTTCGTGCTCTGTCGCGAATGTGGCTTCGTGCCCGAATGCCCGCACTGTTCGACATCGCTCACCTTTCACGAGAGCGCGGGAACGCTCGTCTGCCACCATTGCGACCATTCCGAGCCCCTCCCCGCGGTTTGCCCGCAATGCGGAAGTCCCTACCTGCGCAAGTTCGGTGCCGGTAGGCCGAACGGGTGGAGGCCGAGCTGTGCCAGATCGTCCCGCGTCGACATGCCCGTCATTCGCATGGATGCCGACACCACGCGGGAGAAGGGCGCGCACGAGCGTCTGCTCGACGAGTTCCTCCTCGGCCCATGGTGGCATCTTGCTCGGTACCCAGATGATCGCGAAGTGGGCTGATTTCCCGACGTGACGCTCGTCGGCGTCATCAACGCCGATACGACGCTCAAGCTTCCCGATTTTTTTCGCGCATCCGAGCGAACCTTCCAGTTGCTCGAGCAGTGAGCGGCCGGGCAGGTCGTGCCGACAAGCCCGGGCACGTTATCGTCCAGACCTACTGGCCCGAGCATCCGGCCATATGTGCCGCAGCCGCGCATGATAGGGAGCGCTTCCTCGAAAGCGAGCCCGTTGCGCGAGGAGCTTGGCTATCCGCCCTTCACGCGTCTCGCGAACATCCTCGTCTGGGGTAGGGACGAGCGTCTGGTGCGTCAGGTCATCACCGAGGTGACGCTTGCCGTCAACTCGTCGATGGTGTCCGCCGGATGCGAATGGGACGTCCTGGCCCCGCACCATGCCTGCTTGCGGATCGCTTGCGGGCTGTACCGCTGGCATACGTTCGTCAAGGCCCCGGTCGACCGACATTTCCGCCATCATCGATCCGTTCTGAAGGCGCGCAAGGCGAACGCCGATGCGCGTTGCCGTCGACGTCGACCCGACAATCTGTTCTAGGACGACGGGGGATGAGACAACGTCTCGATGAGACAACGTCTCAGGGCAACTGTCTCATTTTGAAGCGGGCTGTCGGGAAGCGACCGTCGGAGCAAAGTAACTTTGCCTGCACGTATATTGTGAGGCAGAGGCCAAAATCATTGCCTCGTACTGCATTGCTGTATCCTATTTTCGCGTCGTTTCCTCCGTGGGGATAGGGCCCGCACGCGAAACGAATGGCACGACAGGAAAAAGGATCAGACAATGGATTACATCCGCGCAATCGAGCGTCAGCAGATCAAGGAGATTCCTGAGTTCTTCCCGGCTCCCATGTAAAGGTTCACTACCGCATCAAAGAGGGCAACCGCGAGCGCATCCAGGTGTTCGAGGGTGACGTCATCCGTCGTCATGGCTCTCCAACCGCGAGACCTTCACGGTTCGCAAGGTCTCTTCGGCGGGTGTCGAGCGCACCTTCCCCGTGCATTCCCCCAAGATCGAGAAGATCGAGGTCGTGCGTCATGGTCGCGTCCGTCGCGCCAAGCTGTACTACCTCCGCGACAAGGTGGGCAAGGCTGTCGTCTGCGCGAAAAAGGGCTTCTAATCAGCCTAACAAAGAAAAACGCGAAGAGGCCTCGCAGGGTACATACCTGGCGGAGTTTCATTCGCGGCGAGATCGTTCCCGAGGGCATCGTCGTCGGTATCGACGAGGTCGGCAGGGGATGGCCGGTCCGCTCATACGGTTGATGGCGCTGCCGGATGATCCGGCAAGTCATCGGACTCGATGACTCCAAGAAGCTCGCCCGCTGCGTCGTGCCGCGCTGGAAGAGCAGATGGACGAAGTGGCTCTTGGTGTGGGCATTGCAACGTTGAACCTGACGAAATCGATGCCTGTGGCATGGCCGCAAGCTTGCGTGTCGCGATGAAACGAGCCCTTACGGCATGCGAGCATGACCTTTGCCAAACGCGGGTACGTCGAAGATATCGCTGGCGTACTCATCGATGGTAATCCCGTTCACGTGCACGAGCGCGATCTGCGTCGTCAAGGGCGATGGAAAGCTTGCCTCGCATTGCCGCGGCAAGCATCGTTGCCAAAGTCACTCGCGACAACCTGATGGTCGATTTTGCCAATGAGCATCCCGCCTATGGTTTGAGAGCAACAAGGGGTACGGATCTGCCGGGCATATCGCCGCCCTCAGGGAACACGGGGCAAGTCCGGTCCATCGGCAGAGCTTTCTCGGCAACATACTCGCCGAGCAACAATCCCTGTTGTAGTAGAATGACAGGTCATGCGCATGCGATGCGTATGCTTCGTCGTGCGCAGAACGCGAAGCGAATACACTTTGCAAGCAACGTACGGGAGTTATAGATGACGCAACGCAAGTCGTCCGCAGGTGGCTCCGGCAAGAAGCCCGAATCGGACATCGAGAAGGAGAAGCGCCAAGGAGCGCGAGAAGGCCGCCAAGAGGCGCGCCAAGGAGCGCGAGAGGCAGGAACGCGACGCCGAACGGTATCGCAGGCTGCCGAAGCCGCGCGCAAGCGCGCCGCCGACGAGCGCGCCAAGCAGGCTGCCCTCGAGAACGACCCCGTCTACCAGGAAAAGAAGCGCAAGGAAGCCGAAAGGCTCAAGGAGCGCGGCAAGCGCGAGATGGAAAGGCAGCGCAAGCGCTCGGAACGTCGTCCGCCGCCGCGGCCCGCTCCAAGGCAAAGATAGACGAGCGCGATGCCCAGAAGTCCACCGGCATCTCGAGTGTCGAGCGCAAACGTCGCCAGCGCGAGTACGCCGACCTCGAGCGTCGCCAGGCACTCGCGAAGCAGAAGAAGAGCGCTCCTCGAAGTCGAAGCGCAACAGCAAGAGCCTCGCCTGCCTCGTCCTCATCGTCATCCCTCGCCATCGCCTCGGCCATCGCGTTGTACCCCCCGCAGGACAAGATCACCATGGGTCTCGACATCCAGGGCGGCGTCTCGGTCAACCTCAAGGCATCCACGACCGACGGGTCGCCCATCACCGCCGAGCAGATGGACCAGACGCAGCTTGTCATCTCCAATCGCGTCAACGCCTCCGGTGCCGCCGCGGCGACCATCCAGCAGCAGGGCAACGACGCCTTCTCGTCCAGGTTCCCGGTGCCGCCGAGAACTCCCAGGCCATCCTCGACACGCTCAGCAGCCAGGGTGTCCTGGAGTTCGTGGACGTCGGGACCATTACTGACGAGACCGCACGCACGTTCATTCAGCAGGGGCTCACCGGCATGAACCTCAAGAAGGAAGGCGTCACGTACACGCCGTTCATGACGGGGCGAGGAAGTCGATAACGTCACGGTCGACCGTCCGCAGGCCCGGCCGAATATGCCGTCAACCTGCAGCTTGACGGTACGGGTACCGCCGAGTTCGTTGCGGTGACGCGCGAGCTCGTGAGCACGCACGGGCAGATAGCCATCTTGCTCGATGGCGTCGTCGAGTCGGCTCCCGCAGTGCAGGCCGCCATCACCAACGGACAGGTGCAGATCACCGGCAACTACACGGTCGAGGAGGCAAACGCCCTCAAGACGATCATCGACCCGGCTCGCTGCCGGTTTTCGCTGTCCATCGAGCAGGCCTCCACGGTCGGCCCCACGCTCGGCCAGCAGGCGTTGTGGTCGGGCATACTGCCGCCCTCATCGGCATCGCGCTCGTCATCGTCTGGATGCTCGTCTTCTACAAGGGCCTGGGTCTTCTGCCCGCGGCTTCGATTTTCCTCATGTCGGTCGTCTATCTCGGCTTGCTCGCCCTACTCTCGCAGGTGGGATGGTTCTCCCCTCACCTTGCCCGGCATCGCGGGCATCATCGTCAACATCGGCATGTCCGCCGACTCCTCGATTCTCATCATGGAATGCTTCCACGAGCAGATACGCGAGGGCAAGTCGGTCAAGACGGCAGCCACCGTAGGTGTCAAGGAAGGTATCTTCACCTCGCTTGACGCCGATGTTGTCACGCTTGTCTCCGCGTTCATCCTCTACTCTTCGCCATGGGCGACGTGCGCGGCTTTCCGGCCTTACGCTTGCGCTCGGCATTATTTGCGACCCGTCGTGATGGCCCTGTTCAGCGGGCCCATCATGCGCATCCTTGGCCCGCGCGTCATCGACCGCCATCCCGCGTTCTGGGGTATCGTCGATGACGTCAACGAGGGCGAATACATCGTGAAGGAGGCGGTGTAAATGTACTCGTTGAGACCACATACGAAGATCGACTTCGTCAGGCTCTGGAAGTACGGCTTCAGGCTCTCCGGCGTTCTCATCGCCCCCTTGCCCTCGTCGGCTTTCGTCGTGAGCACGGTTCTCACGGGAGCCCCCGCTCACGCTCTTCGGCACCGAGTTCTCGGGCGGCACCTCGATCCAGATAAACGATGCCGGCGACGTCACCGAAGATGAGCTCGAGGATGCGTTCAACAAGGCCGCGAGCAAGCTCGGCTACGAGACGCAGATATCCTCCATCCAGACGGCCGCGAGCATGTCCGGTGGCAATGGCTACATCGTCAAGACGACCGATACCGTTTCGACCAACGCGAGCGAGATCATGAGCGAGGTCGAGGGAGCTCGACATAGACGAGAACGCGGTCGAGATCGAGACCATCGGCGCGAGCTGGGGTGCCTCGGTCATCTGGAGTTCGGTCCTCGCGTTCTTCCTGTCATGCCTGGGCATCCTCGCCGTCATCGCCATCCGCTACCGCGAACCGCGCATGGGCGTCGTCGCGCTCATCTGCCCTGTTCCATGACATGATCGTCGTGCTGGGCATCTACGCCTGGGCGGGTCTGTTCTTCCACATGGAGATCACCTCCGACGTCATCGCGGCGTTGCTCGCCATCATCGGCTACTCGCTCTACGACACCGTCGTCGTGTTCCATCGCATCAGCCGAAACGCCTCGCCGCAGATGAAGTGCTTCTTCACCTGCGCCAACACCTCGCTCAACGAGGTCATCGTACGTACGATCAACATCGTCGATCACCTCGGTCATCCCCTGTGCTGTTCATGCTGATCATCGGCACCGACACGCTCGTTGACTTCGCCTTCGCGATGTTCTGCGGCATGCGTCGGCGTCGGCGTCCCGCGCCCATCTACACCTGGAAGGACGACCCGTCGCCCGTCTCTCCCTACGAGGTCGTCCAGTCGCCGTTCACCAAGCAGATGATGCTCGAGGCACGGGAAACCGCCGAGACGCCCGTCTCGAGCGCGAAGCCCGGTAAGTAAAGGTCAAGCAGGAGGAGAAGGACGCCCTGCTCAAAGGCTAAGGAGACCGAGAAACATGCCGACGAGCGCATCAGGCACACGGCAGGGCGAGAAGCTTGACGAGCTCAGGCAAGAAAAAGGAGACCGAGTCGAGATCGACCGTCAGATCGCCCCCGACATCTTTGCGGGGTCGGATTGGGACATCGACGAGGGCAGGCAATCCGCAGCCTCGGATGAAAGGGGGTCCTGAGGCGGCACAAGATGAGCAGCGACATGATGACGCTGCGAGGGACGAGACTTCCGGCAACGCGGACGATGGCGACGATGCCGAGCCTGATGGGGCCGAAGCCGTCGTGCGGGAGGCAGACGACTCTCCGGAAGCCGAACTGGGACGACGGAGATTCGCAGGAGGCTTCCGCGACGAGCGGGCAAGTACTTCGGCCGCCAAACCCGTGGATTCGGTGATGACACCATCACGACCACGACGAGCTTCGTACGCAGTACGTGACCGGTGAAGACGACGATGACCCCGGAGCTAGGTTGCGACCACAGCCCCGGGTTCTCATGGACGTGGATTCATCGAGGCGGGCCGTCGATCGCGGCCCGTTTCGGGTATTCGGACAAGATCGCGTGTTCCGTCCAAAAGGCGCATCGGAGGAAACGACCGTGTCTTCAGCGTTATGCGACAATCCGTATATGAACGATCATCGCGAACATACTCAGATTGGATAGTCGCCCCCGTTGACGAGGAGGCGGCGCACGATCGCCCTGGCATGCAATCTCGCCCCTTTCTTTCGCGGGTCCTCGTCTCGCGTGGTGTCGACACCGGATGCCGCACGGTCGTTCCTGGCCCCCGCGTCGAGCGCGATTGGGTGGATCCAGCCGCGATTCCCGGCATGTCCGAGGTCGTCGATTGCCTACGAGCCGCCATCGAGGGCAAGAAGCGCATCCTCGTCTTTGGCGACTTCGACGTTGACGGCATTACGGCCACGGCTCTTCGGTGCCGGGCGCTTGCGCCGATGCGCACGGGCTCATTCCGCATCGCTACGATGAGGGATACGCCCTGTCGGAGGCCGCGATCGAGCGTGGCATGGCATGCCATCCGACCTCATCATGACCGTCGATTGCGGCATATCCTGCGCGAACGAGGTCGAAGACCTTCGCGCGCGGCGTCGAGGTCTGCATCACCGATCATCACGAGCCGGGCGAGGCCGTTCCCCGTCAACGTTCCCGTTGCCGACCCAAAGCTCGACCCCCACGTGCCCGTCGCGTGATCTCGCCGGTGCGGGTGTCGCCCCTCAAGCTCTTCTGCATGCTTCGGTGCCGCGCTGGGCAAAGCCAGACCTTTGGTCGATCTCACCGACCTCGCCGCGCTCGGCACCATCGCCGACCTCATGCCGCTCATGGGCGAGAATCGCGCCCTAGTGGCACACGGCCTTGCGCACATGCGCAACGATACGCGCGTCGGGCTGCTCGCCCTGGCGGCCGTCTGCGGGATCGAAATCGACGCCATTGACCGCGACGCGGCTATCCTTCTCGCTCATTCCGCGTCTCAACGCGGCGGGTCGCATGGGCGACGCGAGCATAGGCTATGACGCTGATGTGCGACGATCTCGATCGCGCTTCCAACGTATCGCCGGCCAGCTCGAGCAAGTCAACGAGCAGCGGCGTCAGACGGAAGTCGAGCTCAACGCCCAGGTCGAGGAGCAGCTTTCCCATGCGCATGGCGACGATGCCACGGGTCGCCGGCGAAGGCTGGAGGGGTGCGGCACGTCGCTCTCCCCGCATCGCCTGCTCCCGCAAGAGGCCCGTCATCATCTTCTCGATCGAGGATGGCAGGCGCGCGGCTCGGGTCGTTCGTATGGCGATGTCGAACCTCTTTCGAGCTCGCAAGTGGCTGCTCCGGACCCTTCGAAAGTTCGGGGGTCATGCGGCTGCCATCGGCATAACGCTTCCCGCAGACAAGCTCGACGAGCTCCAGGCGGCGTCTATGTGCCCAGCTGGTCGAGATGCAACACGATGCGCCAGGTCCCGGCGTGCGCGTTGACGCCGTCGCGCGTCGAGGAATGCACCCTCGAGCAGTTCTCGAACTCGACTCAGCCCTGCGGCAATGGCAACCCCATGCCGCTTCTCGCCTTGCGGGACGTCTTTCTCGATAACCGCACGGTCGTGGGCAAACAGGGTAATCACTTCGCCTTCGACGCGAGTGACGGGACCGCCCGGGTTTCGGGCATCTTCTTCGGTCCGCAGGACCTCCAGGAGCTCGTGGATTGCACGACGATCTGCGACGTGGTCTTCGAGCCCGACGTCAACGAGTTTCGCGGACGCAAGACCCCCAAGCCTGCCGACGAAGGAGATACTCTTCGATTCCAGCCCCGCCGCGCAGACGGATATGTCCCATCACATCGACGAGCTCTTCGAGCGACAAGGGGAAATCTGCGAGACGGGCGATTACGCTGGCATCACGCAAGTCGCGCGTTTCAACACCAAGGTGGTCGGTGTCACCTACGAAAACCGCCAGGATGTCCTCGCATCGCTCGAGCCCGGCGTCGAGCTCTTGCTCAGGCGCGATTCCCAGAACGAATACGATGCGAATGCCATCGCCGTGACCTTGCTCGACGGCATCCAGCTCGCTATCTCAACAAGCACCTCGCCAAGCAGCTCGCCCCTGCCATGGACGCCGGCACACCCTACGATGCCGCCGTGAGCGCCGTGACGGGCGGGCCGGCAGATCCTATGGCCGACGTACGCTCGCCCGGACCACTCGGCGTGCGCGATCCCGGCGTGGTCGACCGCAGCTACGGTGTCAACATCGTCGTGCGACGCACCGACCTCGACATGGGACAGACGGTAAACGACGTCTAGGAGCACAGGCGCTCGCTACTCGAGGCGCGTGAGCGCTGGGCGTCCCCTTCCGACGACCTGGAAGATGCCCTGCGCACCGCTCTCATCGGCAACCATGCCCTACATGATGCGCAGGCTCGCGCGCTCGACGCCCTCGCGCACGGACGCAATACGCTTGCCATCATGGCAACGGGGCGCGGCAAGTCGCTCATATTCCATTTGCATGCTGCGCGCGCCGCCCTGCTCGAGGGCAAGGCCTGCGTCTTCGTCTATCCGTTGCGTGCCCTCGTGGCGGACCAGGCCTTCCATCTCCAGGAGGTCTTTGCCCAATTCGGGCTCACGGTCTCCGTTCTCACGGGCGAGAGTTCCGAGGAGGCACGTGCCGGGGCCTACGCGGGTCTAGCTGATGGCAGTGTCAACTGCGTGCTCACTACGCCCAGTTTCTCTCCATACACGCCGCGCGTTTCGCGCAATCTGGGTAGCGTCGGGTTCGTTGTCGTCGACGAGGCCCATCACGTCGCCTTGGCCCGGACGGGCAACCGCAGCGCCTACGCCACGCTCGACGCCACGCTCGCGACCCTCGGAAACCCGCTCGTCCTCGCCGTCACGGCAACGGCCGGCAGCAGGTCTGAGGTCTACGTTCCGTGCTCTCCATCGACGGCTCGTCCTCGACCCGACGGTGCGAATCTCCACGTCGACGACCACCGCGACGTCCGCGATCGAGCAGTATCTCGCCGGCATTTCGCGAGCGGGAAGTGCGTCGCTACGTCAATTCCCCGACCAATCGCTCTCGCTTGCCCGCATGTTGCGCAAGCGCCTCCCCAATCTCGCCCCGTACATCGGAATGCTGGCCTGTCAAAGCCCCGACCGCAAGGCTATCGAGGATGCCTTCAGGAAAGGAGCTGCGCTGCATCATCTCCCGAGGCCTTCGGCGAGGGTATCGACATTCCCGATATCGAGCATGTCATCCTGTATCACCCTGCCGTTCAATGACATCGAGTTCAACCAGATGTCCGGCCGGGCGGGTCGTGATGGTCGCGATGCGACGATCCACCTGCTCTTTGGCTATGGCGATGCGCGCGCATCAACGAGACCATACTCGAGTCCGGTGCTCCGCCACGCGAGCCCCTCGTCGTTCTCTATCGCGTCTTGCGCGAGCTCGCGCAAACGGGCGCAGGCGAAGGGTGACGGGGGATTCTCCTGCACCAATCGCGAATTGGCCGATCGC
>VOFB01003726.1_pt1 | contig 11937 bp, 16 predicted proteins | sample 5384141 | NCBI WGS metagenome assembly VOFB01 (sample SAMN12384721, study PRJNA508395) | human gut metagenome | isolation source: healthy gut A | host: Homo sapiens
GTAATTACATTTATTAATCAATTTATCTATCTTGTAAGACAATTTTAACATATCAAATATATAAACGCAATGATTTTTAGATATTATTTGTTACGAAATTTCACTATATGTTTTTGTGCAATATGACAGATTTTATTTAAAATAATAGTAATTAATATCGGTACAAACAGACCAAATATAAGATATACAAAAGCCCCATTTTGGAATCATCACGCAAATCCATAGGCTTATCAACTACACCTTCAATATTTATTTCGCCCTCGCATAAAGCGTAATAGACTTTATGCGTTTTATTTTTACGGCATTGGCTGTAAAACGGTTTTTGGCTATGAGAACAAGCCCTGAGGTATCCTTGTCCAGTCGGTTAATTGCGGAATACAAAACGGCTTGCCGTTTTGACTGCAATAGTACGAAACAATATTTGCAAGCGTATCGCTTTGGTGCTGCTTTACAGGATGAACAGGCATGGAATGCGGTTTGTTTACCACAAGAAAATGTTCATCCTCATATCTTATATCAAGTGTCCCCTTTGTCGGTTCAATTTCACATTTTTCATCGGGGAATTGCAATTGAAACAGTTTTCCGCTTTGCACACAGTCAATTGTTTTAAAATTTTCCCGTCCATCAAAAATACCGTCTTTTCTCTTTTCAGTCGTGTTATTATTCTTGCAGAAAGACCGCATTTATCACGCAGAAATCTTTGAGCAAGCATATTGTCACATTCGTCAGGTACGGAAAAATACAGTCTGTCAGACATAAATCATCCTCCAAACAAAAAACAGAATTATCAGCTGAATAATAAATATTATCGGTATGCCGAGCATAAATTTAATGTGTCTTGTTTTGTGTCTGATTAATTGCATTGTAATGTACATTGCAACACTTCCTCCGAGTGCGGAGAGAATCAGCAATGTGCTTTCTCTTACTCTCCATTTGCGGTGAATTGCAAAGTATTTGTCACAGACTGTTACGATAATTGATATCAGGCTGATGATGCAAATGTATATGATGAAAATTTCCATGAAAACTCCAAAGGATGATTTGATTGAAAAACAAAAAGATTGTTCCGATTATTGTATCTCTAATAGCTATGTTAAGCGTTATCTGCATAAGCTCATTTACAAGAGAAAAACCGCCGAAAAAGCAGAATGATATCAACAATATTGCAGCCTTATCATCAAAGGCAACTGCCGACACCACCGAAAGTGATGAAGAAATGCGTGGTGTGTGGGTATCGCATATGGAGCTTTCTATGGAAAATGAAAGCTCAAAAACACAAAAAGCGTTTGAAGATAAATTTACCGAAATAGCACAAAAATGCCGTGAAAGCGGTTTCAACACGCTTATTGTACAGGTACGCCCCTTTTGTGACGCATTATATAAGTCAAGCTATTTTCCGTGGTCATATTCTCACGGGAACGCAGGGTGAAAAATCCTCAATATGACGCACTGCAAATTATGTGTGATACATGCAAAGAAAACAATTTGAAAATTCATGCGTGGATTAATCCATACAGAGTCAGTTCAAATGAAACTCCGAAAAAACTTTCAGACAACAATCCTTACATAAAGAATTCGAAATAGGTATAAAAACCGATAACGGAATTTTCCTTGATCCGTCAAATGAAACTGCACAACAGCTGATTAGTGACGGTGTAAAGGAAATTGCGGAAAAATTATGATGTTGACGGATACAATTTGACGACTACTTCTACCCTACTGAGGATGAAAGTTTTGATAAAAAGCAGTATGAGGCTTATATTGAAAAATACGGTAAAGAAAACTCTATGAGTCTTGATAATTGGCGAATGCAAAATGTAAATACGCTGATTTGTAAGGTTTACAGAACAATAAAAAGTGTGGATTCGTCAGTTGAGTTCGGCATATCACCGCAAGGAAATATAGGTAACAATGACGGATTGTATGCCGATGTAAAATCGTGGTGTACCTGTAAAGGCTTTGCAGATTACATCTGTCCGCAAATTTACTTTAGCCTTGAAAACCCGGCTCTAACTTTTGAAGACTGCCTTGACAGCTGGACATCTCTTGATTTTGACGAAAATGTAAAACTGTATGTCGGTCTTGGCGGTTATAAGGCAAGTAACGGCGAATATGACGAAAAAACATGGCTTTTAAGTGACAGTATTCTTGCCGATGAATACGATATTTTGCGTAACAACAAATCTGTCAGGGGCTTTATGCTTTACAGCTATAGTTGTCTTGAGGATGATACTGCAAAAAAGAGATTAATAATCTGATTAACGCTTTAAACTAATTCAGCGTCGCAGTAGTCATCAAATGATTTTGTGATTTTCACATCAATAATTTTACCACAGAGACTTGTATCTTCCGAATTAATATGAACAGGCGTGTAGTTCTTTGTGTAACCCTCAAGATAACCGTGACGAAGTCTTTCAACGAGAACAGATTCACAAAGGCCAACCTGATCTTTAAGAAATTCCCTTCTGGTTTCATCGCAGACCTGCTCCATAATTTTGGCTCTCTGCTCTTTGATTTGGGGATCAATTTGATTTGGTGCTTTATCGGCAACAGTGCCTTTACGGCGTGAATACGGGAAGATATGCACCTTTGCAAAGCCGATTGACTTAACAAAATCAAGAGATGCGTTGAAATCTTCCTCTGTTTCACCTGCAAATCCAACCATTACATCGGTTGTCATAGAACTGTTTTCAAAAGCGTTTCTGAGATTTGCAACAATTTCAGCGTATTCTGCACAATTGTAGTGACGGTTCATTGCTTTGAGTGTGTTATCGCAACCGCTCTGCAGTGAAAGATGAAACTGCGGACAGAACTTTGGCTGTGCGGCAAGACGGGCAATCATTTCTTTATCCATTCTTTCCGGTTCGATTGACCCGAGTCTTACACGGTCGATTCCGTCAACGGAACAAGCACATTCTACAGCATCAGCAAGATCAAAATCTTCGTCAAGACCGTAGGCGGAAAGGTTAATACCAACGAGAACAACCTCACGGTAACCGTTTGCGGCAACCTGAATAAGCTCTGCCTTTAAATCTTCAAGAGATTTTGAACGCACTCTGCCCCTTGCATACGGAATAATGCAGTAAGAACAAAATCTGTTGCAACCGTCCTCAATTTTAATGAAAGCTCTTGTATGCTCTCCGAGTGACGATACGGAAAGGTTTTCGTATTTTTCGCCTTTTCCGATATGCTCTGTTATATGAACAAATTTCTGTTTTTCTTCGAGAAACTTGTAAATTGAAGGAACGAGTTCGGCTCTCTTTGCATTGCCGAGTACGATATCGCAATTTGAAAAGTTCTCGCTTTCTTCGGGGAAAGCCTGTGGCATACAGCCGGTAAGAATAACAATTCCGTCAGGATTTTCACGGCGGACACGGTTGAGAATCTTGCGGTTTTTTGCGTCACTTACGGATGTTACCGTACAGCTGTTTACGATTGTTATGTCAGCCCTGTCCCTGTCATCCGAGAGAAGAAAACCGTTTTTCAGCATATCTTCACGCATTGCCTGTGACTCATACTGATTAACCTTGCAGCCGAGTGTAATTATATTAAAATTCATTCACTAACCATCCTTTTTGGGTAAATAGTTGAAATTGCAAAAATTCATTAATTCGTTGTTGATTTAGACAAAAATTAATGATAAAATATAGACTAGATGAACAATGGAGGTGAGATCTTGTTTTCTGTACCGGTTTCCGTTAAAAATAAAAAGAAATGATTGATATGTTTGAAACTCTTGCTCACTTTCCGGATACAGTAATGATGCTAAGAAACGGCGATAATACTGTTGACGCTCATTCGTTGATGGGATTTTTTGCAATTGACGAAAAAATTCCGATTGAACTTCTTCTTGAATCAGAACCTGATGATAATCTCAAACAGGCGATTTCTAAATTTGCTTTTGTTAATGCATAAAAATAATATATACATACTGTTAAGCCCTATGACCAAAGTCATAGGGCCTTTTTGTTTGTGCTTTTAGTTATGAATTTTTGTCAACAACATGGAACTTTTTAAGGTTTCCTGTCTTTTCGCTTCTTTTTTCAAGTTCGGCAAGAACATCTTCAAGCGGAATGCCGAGCTTTACCATCATTACAGTAAGATGATAGATAAGGTCTGCAATTTCATAAACAGTTTCGCTGTTATCATCATTTTTGCCGCAATGATTGTTTCACTGCACTCCTCGCCTACTTTTTAAGAATCTTGTCAATTCCTTTATCAAAGAAGGTAGCAAGTGTATGAACCCTCTTTTGGATTATCTCGTCTGTTTTCTACTGTAGCATAAAGTGCTTCAAGAACTTCTCTGTCGTTCATATTAAAATTCTCCTCATTTTAATTTTTTAAAAAAGCAGGAATGATTTCCCGTGTGGCAGGCCGCACCTGTCTGTTCAACTGTGATGAGCAATGTATCGTCGTCGCAGTCGGCATATATGTCAATTACCTTTTGTAAATGACCTGATGTTGCACCCTTGTTCCAAAGCTCCTGACGGCTTCTTGACCAGAACCATGTGTAACCGGTTTCAAAAGTTTTTTGCATACTTTCACGGTTCATATATGCAAGCATAAGTACCTCACCTGTTGACTTTTCCTGAATAATTGCGGGAATAAGTTCGGATTTTACAAAATATTTATCAAGATCCATAATTACCTCAGATTTTATTTGTTACTTCAATCGCCTGTTTCAAATCGAGCGAACCTGTGTAGATAGCCTTACCGCAGATTGCACCGTAGACATCGAGTTCTGCAAGATTTATGATATCCTTTGAGAACTGCAACACCGCCGCTTGCGATAATATTACAGCTGACTTCGTGAGCAAAGGTTATCAAGCTGTTTAAGGTTAGGACCTGCAAGAGTACCGTCCTGATCAATGTCTGTGAACACAATAGTCTTTACTCCGACATTTTCCATACGCTTTGCAAGCTCAATGTAGTTGATTTCCGAATTGTCAATCCAACCTTCTGCACGAACCATACCGTCCTTTGCATCAATGCCAACTACAATTCTCTCACCGTATTCTTTTACGGCATCAATAACAAGCTGCTGGTTTTTAACTGCGGCTGAACCGAGAATAACACGGTTTATTCCTCTTGAAAGATAATATTCAACCGCTTTCATATCACGGATTCCTCCGCCGACCTCAACAGAAAGTCCCGAGGCTTTTGCAACATCTGCAATAAGATCGGCATTAACAAGCTTTGCGTCTTTTGCACCGTCAAGGTCAACCATATGCATCCACTCTGCACCTGCGTCAGCAAAGCCCTGAGCGGCAATATACGGGGACTCTGCTACCTTCTGAACGGTTGCATAATCACCCTTAAAAAGACGGACACAATTGCCGTCTTTTATGTCAATAGCGGGTAAAATAATCATTATAACACTCCTTTAGTAGAAAGAAGTACATTTGAAGAATTTTGCTTTACTGCAAGGCGGAGTGCGTGTGCGCAAGCCTTGTACAAAGCCTCTGTGATATGGTGAGAGTTGTCACCGTAAACAGATTTGAGGTGAAGTGTGATTTGTGCGTTAAATGCAAATGCACGCATAAATTCTACTGTCATTGAACAGTCATAGCCGCCGCATCTTTCCTGCGGAAAATCAGCATCGAATACAAGATAAGGTCTGCCGCTGATATCAACCGATGCAAACGCAAGCGCTTCGTCCATAGGAACATAAAAACTGCCGAATCTTTCAATTGACTCTTTGGTTGAAAGAGCCTCTGCAAATGCTTTGCCGAGAACTATACCTGTGTCTTCAACGGTGTGGTGCTCGTCAACATAGAGGTCACCTTTACCGAAACCTCAAGTCCGAATCTGCCGTGAGTGGCAAACGAATTGAGCATATGGTCAAAAAAGCCTATGCCTGTATCAATTTTAATATCGCCGCCGTCAAGATTAAGTTTTAGCTTTATGTCGGTTTCCTTCGTTTTACGCTCAACATATGCACTGCGCATATAATCACCTCGATAAATAAGTTTTAATGCAACTTATCAGTTCTTCGTTTTCTTCTTCTGTGCCAACGGAAATTCTGATGTAATCGCCCATGAAACGGATTACAATTGAATTGTCCTTTAGATAGTTCCACAAGTCTTTGCCGAATGATGTTTTAACAAAAACAAAGTTTGCACAACTGTTGTAAACCTTAAAATCATCGGAAAGAGCGGACAACTCCATTAAGTCATTATACAGCTTTTCTCTGTTTCTGACAATTGTTTTTTGTCTGTTTTTGAGATAATCTTTATTTTTATATATTATACTGCCGACAACCTGAGAAAATGTGTTTACATTGTACGGAGATTTTACCGCTTTTACAGCTCTTGAAATTGTTTCATTTGCAACGGCAAAACCGAGTCTGAGTGCCGCAGAGCCCACTGCCTTTGATGCGGTTCTGAAAATAATGAGATTTGAATACTTTTTCGACCTCATTTATTAGACTCTGATCCCAGAAATCCATATATGCTTCGTCAAGAATTACAAGTGCATTTACGCTTGTAACAAGCCTGCGTGCATCTACGGCGGTCATACCCTGCCCTGTCGGATTGCATGGGTTTGAAAAGAGTAGAAGTTTGATATTGTCACGATTTACCTTTTCAATAAGTGCATCCGTATCAATTGAAAGGTCATCGGATTTGATAAATGTGTCACATTCAACCTCACAGATTGATGAATAAAATTTGTACATTGAAAAATCGGGAGCAACGCAAAGCATCCTGTCCCCTTTTTCCATAAATGCGGCTTCAATCAAAAAGATAAGTTCATCTGAGCCGTTGCCTGCGGTTACATATTTTGGATTGATACCGTAATAATCCGCAAAAGCCGTAACAACCTTTTCCGCAAGCGGATCGGGATAGCGGTTGAAATCAATTGTATCAATTGCATTTTTGATTTCTTCTTTGATGAAATCAGGATAATTTTCAGGACATTCGTTTGCATCAAGTCGAATTTTATATGTACCGCTGATTGGTTCATACGGTTCAAGTTCACGGATTTTTTGTTTAATTCATAAGGCATTGCATAACTTCCATTCTTATTTCATATCAAAACGCACTTTAATTGAATTTGCGTGTGCTGTAAGTCCTTCTGTTTCTGCAAAGCGAACTACATCTTCGGCATCTTTTCTCAAAGCGTCTTCCGTATAGTAAATAAAGCTTGATTTTTTTACAAAGCTGTCTACCGAAAGAGGTGAGAAAAATCTTGCCGTGCCGCTTGTCGGAAGAACATGGTTAGGACCGGCAAAATAGTCGCCCAGAGGCTCGGGACTGTAGTTGCCGAGAAATACAGAGCCGGCATTATCAAGCTTGCCGACATACTCCATTGGGTTTTCACAACAAACCTCAAGATGTTCGGGAGCAAGCTCGTTAGCAAATTCAATCGCCTGTGACATATCACTGCATACAATAACTGCACCGAAATTGTCAACCGATGAGCGGATAATATCTTTTCTTGAAAGAGCGGTCATCTGCTTTTCAAGCTCTGTTTCAGTTTCTTTGGCAAGCTCTTCGCAGTCGGTAAGCAGAATTGCAGACGCAAGCCTGTCATGCTCTGCCTGACTCATAAGGTCTGCGGCAAGGAATTTTGGATTTGCAGACTTATCGGCAATGATGAGTATTTCACTCGGACCGGCAATCATATCAATGTCAACTGTTCCGTAAAGAAGTTTTTTGCTGTTGCAACAAAGATGTTGCCGGGTCCTACGATTTTATCAACCTTTGGTACGGATTCCGTACCGTATGCAAGTGCGGCTACTGCCTGTGCACCGCCCATAAGGAAGATTCTGTCAACACCTGCTACCTTTGCGGCGGCGATGATATTCGGATTCGGTGTACCGTCCTTCTGCGGAGGTGTACACATAATAATTTCCTCAACACCTGCAATTTTAGCGGGAACTGCGTTCATAAGAACTGATGAGGGATATGCCGCAGTGCCGCCCGGAACATAGATACCTACTCTTTTAAGGCCTCTGATTCTCTGCCCCATCATTACGCCGTTATTCTTTGTTGTGAGCCAGCTTTGCTGAACCTGTCTTTTATGGAAATCAGCAATATTTGCGGCTGCCTTTTTGATTGTTTCGAGATAATCCTTATCGCATTTTTCAATAAGGCTGTCGATTTCATCGGAAGTGATTTCTACCTTTTCAGGTGCTTTTCCGTCAAATTTAACGGTATATTCCTTTACGGCTTTATCACCGTTTTCTGCAACATTTTCGATGATTTCCGAAACAATCGGAACTACATTTTTATCTGAATTCTGCGCTCTCTTTTTGAGCAAATCAATAAATTTATATTCGTTTTTTCCGTCTGCTACAACAGTTGTAATCATTTTGTGACAGCCTCCAGTTTCTTCTGCAATTCTTCAATTTCAGCCTTGCGCAGTTTAAGACTTGCCGTATTGGCAATAAGTCTTGCTGAAATATCACATACCCATTCAATTACTTCAAGTCCGTTAGCCTTGAGCGTTGAACCCGTTTCTACTATATCTACAATACCGTCTGCAAGACCTACAAGAGGAGCGAGTTCAACCGAGCCCTCAATCTTAATGATTCTTACATCCATATTTTTATCGTCAAAAAATGCCCTGGTTACATTGGGATACTTTGACGCAATTGTCTTTGTTTTGTAACCGCCGTAAAAATCGGAGTTTTTGTAGCAAAGAGCAAAACGGCATTTGCCGAATCCTAAGTCGAGAAGTTCATAAAAAGATGAACCGTTTTCAAGAATTGTATCCTTGCCAACGACACCAAGGTCACACACACCGTGCTCAACATATGTAATTACATCTGCGGCTTTCGCAAGCACAACTTCAAAATCATTATTGCCGATCGGGAGAATAAGCCTTCTTCCTTTGTTTTTACTTCATCACAATTATATCCGATTTTTCAAGAAGTTCAATTGTGGTCTTTTCAAGTCTGCCCTTTGTCAGAGCAATTCTTAATGGTTTCATATTTAATCCTTTCCGACAGCTTGATTATATATTTCAACTTTGCAATTCCTCTTGATTTTGCAAACTGTTCGTTTCTTCAGTTTCACGCTGAACTGAACTGCCTTTTATTCCTTTTTCGTTAAGTCGTCAACATATCTGAGAGTCATTTCATGTGTGCAAAACGAGATGATTATTCGAATAATTTACATCATCATCGGAAAGAATGATTTCATTGTAATTGCGTCTGTAGCATCAATCGCAAAGCCTGCCGCACCCATAGGAGCGTCAAATTCGCTGAAGATCATCATATGCCTCCCGAAATAACAGCGTCACCGATTCCGTTAATATACCCTGAAATACGATTCCCGTATAATGTCGTTTCTCTGAACAAGTCCGAGGTCAATGATAAGCTTGTTGCGAGTTCAAGCGCGGAAAGTTCTTTATAGGTGAGTGGAAGGAGATAATCAAGAGCGTTTTCGGCGCCTGTACGCTGCAGATGTCATATATATCAAAACGCTGCTTCACCGCCGAAAGTGACGGGAGCGAACAGATTGCGGAAACAGTCTTCAAGGTTTGAGTTTGTCGAAGATTGTTAAGTGCCGAGTAGTTTTTACTTTCGATTGATACCCTGATTTTTCTTTGTAATCGTTATCAATATCAGTTTTTTGACAGAGCATTGAATACTTCGGCGTGTCGAGTTCAATTTGAAATCATCGGCAACGGCTGAAATGCTTTTTATTGCCGAGGTGAGAATTTCAAGGTCGGCTCTTTTTTCCTTTTGCCCCGAGAAGTTCAACGCACCCATCTGAAATTCGTTTCTTCTTCCTGCAAAGTGACGGATTGTTGCGATATACTGCCTGCTTGTAGTAAAGTCGAACAGGAAGTGTATTGTTTTTAAGTCTTGTAGAAACCATTCTTGCAATCGGCAGAGTGGAGTCAGGACGGCAACAAGAAGCCTGCCTTTGTTATCGGTTGTCTTGAACATTGACTCCTGCGAATTCCGCTTGACGAATTAAGTATCATAAATTCAAACAGGAGTTATTACCCGTTTAAATCGCCTTTTACAAGCCACCTTTTCAATTCTTGTGCAGATATAATCCATAGCGGAACATTCGAAAGACCAGTGCTTTAATTTCCCTCAGAATATTTTAAATTCTTTTCATGAGCTATAACGCTTTAGTGTGTTAATACGGTAATATGCTAACACTAAATTTGATTTGTCAACACTATTCAGATGAGAACGAAATTTTACGATTATTCATTTGTATTATCTGAGATTCGTCTTCATCATTTGTTTTGTTACGGTTGATGAATTTCATAAATTTTCTCTTTGCTGCATTTCTTTTTCTTCACGAAGTTTTTCTGCTCTGCGGCAATTTTGGTATAGTTAAGCACCTCAAAATCAAGAGCCTCCTGAGCAATTCTTCCCTTTGAGTCAATTTTGTTTTTAACTCTCTTGCCGACAAGAGCATAGATTACAGCGTAGATTGGTGTGCCGAGAATAAGACCGAGCACACTGAACATTCCTCCGCCGACAATTACGCTGAACAGTACCCAGAAGCTTTGAAAGACCGACCTGACTGCCGATAATCTTCGGCGAAAAAGATTGCCGTCAAGCTGCTGAATTATAACTATAATGATTATGAAAATAATCGTAAATCGGATCAATAAACGAGATCGCTGGAATTGCACCGATGAATGGTCCAGAACGGAATAATATTCGTTACACCAAATAAGAACCGCAATAAAGGGTGCGTACGGTAATTGACAAATTGACATTAATGATGAATGTAAGGCGCCGAAGCCTCGCCAACGAAAAACGACCGCATTTTGTATCTGTAATATCTGACAATTTCATAAATCTTGGGAAGATGCTTTATGGAATAAAAGCAACAACAAGCTTTTTATCTGACGGCAAAGTGTTTCCTTGCAGCAGAGGATAAACTGAAATAACGATTCCGATGGAAGTTATACACCGTTACACGTAGACATAATTGCGCTGAATGCGGCATTGTAAGTTGCCGAGAAAACTGAGTGATATTGCCTGCCAACCAGTTGTAATATATGAAGAAGTTGTTATTATTCTTGCGTCAATTTCCATACTGAATATGGTTAATAATGCACTACTGTTTTTGTCATGTCAGAAAGTACGCCTGCATACTGCGGCAGGCTGTTAATAAGACTGAACAGGCTGGCTGCAATCTGCGGAACTACAATTGAGATTATAACAACAAAAATTGCTACTACAATTGCATAGGTTATAATAAGCGCAAGGGGTTTTCTGAAGTTAGCAAGGAATTTTCGCTTTCGCCCCATTCTGCCGAAAACTTTGGAGTAGAAAATTTGTAAGGATAGTTAAGGATGTAAGCAAAAAGGAACCCGATTGCAAACGGAGTGATTATGCCTGTTATCCAACCGATTGCCGACCACACAACATTCATATTATCTTTTACAAGTAAAAGAAATACTGTAAATGAAATGCAAATCAAAGCAAAGCTTTAGCAAAGCAGTTTTTTCCATTTAGACAACTCCAAAATACCTGACATCTGTGAGCTTTCAGGCAACCTTGAGAACCCTTGACATCTTTCAGTGTTTCAATAACAGCCTTAGTAACCTTTTGTTTTATCTGCACATTCACCGAATATCTGTGTAAGCTGCCCGTTTCTGCGAGTGAATCTGCGGCGGCGCCGCTGGGTAAGTGATGAAAACGAAGTCTGATTTTTCCGTCCTCTACCTTGAACATTTGCTCCGATTTTGTAGATAAGTAAACAGCGACATAACCTGCGGGTCACTCATGGAAACATCCATCACCGATATACCGGTATAGTCTTCCAAATAGCGGTATATGGTGGGAACATCGTGTCCCAGCTCATCCAGTTTACAAATGGTATCATGGATAGAATGGAAGTCGAAGTGGGTTGTAATATTGTCCGATTTCTGGTCATTGGCAGGACGCTGTACAGGACAAAAATCGTAAATTTCCATACCTCTCGGTACAACAACCATAATTTTTGACTGATACTC
>VOFB01002809.1_pt1 | contig 11932 bp, 23 predicted proteins | sample 5384141 | NCBI WGS metagenome assembly VOFB01 (sample SAMN12384721, study PRJNA508395) | human gut metagenome | isolation source: healthy gut A | host: Homo sapiens
ACACTCGAACGGGTCTATGAATATATGGAACTGCCTTCCTTTCGACAGGTGCGTGCGGATAAAAAGTCTACGCACAGGCGTTTATGACGGAGATGAGAAACCGGCGAGGCTCTTGTACAGAAGCATGAAAAAGGCTTCGTCAGGCCAAAATGTTCCGTCTAAAACCGCTGGATCATGAAGGAGCTCGACTTTGTCTATTCGCTGCCGTATATGCGAGCGGCGCATCCAATGTACCAAAAACCGATCCCCGCATTGACGAGGTGAAGTTCAGCGTTACGGCAACCCGGGGATGTATAGGTGCGTGCGCGTTTTGCGCACTTTTTACCACCAGGGGAAAAGACGTTGCGTGGCGAAGCATAAAAGCGTGGTGGATGAAATCAAACAGCTTACTCTGGACACGGAATTCAAGGGATATATCCATGATGTGGGCGGACCTACTGCTAATTTCTACGGAGTAACGTGTACGAACTTTGGGGCAGGTGCACTGCGCGGCGGTGCTTGACGCCGGAAAAGTGCAGGTATCTGAAGGAGAACCATGCAGAATATGTAAGGCTTTTACGCAAGGTGCGGACGGTTAACGGTGTGAAAAAGGTATTCGTCCGCTCCGGCATCCGCTATGATTATGCACTTCTCGATAAAAGCGGAGAATTTGTGAAAAGAGCTTGCCGTCCACCATGTGAGCGGGCAGCTGAAGCTTGCGCCGGAACACGTGAGCCCGGATGTTTTGAAACTGATGGGAAAGCCGGAAATCGAAAAATACCAACGGTTCTGCCAGAAATTTGCCGCGGCCTCGAAGCGCGCTGGAAAAAAGCAGTATGTCCTGCCGTATTTTTATGTCGTCCCATCCGGGTTCCACCATGATGGATGCAGTACGGCTTGCAGAGTTTATCCGGGACACGGGCTTTATGCCGGAACAGGCGCAGGACTTTTATCCGACCCCGGAACGCTTGCAACGTGTATGTATTACACGGGGCTTGATCGGAAACGGGGAAAAAGGTCTATGTTGCTAAAAGTACGGAAGAAAAATCGATGCAGCGCGCACTCATCCAATATAAAAATCCGAAGAATCATAGAATTGTAAAAAGCGCTTCGGAAAGCAGAGCGTGACGACCTCATCGGCAACGGAAAAAAACTTGTAAGAGACTGAAACAGAGCCTTCGGGGGAGAAATATATCTGTTAATTCGTATTGCGTACGGGTTATAAATATAGTATACTATTCTCTGTATTGTTCTGCAATTTTATAGTTTTGAAACAATCTAGGAGGATGAAGATGGCTGCTAAATTAGAGAAGCTGGAAGGAACAAAGCGAAACTGGAGTTGAATGTTTCCGCTGATAAATTTGAGGAAGGAATTGCAAAAGCGTATCAGAAATTGAAAGGAAGTTCAATATTCCCGGATTCCGCAAAGGAAAAGCGCCGCAAGATGGTCGAAAAAACTTTTTACGGCCCTCAGGTGTTTTACGAAGATGCGCTGGATGAGATCATTCCACAGGCATATCTCGACGCAGTCAAAGAGCATGAACTGGATGTGGTTTCGAGACCGGAATATGACGTTTTGAGCGTCGACCAGAAGGATGGCGTTGTAGTAACGGCTACCGTAGTTTTAAAGCCGGTCGTAAAGCTGGGAAAATATGAAGGCCTCAAGGTAAAGAAGCCGGTAGAAAAAGATTACGGCCAGGACGTAGACGCCGAGGTCGAAAAAGACACGCGAACAGAATGCGAGATGGGTGGAAGTTAAGCGTGCTTCAAGGACGGCGATACTGTTTTGATTGATTTTGCGGCAGCATCGACGGAGTGAAATTTGAAGGCGGCGCGGCGGAAGACCAGACGCTCGTCTTAGGCGAGGGCGCTTTATCCCCGGCTTTGAGGAACAGATCGTTGGGATGAAAGCAGGAGATGAAAAAGACATCAATGTGAAATTCCCGGACGATTACACACCTGAATTTGCAGGGAAAGACGCTGTATTTGCGATCAAGATGAAAGCAGTGAAGGAAAAAAAGAACTGCCCGAGCTTGATGATGACTTTGCACAGGACGTATCGGAATTCGATACGCTTTGCGGAGTATAAAAAGACGTTAAAAAAAACTGCAGGAGCGCGCGGATATGCGTGCAAAAGCGGAAATGGAAAATCAGCTGCTTGAAGCCGTTGCCAAGGGAATTAAAGTGGATATTCCCGAAGTGATGGTCGACGACCAGATTGATTACCAGATTCAGCAGATGTCTTATCAACTGATGTATCAAGGCATGAAACTGGATGATTACTTGAAATATATGGGCAAGACGCTGCAGGATTTGCGGAACGATTACAAGGAAAGTGCACAGGAGCAGGTACGTATGCGCCTGGCTGTGGAAGCGCTTCTGAAAAAACTCGAGATTGATCCTTCCGAGGAAGATATCGAGAAAAAATATGAAGAACTCGCGAAGGACGCCAATAAGACGGTCCAGGAGTTCAAGGACACCATGAGCACGCAGGAAATTGATTATTTCAAAGAACGCGTTGCGATGGAACAGCTGTTTGATTACCTTGTCTCCAAGGCGGAGATCGAAGAGGTTGATCCCAAAAGGAAGCGGCTGAACAGAAGAAAGCCTCCAAGGACAGTGCGAAAAAGAACCTGCCAAAGATTCCGATAAAAAGACAGCCCAAAAAGCGGCTGAAAAAGACGCTGACAAACCAAAGGCTGCCAAGGAATAACAATTTTCTATGCACCGGGTGATTGGCCATGTGCAGCAAGGAGGTTATTTTATGAGCTTAGTACCGATTGTGGTAGAACAGACGAACCGGGGAGAACGGTCGTATGACATTTTTTCCCGTTTATTAAGGGATAGGATCATCTTCCTGTCCGGAGATCGACGATACCGTTGCCAATCTCGTGGTGGCGCAGCTCATCTTTCTCGAAGCGGAAGATCCCGATAAAGATATTTACCTGTATATCAACAGCCCCGGCGGTTCCATAACGGCCGGAATGGCGATCTACGACACCATGCAGTATATTAAGTGCGACGTAAGTACTATCTGCATTGGCATGGCCGCTTCCATGGGAGCGTTCCTGATGGCGGCAGGACAAAAAGGCAAACGCAAAGCGTTGCCGAACAGCGAGATTATGATTCATCAGCCACTTGGTGGCACGCAAGGGCAGGCAACTGACATTGCCATCCATGCACAGCGAATCATTGCGATCAAGGATAAGATGAATAAAATTTTGAGTGAACGGACGGGACAGACGCTGAAAAAGGTGCAGAAGGATGTCGAGCGGGACTATTTCATGACTTCGGAAGAGGCATTGAGTACGGAATCATCGACGAGATCATTCCTGCGAAATAGCGTCAGAGGTGAATAAAATGTGTATGATAGTGATAATGACGGTGACGGCCAGATCAAGTGCACCTTTTGCGGGAAAACGCAGGATGAAGTGCGCAGGCTTGTAGCTGGCCCCGGCGTATATATCTGCGACGAGTGCGTGGAGTTGTGCCGCGAAATCATCGATGAGGAATTTAAGGAAGCGGCGAAATTCGAGCTGAAAGAAATTCCCAAGCCGTCCGAGATTGTAAATACGCTGAACGATTATGTAATCGGTCAGGATAAGGCAAAAAGTATCTCGCAGTAGCGGTGTACAACCACTATAAAAGAATTAATGCAGAAGTCGGTGAAGGCGAGACGGAGGTCCAAAAAAGAGCAACATTTTTGATGCTTGGCCCCACTGGGAGCGGAAAAACATTGCTTGTACAGACGCTGGCGCGGATTTTGAACGTGCCGTTTGCGATTGCGGATGCAACGTCGCTTACCGAGGCCGGATATGTGGGCGAAGATGTGGAAAATATTCTGCTGAAGCTCATTCAAGCTGCGGACTTTGATATTGAGCGCGCTCAGAAAGGCATTATCTATGTGGATGAGATCGACAAAATCGCCCGAAAAACGGATAATCCTTCCATTACGCGCGATGTGTCCGGCGAGGGCGTCCAGCAGGCATTGCTGAAGATCCTCGAAGGTACGGTTGCAAGCGTTCCGCCGCAGGGGGGAAGAAAGCATCCGCATCAGGATTTTCTACAGATCGACACGACGAACATCCTGTTTATTTGCGGCGGGGCATTTGACGGCCTCGATTCGATTATCGAAAACCGTACCGGCAAAAAGGCGATGGGGTTTGGCGCCGATGTAAAGAGCAAGCAGGAAAGGATATAAGCGCGCTGCTTGAGCAGCTGCAGACAGAGGATTTGCTGAAGTTTGGCTTAATTCCGGAATTCGTCGGCCGTTTACCGGTAGTTGTGAACCTGCAGTCGCTGGATGAACAGGCTTTGGTTGAAATTCTTAAGAAGCCGAAGAACGCGCTTACCAAGCAGTACCGGAAGTTGTTTGAAATCGATGGCGTGGAGCTTGAATTTGAAGATGAAGCACTGAAGGAAGTCGCTAAGCTTGCGATCGAACAGAAAACGGGCGCACGCGGACTTCGCAGCATTATCGAAACGTCGATGATGGATATCATGTATGACCTTCCGTCGCGCAACGATGTGCTGAAATGCGTTATTACCAAGGAGACGATTGATTCTAAAAAGCCGATGCTTGTGATGGGTGAAAAGCCCGCGTTGCCAAAGTCAAGGAAAAAGAAGAGACCGCTTCCTGAAAGAATAATAAAATCGAAAGAGCGGGAAACGCAATTCCCGCTCTTTTTTGTTTGCTATATTTTGTGGCCTGTTATATAATATTACAGTATGTATTCATAAATGTTGTGGAGGAAAGGTTATGTCAAAGACATATACGGCGGGGGATATTCAGGTTCTGGAAGGGCTTGATGCAGTGCGCCGCCGCCCTGGAATGTATATTGGCACGACAAGTTCGCGCGGGCTTCATCATCTCTTGTGGGAAATTGTGGATAACAGGATTGACGAAGCCGCCAACGGTTACGCGAATAAGCTCATCGTAACAATCCATCCGGATAATTCAATTTCAGTGGAGGACAACGGGCGGGGATTCCAACGGGTATCCATCCGGAGCTTAAAATTTCAGGCGTGGAAGTAGTATTTACCCAGCTTCATGCAGGCGGTAAATTCAATAATGAAAATTACGCTTACTCGGGCGGCCTGCACGGCGTCGGTGCGTCGGTGGTGAACGCGCTTTCAAAATGGCTTGAGGTGGAAGTTTACCAAAACGGAAAAGTTTATTACCAGAAATATGTGACGGAAGCCGATTCAAAAGGGAAAATGAAGGTCGGGCGGCCTCTTGCACCGTTGGAGGAGATCGGGGAAACAAGAAAAAAAGGGCTCCAGGATAACATTTCTTCCGGACGATACTATTTTTGATACCATTGATTTTCAATTTGACGTAGTAAGACGCCGCTTGCGGGGAGCTGGCATTCCTTACTAAGGGGCTCAACATAACACTTATCGACGAACGGCAAATGACCGGCGGACGTCCGCGCAGGGAAGCCTTTGAATATACCGGTGGGATCGTCGATTTCGTCCTCTATCTGAATAAAGACAAGACTCCGCTTCATGCGGCACCGATATTGCTGGAAGGAACCAAACGTGATATTGTAGTCAGTATTGCGATGCAATATAATTCAAGCTACACGGAAAGTATTTTTTCCTATGTGAACAATATTCCGACCACTGAAGGCGGCATGCACGAAACAGGCTTTAAGGCCGCGATTACAAAGGTGATGAACGATTATGCGCGCAGCAACAACCTATTGAAGGAAAAGGAAGCGAACCTGACGGGAGACGATTTCCGTGAGGGACTGTGCGCTGTCATTAATATCAAAATGAAAATGTGCAGTTTGAAGGACAGACGAAGACGAAGCTCGGAAATGCAGAGGCGCGGGTTGCGGTGGAAGCCGTCGTGACGGAGAAGCTTTCGGCATTTATGGCCGATCTGAACAATACTCAAATTTGTACAAAAATTCTGGAAAAGGCTGTCGGGGCGGCGCGCGTGCGTGAAGCGGCCGCAAAGCAAAAATGGAACGCGCCAAGAGCAAACTGGAAAGTTCGCCGCTCGTTGGTAAGCTTTCAGCCTGCACGGGCAGGAAGCCCGAGGCTGAACAGAGCTGTTTATCGTCGAGGGGGACAGCGCGGGCGGAAAGCGCGAAGCAGGGGCGCGACCGACGGTTCCAGGCGATTCTTCCTTTGCGCGGAAAGCCTTTGAACGTAGAGAAAAAGCGCGTTGACCAAGTGCTGGCCAACGAAGAATTCCGCTCTATTATCACGGCGCTCGGCGCTGGTTTTGACGACAGCTTTAACATCAATAATATTAAATATAATAAGGTTATCATCTGGCGGATGCCGATCAGGATGGCGGACATATCCGTACTATTTTGATTACCTTCTTCTATCGCTATTTCAAAGAGCTGATTACGGACGGACATCTTTATATCGGCCGCCCGCCGCTCTATAAAATTGCTAAGGAAGCAAGGTGCTTTATGCCTACAATGAAGAACAACTTGAGGCGGCGAAAGCAAAGATCGGTCGGGGCTATACGGTGCAGCGGTATAAAGGGGCTTGGGAAATGAATCCGGAGCAGCTTTGGGACACGACAATGGACCCTGAGAAACGTTCGCTGATCCGTGTGACGATTGACGACCTTGCAAACGTTGAGCAAATTGTGAAAAAACTACGCTAATGGGCGATAATGTAGAGCCGCGCAAGCAATATATTGCAGAGCATGCGAATTTCAATAAACAGGACAATTTTGAGGTAGTGCAGCATGAAATCGAAGCAAATTAATTATAACGAAGAGATCATTGATGCGGCCTTGGACGAGGTCATGCACACTTCTTTCATAACGTACGCGGAATACGTTACGATGGGCGTGCCCTACCGCGCGTGGAGGATGGCCTTAAGCCTGTTCAACGGCGCATTTTGTATACGATGTATGATCTCGGCATCCTGCCGGATAAGCCCTAAAAAAATCGGCAAGGATCGTCGGCGAAGCGCTGGGTAAATATCATCCGCACGGAGATACCAGCGTTTACGACGCCATGGTACGCCTTGCGCAGCCCTATGCGATGCGTATGCCGCTTGTGGATGGGCATGGGAATTTTGGATCACCGGATGGAGACAGCGCGGCGGCGATGCGTTATACGGAAGCACGGCTTTCTCCGCTGGCGCTCGAGATGCTGCGGGACCTTGGCAAAGGACACGGTGCCGTTCCGGCCGAATTTTCGACGATACGGAGCGTGAGCCGGATATGCTTCCGGCCCGCTATCCAAATCTGCTTGTCAACGGCTCCTCGGGCATTGCGGTAGGGCTTGCGACCAATATACCGCCGCACAATTTGGGAGAAGTAATCGACGGCGTCGTGACACGCATCGAAAACCCGGAATGCAGCCTTTCGGACGTAATGAAGTATATCAAGGCGCCGGATTTTCCGACAGGCGGATACCTCCTCGGTGGTGACGGCCTCAGGCAGGCGTATGAAACGGAAAGGGTAAAATACAGATGCGCGCGAAGACGCACATCGAGAAAGCCAAGAACGGAAAGAGCCTGATTGTTATTACGGAGATACCTTATGAGGTCAAAAAGAAATCCGCAATGCTGGAAAAATACTTGCGGTAAGTGAAACAGGAAAGAGATCTTTGCGGGAATCGACGATATCCGCGACGAATCCGACCGGGAAGGGATACGGGCGGTGGTTGAGGTCAAAAAGGGCCATGATCCGGAAAAAATACTGAATCTGCTGTTCAAATATACAGACCTGCAAACTACGTTCGGCATCAATATGATGGTGATTGCGGACGGTTCGCCCAGGCAGCTTGGCCTGCTGCCTATCCTCGACCATTATATCCGGCACCAGAAAAACGTCATTACGCGCCGGACACAGTTTGATCTCGAGAAAGCCGAAAAACGTGAGCATATTTTGCTCGGCCTGATTATTGCGGTAAAAATATCGACCGTGTGATCGGATTATCCGTTCCTCAAAAATTCGGATGAAGCCAAGCACAGGCTAATGAGGGAGTTCAACCTACAGGCGTACAGGCACAAGCCATCCTCGACATGCGGCTTGCGCGCCTCACGAATCTCGAGGTCGAGCTTCTGGAAAATGAATATAAAGAGGTCGTCGCACTCATCAAATACCTGCGCTCCATCCTAGGCTCCGAAGCGAAGCTTCTGGAGGTTATCCGCGAGAGCTTCTGGCGGTGAAGGAAAAATATGCGGATAAACGCCGCACAAAAAGCTCATGAAGGAGGAGCATGCGCATATCAATATCGATGAGAGCGAGTTTATGGTGGCAAGCGAATGTACCGTGATCCTGACGCGAAACGGAAACCTCAAGCGCATGTCGCCGAAAGCCCTACAAAAGGAATGGAAACGGGAGAATTGGAAGAAAAGTTCCAGCCCGTACTACTGGTGCAGACTGATACGGCAGGGAAGCTTTACCTGTTTACGAATAAAGGGAATATGATGATCTTACCTGTCACGTCTGTCCCGGAATCGCGTATGAAGGATGCTGGGAAATCAATCAATGCCCTGATTTCCGGGTGGATGGCGACGAGGTCATCCTGAATATTTTGACAAAAAATGATTTTGACAGTAAGCTGATGTATTTTGCAACCGCAAACGGATTGGTAAAAGCGACGCAGATGGAGGAATTTGACGTTAAAAAGTCCAAAATTATGGCCTGCGGCCTGAAGGAAGGCGATACGCTTATTTACGCCAAACCCAATGTACCGGACGTAGAGAATATGATCTTTATTACCTCGGATGGTATGTCCATCAACATTCGCAAGAATGAGATTTCCGTGATGGGCAGGAGCGGAAAAGGCGTTGGCGCTATAAAATTGGGTAGGCACGCCAAAGTCGTGTATGCAGAGCAAATCAAAAGCGGTCAGGAAGGCGATATCCTGCTGATGACAGAGAAGGATATGCGAAACGGACGCCAGTTTCCAGTTTGAAGAGCAGGGACGGAACGGAAAGGGACTCAAATCCTACCAGCTTTCGGAGATCTCCGGCAGGGGAGGTGATCGGCGCGCTCCTGATCGATAAAATTTCAACGGTAACCGGGGTGCAGAAATCGGGCGATTTGAGCAAAATTTCTACAGACAGTATTCCGGCGGGTGCGCGTAATACCCGGGGGGCAGGTGATCCTCGCAGTGATGGGCAATAACGTAAGCGCACTTTACAAGAATATCTTCGACTGATCGCTTTATTTTCGCGTAGTAATGTGTTAAAATGTAGGTGTATTTCAATATACCTACATTTTGCACAATGAGGTGCTTTAAAGTGTATCATTCAAAATTAAAATCAAAAGAGCCGGATACTTTATTCGAGGGCGGTACTGTCCCTCAAAAGCGAAGAAGAGTGCTATATGTTTTTGAGGATCTGTGCACTGTTGCGGAACTTTCTGCGATTTCGCAGCGCTATAAAGTAGCACAGATGCTGAAAAGACGGAATTACCTGCCATGCGATCGCAGAAAAGACCGGCGCGTCCACGGCGACAATTTCGCGTGTGAACCGCTGCCTCAATTATGGCACGGCGGATACGGCGCGGTGCTTGAGAGAAATGGGAAAAGGGAGAATAACTGATTTGTATCAATTGAATGAACGGCAAAAGCAGGCGGTAGAGACGATTTCGGAGCCGTGCTTGTTCTTGCGGGCGCCGGGAGCGGAAAGACGCGTTCTGACCGAGCGGGTGGCCTATTTGATTAATGAGAAAAACGTTGCGCCCTGGCAAATTTTAGCAATTACGTTTACCAATAAAGCGGCGCAGGAGATGAAAGAGCGTATTTCGGGCGTAGTGGCGGCCGACATGCGTGATGTGGATCAGTACTCCATGCGATGTGTGCGCATGCTCAGGCGGTATGCGGAAAAGCTCGGCTATACCAGGAATTTTTGATTTATGATACGGACGACACGCTGCGCCTGCTGAAAGAAAATACTGGAGCGAATGGGTCTTAAGGGAGAACAAAAGCTATTCGGACCGTTATATCAAAAATTTAATCAGTAAATATAAAACGACAATACAACACTTGATTTCGATCAGTATGCAGAAGAGCGAAACCCGTTCGTGGCCGAGCACGCAGGGGGAAATTTTTTGATGAATATGCACAAGAGCTCCATAAGCAAAATGCAATGGATTTTGACGACCTGCTGCTCAACACCTGCAGCTGCTCGAAACGGACAGCGAGGCGGGGACCTATTACCAAAACAAATTTCATTATGTTTTGGTAGACGAATATCAGGATACCAATATGGTGCAGTATAAACTAATCAAGATTTTGTCGGAGGGCTACGGCAATATTTTTCGTAGTAGGCGACGATGATCAGTCTATCTATGCATTCGGGGAGCGAATATACGGAATATCCTTGAATTTGAAAAAAGATTTTACCAGGGCGACGGTCATTCGTCTGGAGCAAAATTACCGTTCGGATAAAAAATTCTCGATGTGGCGAATTGTGTGATCAAGAACAATGAGGGCCGCAAGGGAAAAAACGCTGTGGAGCGATATTGACCAGGGTGAAAAACCTGTTTTTATATACGGCAAACAGCGAATACGAGGAAGCGGAAACCATTGCGCGGGAGATACAGCGGTTATCGGACGATGGGATGCGCTATGCGGATATGGCGATTTTGTACCGCATCCATACGCTTTCGCGGATATTGGAAGAAAATTGCGGCATGCGATCCCTTACCGCATTTATGGGGTATTAGCTTCTATGAACAAAGAAATCAAGGATATGGTCGCCTATCTTAACATCATCATCATTGCGAACTGGGCGGCGGATTTGTGTTGTTACGTATCATCAATACGCCTAAAGGGGCGATCGGCGCCGCAAAAGGTGGACGCGCTTTGCGCAGGCGGCGGAATACAACGGAATTTCCATTTTGGAAGTAATGCGGAATGCAAATGTTTTACTCTGCGGATAAAACGCTATAAAAAGGCAAACGAGTTTTACGGAATGTATGAGCGCCTGAACGAAGGTTGCACTGAATTGACTGTGCACGAAGTATTGGAACGTGCGTACGAGGTTTCAGGGTACAAAAAATGCTGGAGAAGAGCAGACACCTGAGGCGGAGGCGCGCATTGAAAATATTGCAGAATTGATTAACTCAGCATACACGTATGACGAGGATGAGAAGCTTCCTTTGAAGGATTTTTTGCAGAATATCGCGCTTATTACGGACCCTTGGACAGCATGGACGATAAAGGCGGTGTAACGTTGATGACATGCATGCGGCCAAGGGGCTGGAATTTGACGCTGTGTTTGTAGCCGGGATGGATGAGAATATCTTTCCAAGCCAGCGCGATTGATGAGCGACAATGTAGAAGCAAGAACGGCGTTTGTGTTTATGTGGCGGTCACGCGGGCAAAGCGGCGGCTTTATATGCTGCATTCCAATATGCGCACGCTGTATGGACGGATGCAGCCTTCCGCACAGTCGAGGTTCCTGGATGAGATTAACAGCGAATTGCTGAACTGTATCGGCAGAAAGCCAGTACTTGCTCAAAAGCCGTCTGCACCGCAGAGGAAAACGGATTTGTTCTCGTGCGGATTCAGCTTCAGAAGAAAGCGGCTCCCGCAAAAAAGTAAGCGGAGACTATAAAGTCGGTACGGTTGTGGAACATAAGACATTTGGCCGCGGTAGGTGAAAAGCATCGCGGGCGAAGGAGATTCACGCGTGGCCGTGGTTGATTTCTACGAGGTAGGGGGAAAATGTTTCTTGCCTTTGCCTCCCTAAAGATTTTGAAATAGGTGGTGCGCTGTTATGGAGCGTATGGTTATTTCGGTCGATCACCAGAATGATTACGCATACCGGTACTATGTGCTTGATGATCCGTCGGTCGCTGACGCGAATTATGACAGACTCTATGATGAGCTTGCGGCGCTTGAGAAGAGGACTGGAAAAATCGAGCCTGATTCCCTGACGCAGCGTGTGGGCGGAAAGCTTCTGGAAGGATTCCAAAACATACGCACCTTGCGCCGCTGTGGAGCCTTGACAAGCG
>VOFB01001977.1_pt1 | contig 11928 bp, 22 predicted proteins | sample 5384141 | NCBI WGS metagenome assembly VOFB01 (sample SAMN12384721, study PRJNA508395) | human gut metagenome | isolation source: healthy gut A | host: Homo sapiens
TAATGTAATTGTCACTTATAATAAACGATAATCACTCTCTCTATATCCGCAATCGAAGATAGCGGAGCTCGGTTCCTGTGCATAGTTTTGTAAAATGCGGAGGCTCTTGGTAATTCGACTTACGGTTGCTAATGCTGCGGATGGTTGTGATGCTCATTTATTGAAACACTCCATTTTTCTCTTTAGTATATCTTCTATAGTTGGATATTCTATTTCTCCATGTTTATTTCTTTGTTCCATTGATACCTTTTTTAATGCATCCTCTGATTATTCCACTCTGCTTTGCATTCATCACAACATATAAATATTTTTTAGTTAATTTATCTTTTGCAATTTCAAGTAAGCCTTGCTTACATATCTTACAGTAACCAATATTATACATTTTAGGTTCCTCCTATCACTTATGATAATCTCCAAAAGACGGAAATGCGGTTATTAAATCAGTACTTTCATCCAGCGTTACTATTGTTATATAATCCATTTGAGCACCAGTATTAATATATCCACTTTCATAGCCCTGTATTTTTTGTACGGAATGTTATAAATTGTTCCTCCCATTCCATCCGATATCGGTTCAACCAAATGACGTTGTTCCCATGCATCATTTACCATATCTATCGGATTCCTGTTAAATACACTATGTGTTTCGACTATTATTTTGAACCGTATGTCGCTTAATATGCTCAACCCTGGTTTCACCTTTCTTACTAACAATTGCGTCCCAGTTTAATTTTTCGCTTGACTTCCCATAGCTGGTCTCATACTCCGCATTATGCACCAGCACTTCCATCTCGCCAACATGATATGTATGCCATTCCTCTACCTGGAAGTTATATACCGTTACCTCTTCATCTTCCTCAAGGGACCCTTATAGATCTGCTCTGTCTCAAAGCACTCTGCCGCCTGCATCCAGCAAATGGACTTCCTGATACAAAGCTGACAGGCATTAACAAATCCTCTTCCTGCAACATAATACGGATGATCCGGTGTCGATACGATTTCTTCTCCACCGGCTATGATATGTACAAGTTCTCTTGTCTTTCGTACATATTTTCAAGTACCTTTGTAACCGCTCTCCATGGTGTCTGCATTTGTCGATAACACAAGATCTCCCGGTTTTATGCTTTCAATTCCTGCAAAGCCTGTTTCTATGGCGATCAGTGTTCCGGCGATAAACACTTCATGGTACCTGTCATTCCACCTGTGAATACCGCCAGTGCTGTCACCCGGTCTGGAATATATTATATGCCGTATTGGAATGCAGCTTACTGTTTAAATCATATATAGTTCCGGAACCAAATGCAAGGTCTGCCAATGCAAGAGTATCAAAGCTTCCCATCGCTATACTGATTGCAGTGGTCACTGCAGCGTTCCACGAATCGCCTTACCGAAGGGTGATATGCATTTTATGGATTTGCCACAAACAGCCCTCTAACTGGCCTAATCCCGCAAATGCGGCTCCGCATATGGCTCGGCAAGTGCTCCCGAAAATGCTCCGTCTTCAAAGCCTTCCAGAAAACTGCCTCCATTTGCCATACTTGTAAGTCCACCGAGACTCCACCTATCACGGCCTCCCGACAGTGCTCCCCAGCAGGCTCCGGCAAGCAGTACACCTCCCACTCCGGTCCAGAGGAGTGCAACCGCCACAACAACGATTACGATCGTAACAATCAGCTTCAATGCTCGCAGCACCAGTCGGCTGCACTCTCAACCGTGTCTACCACCTTTTCAATAAAGTCCTTTTCACATTCCGGCTTTAAATAGGAATATTTTGTATAGAAATCTTCTTTCGCTTTATTGATTTCCTCTTTCGTCTGCTTGATCCCGGTTTACCGTTACTGTAAGTACTGCTGTTTATCCCCTGCAATGTGGCTTTTAATGCGCCTAACTGCATATCAAGGTTATTAACCGTGGATACCATGGTGTCTATTAAACTGCCTACACCGTTTAACTTGTCTTTATATAATGTAATTGTAGCCATTTCATCCACCCCTTGAATATACTTTAAAAATAACGCAAGACCATCCCCATCAAAAACTTTATGATTGAAAGTGATACCATGACTCCATAGTTCCGTAATCGTATCGTTTTCGATAAATGGAGCAGTATCTTCGAGACATAATTTAAATTATAACCAGCCGTTTGCTTGTAAATACTTGTCTGAATACGCAATTTAACTCTTTTGTAATTCTGCAAATAAAATATTAAAATCTGCCTCATCCCACCATTTTTGCGAATTTTCTAATTCTATCATTCTATCACCAAAACAAATATTATACCCCATTCTCCCCATATCATAATTAAATATTACAGGGAAATAATCATACGCATTAAACTCAATCGAAAAAGACCTGTGACTTTCGTCATCAAACAAATTATTAACAACAAAATCTTTTACTTTATTATGAAAATAACCACACATCTCATCGATTATATAGTCTGACATCTCATCTACATTTTTACTTTGCATACCAATAATCTCCTATCTTTTTTTAGTCTAGTATAACCATGCTTTGACTGCAAATACAACCATTCATCACCAAGTGCGTTCCTTTCCATTCCAACGGATTTTGCGAAAATCTTATAGATTTCCCCTGCCCTAACTGCATCATCTAAAGCTCTAGTGTTAAATAAATTAAACATTTCCTTATCTGATAATCCATATGCTTTGGTTATATCATTCCACTGAGTGCCTAAACTAAAATATGTATCACCAGTTAATTCAGCTCTTGCAACATATGACCCTGATTCAATCGTTCCATCAAAATATTTACCTAATGTCATACTACCTGCATTGGGATTATGTATAGAAATTTCATGTATCTTTTGATAATTCCAATCCCTATACCTCACACCATCAGCCTCTGACATTTCTCCAAATGCAGAATATTTACCACTCTCAAGCGCATCACCCACATTCCTTAAATCCCATACATCCTCATATTCAACTTTCTGGGATACCAGCAATGCATCTGCCTTTTCCACTCCTGCCAGCTCGGCACTTGTCAATCCTTCTTTGCTTCCATTCTCCAGAAAATCCAAATATCTTTTTGCATCCTCCGGTGACATCATATCGGCAAATGATTCATATATTGTCCCGCTTTCCTTTAACAGCTTTTCTCCAGATGCCACTGCTTCGGCTGTCTCATCCGAATACCTGAACACTTTTATCCCTTGCAACCATGCTCCAGCCTCATCTGCATGCCTTGTTACTGCTCCAACACCATCTGCGCCTTCTGCAACAACACTGACTTTTCCAGCATTCTTAAACAGTGTTCCGACTTCATCCGAATACTTTAGTGCTCCTATTACCGGGATCAGACCGATAAGGTCAAGTGCAAGCATTCCGATCAGATCCCATCTTACCCTGTCTGTTTCTGCAAGGTTCTTTATATCTGCAATGATATCCCGGATGTCACAGGGCAAATCCAGATCAAAAATTCCAAGGACAATCTGCACACCCACACCAAGCAACGTCACTTCATCTGTAAAATTACCCAGGACAATACATTCAGCACTCCGTATCAGATAATCTTCCGCTTTGTCCAGCATTTTTTATACCAGACAGTCTCTATCTCATACAGTTCTGCCTCATAATCCGACTGTTCCTGCTCGTGGGTATCCTTGGCATTCTGATAGCCGGTATTGATCCCCTCCAGCTTTTCGCGGTATTTATCCGGGGATAATCTCAGTTTCTCCGGCTGCCAGCATGGCACATACAGCCTCAAATTTTTTCCCGTCTTCTCAAGCGGTACGCAGTATCCTTCTATCTGTGCCGCATAGTTTGCATCCACTTTCCCTGCTTTTTTCTACTATAGCATCAAACTTCTTTGTTGTCACATCATGTTTGTCAAACATATGTAAATGGTAACTGTTAATATCATTGATATAATCCCCGATTTCCAGTTCTTCCAGAAAAAAAATCTTCTACAAAGTCAAATACTTTCCACTGCTCTTGCCAAAATGCAAAACAGGATACTAATTACCTCAATTCCACAATGCTTGAAAATGAACTGAATGCAGAATATGAAAACTTGATTTATCTGATGAACAGCAAAAATGTCATAATGCAGTGGATAGATGCAATCCATGCACAGGAAGCTGCTTATACAGTTGTCGTTTTTCGGACGGGTATGCAATGCTGTTTTTTTCCTTACTGATGCAGTGGGCAGATCTATAGTCACAAAAAATCAGCGGTATTTCATGACGTTTTTAAGGTCTTGGAATACCGCTGATGCTATGTTTTTATTTAGTTATGAAAGGAATCTTTTTCCCCTTTACCCCTTTGGTGAGTGCCATTGTAACATGGACATTTTGAATTGTTAGGGAGAATGTTACGAAATTGTTACATTTTAGTTTGTATCATTTTCTAACTTCTGTTTTACATATCTTGCTTTCTCTAAAATATTTTCCTTAGAGTAGTACATATTTGGAATTTTTAACTCATCATCATCATCTGAAAATCTTCCCGCCATTTCGCACAAATCACCAAATTCGCTATTCTCTTGCTCTGATAACTGCTCGTAGTCTACTTCTAAATCATATATTCTAGTAAATTCGAACAAAATGTCTTTATATCATATGTGTTATTCAACACTCCGTTAATTAAATACCACAATTGTTCTTTCTCTGTCATATTAATATCATAGCTCCTTTCTTATTTTTGTATTGCTGGAAGATTCCCCATTGCTTTTCTCGCATACTCAAAATGATATACCATATTTGTAACTTCATCATACAAAACTTCCAAATTGTACATTTTCCGTTTTTATACATAGTAGTATAATACATTGTTGCACTGGAGCCACTTGGATCAGGCATTGCCTCTCCATATCTAATTGCATCCTGTAATGTTTGCACAGGCACTTGGCGTCCACTTTCTCCCATGTGTTCCAATGCTTTATTAGAGAAATTTAATCCATCATCTAAATTGGTATATGTGCCACCCTTTCTACCACTCTCCAGCACATCACCTGTATTCCTTAAATCCCATACATCCTCATATTTAACTTTCTGGGATACCAGCAATGCATCTGCTTTTTCAGTTCCTACCAGTCCGGCACCTGTCAATCCATCTTTGCTTCCATTCTCCAGAAAATCCAGATACTTTGTCTGCATCATCTGGTGACATCATATCGGCAAATGATTCGTATACTGTCTGGCTTTCCTTTAACAGCTTTTCTCCAGATGCCACTGCTTCGGCTGTCTCATCCGAATACCTGAACACTTTTACCCCATGCAGCCATGCTCCAGCCTCATCTGCATGCCTTGCCAGCACACCAGTGCCATCTGTACTTCTCGCCACCACACTGACTTTATCTGCATTTTTGAACAGTGTTCCTATTTCGTCCGAATATTTTAATGCACCGATCACCGGTATTACCCCGATAAGATCAAGCGCAAGCATGGCACATACAGTCTCAAATTTTTTTCCCGTATTCTCCAAGCAGGCTGCAGTACCCTTCTATCTGTGCCGCGTAGTTTGCATCCACTTTCCCTACTTTTTCTACTATAACATCCAACTTCTTTGTTGTCACATCATGTTTGTCAAACATATGTAAATGGTAACTGTTAATATCATTGATATAATCTCCAATTTCCAGTTCTTCCAAAAAATCTTCGACAAAGTCAAATACTTTCCACTGCTCTTGCCAAAATGCAAAACAGGATACTAATTACCTCAATTCCACAATGCTTGAAAATGAACTGAATGCAGAATATGAAAAACTTGATTTATCTGATGAACAGCAAAATGTCATAATGCAGTGGATAGATGCAATCCATGCACAGGAAGCTGCTTATACCGTTGTTGCTTTCCGAATGGGGTTGCAATGCTGTTTTTCCTTACTGATGCAGTTAGCCGACTTGTAAAAACCAACAGAAAAATCAGCGGTATTTCAAAACTTTTAGGTCTTGGAATACCGCTGATACTGTGTTTTAATTTAGTTGTAAAGGAATCTTTTTCTCCTCCCTTATACCCCCGGTGAGTGCCATTTTTACATGGACGTTTTGGATTGTCAAGAAAGATGTTACAAAATTATTACCAAAAATATTTTAACCTATTTAACTTCTCCCAAACATTTTTGTATACCTTTTCAATATATTCACATTCCATACTGTCACACAAAATTAAACTTTTGCACCATATGTGTGAAAATATTATCATCGACAATTTCAATGGGCTCAGGTAAATATTTTACTCCTTCTTTTTCGTATGCAAGCTCTTGATACATATGCAACAGCATCTATAATACAGTCCCACGCACTTATATTTTTTTCATCTTCCTCCATTTCTTGAAATAATGTAAATCCATTTTCTTCATTATCCAAAAGTTATATAATACTTCTCCTACATTTTCTTCTGTATGTACCCATTTCCAACTAACTTCTATAGCTTCATTTATTAATCCCTTTACATTACTTTCTTGCAAATATGAAGATGCCTTTTCTGCCAATTTGATAGCAAAAGGTACATTTGTTTTTTTTTCTCTAATTTCGTTATATCCATATTTGTCCCTCTATTCTACATATTGTCCATTTTGAATTACAAAATTACTTTTACCTATAACTTTAACATCTGGTAATATCTCAGATGTTACTTCTATACGAAGATTAGGATATTTCAAACTTAATTGTTTTAATACTCCGAGGGCTTACATTATCATTTGCTAAACCTTGTATGCATTTCCTACACACCCCCGTAGGATTAGACTGATGTATTTTAGTACGCCTGAAACATCTTGTGGATTAATTCCTGCCTTTATTACCGCTCTGTCAAAATCATTTGCTAATGCTTCTTCCGCATGACGAGTAAATAAAGGGTTATTTCCGGTGATTTGATATTTCTTTCAGCCCATATCTCATCTAAATCTGGTAGTCCAGCTTCACTTCTTACTTTGGGCGATTGTCCCTCGAATGTTACACCTTCCATTCCTTTAACATCTGTCTTCCCTACGGCAATTGTATCAGTTTCAGGAACACCCAACTTATGTCTTAATGCATCTAAATCTGTTTTTCCTATTTGAAGTGCATCTGTACCACCCTTACTACCACTCTCCAGCGCATCACCTGCATTCCTTAAATCCCATACATCCTCATATTTAACTTTCTGGGATACCAGCAATACATCTGCCTTTTTCTACTCCTGCCAGCTCGGCACTTGTCAATCCTTCTTTGCTTCCATTCTCCAGAAAATCCAGATACTTGCTTCGCATCATCTGGTGACATCATATCGGCAAATGATTCGTATACTGTCTGGCTTTCCTTTAACAGCTTTTCTCCGGATGCCACTGCTTCGGCTGTCTCATCCGAATACCTGAACACTTTTCCCCCGTGCAGCCATGCTCCAGCCTCATCTGCATGCCTTGCTACGGCTCCAACACCATCTGCGCCTTCTGCAACAACACTGACTTTTCCAGCATTCTTAAACAGTGTTCCTATTTCATCCGAATACTTTAGTGCTCCTATTACCGGGATCAGACCGATAAGATCAAGCGCAAGCATGCCAATCAGATTCCATCTTACCCTGTCTGTTTCTGCAAGGTTCTTTACATCTGCAATGATATCCCGGATATCACATGGCAGATCCAGATCTAAAATTCCAAGGACAATCTGCACACCCACTCCAAGTACTGTCACTTCATCTGTAAAATTACCCAGGACAATACATTCAGCACTCCGTATCAGATAATCTTCCGCTTTGTCCAGCATTTTTTTTATACCAGACAGTCTCTATCTCATACAGTTCTGCCTCATAAGCCGACTGTTCCTGCTCGTGGGTATCCTTGGCATTCTGATAGCCGGTATTGATCCCCTCCAGTTTTTTCGCGGTATTTATCCGGGGATAATCTCAGTTTCTCCTGGGCTGCAAACATGGCACATACAGCCTCAAATTTTTTCCCGTATTCTCCAAGCGTGCCGCAGTATCCTTCTATCTGTGCCGCATAGTTTGCATCCACTTTCCCTGCTTTTTTCTACTATAGCATCAAACTTCTTTGTTGTCACATCATGTTTGTCAAACATATGTAAATGGTAACTGTTAATATCATTGATATAATCCCCGATTTCCAGTTCTTCCAGAAAAAAAATCTTCTACAAAGTCAAATACTTTCCACTGCTCTTCTTCATCCACGTTCACACGGATGGTCTCATACAGTTCCTGTACTGTTTTCTGCGAAAAATCCCTCACCATCCCAGATCACTCCATTTCTCCGTCACAGCTTCTGCTTTTATGCTCTCTGCTCCGTAAATATCTGCCTCCAGTGTTCCATCCCTGATCCTGCCAAGTATTTCCCCACATTTCCATACAGTTCCCTCAGATCATCTCCCAGCTTGTTGACTTCCTCATTATATCGTACCAGTCCATCCTCTGTCTTTCCTGCACCTGATACTTCCAGTCTGGCATTGCCTCCGTCCGTTTCGCTGCCTGCCATAAGCTTGTTCAACGATTCCATATAGATATCCAGCATTTCCGGATCAATCTTTATTCCCGCCATTGCTCCCTCCTCTTTTTAGTAAACATAACTGTCTGCTTCATCCATAGATGTAACATAATTTTCCACTGCTCTCCTGACCTGCTCCGCTATCTCCTGTGCTTCTGACCGTAACCCCTGCACTTCATCTGCAAACAGCATGAGATTTTCCGCTGTGTTTCCCTGCATAATTGCATCATCCAGCACATTTGATAAAATATCTGACAGCTCCCCCAGTTTCTGCTCGAAATCTTCTGTTTTTTCTACGATTTTCCCGGCTTCCTGTATAATTCCGTCATCATCTACAATAAGATCATATCCTAAACTCTGCATGTTTCTGTTCCCTGCCTCTCTATAATCCTGATGCCATCCTGCTGTTTCTGGCTCTTTGTTCTTCCCTGCGCCGTTCTTCTTCTCTCCGCCTTTCTTCTGCTTCCCTCCGCTCAATCTCCCGTATCTCATCCTGCATCTGCACTATGCGGTTCTGTTTGTTCCTCGATATCTTCATTCAGCTTCTCTATTTCCGATATGGCTTCCTGTTTTTTCTGTTGATTGTTGCTATTGCGCCATCAAATTTTCCATTCACACTGTTATACTCTGCACCCTGAAGATATTCCGTCATGTCCTGAACATAACCTTCTACATACTTTACCCTGCGGAAAATAATCTCTTGTCTGACGGATTTTCCTGCTATGACAAGAACAAAATCAGCCATATTTTCCTGTCCCCGTTCCAGGCGCCTGTTCGTATTCTCATAAAGATCAATTTTTCTTCCCATTCCCCTGATCTTTTTCTGATCTTCCTCAATCCCTGCATTACAGATTGATATCTGACTGTAACATTCTGATTTTGTCATCTTCTGCCTCCGCAAAACTGTAGGAACTATATCCTTTTTTATAATCTCCCGCTTTATCAATGCAACATACGCATCTTCCTGCCTGTCTGTATAACCATAGTGTATTACTGTGTGGATTGCCTGTTCCGTGAAAAACAGCTGCTTTTTTGAATCCCCAAACGGATAAATAATCCCACAATACGGCACATATTGCTTTTCCGTTTCCTTTTTCATAAACCGATCCACAATCACTGCTTTAATACTTGATACCGGCTTTTCTGTTTCCAGTTTTAATTCCCGTATATCAAACCTCCACAACACTTCCCAAAGGAAGTATTTTTTCTGTAATCAATATCATTTTCTGAACAATATCAGAATAAGGCATTTTCTTAACAATTAGTTGGCTTGTCTTGATTTTGGCATATACTTTCATAAAAATATACTGTTGTAGATACCAGCCAAACTTGTAACGAAATCTTTTGTTATAATTTTATATCAATTGCTGAAAATGGCTATTTCACAGTATTTATGAGTATTTTAGCAAACAATAGTTCTGCGAAAGAATGAAATCTGTCTGTTTCAATAAAGTCAGTAAAACCAATGATTTACCGTACCTTAGAAATAAATTGTCGGACAAATCCTTTTGTATACCTGGGGGCAAATTTCGCCATAAGGTGTCCTTTCCCCTTTAAGGTAAAATTTCTCCTAAAGGAGAATGACAAAGCTATTATTAATCTCTGTATGTCATTCACTTCGTGAACAGACAGAGATTAAAATAGCTTTTTGAGTTAAGGGTTTTGGAGTCCTAAAGTATAACCATAATAAATATTACTGTAATAATTTTGACAAAGTTCTTCTGCCTTATCCATTTCAATTAGCAATGGATTCATATAATCACTAAAAGTATCTAGATATGCCCTACACCCTCCTCTAATTACAATTTTTTTTAATATCACCTTCTATTTTTCAAAATTTTTGAGCTTTAATATACCTTTCAATTAATGTATTTAAAATTGGTCTTGTAGGGTCATCTTCTATACGTATCTTTTAATAATTCAATCACCTTATCAACTTTGTATTTGTAATTTCTTGTTTTTCATTCATATCAGCTCCCTCCTATGGTTTCACTTTTTATACTTTTTATTCATCTAAATCCCAATTTTTCTGGTAGCAAAATTGTCTGCATCTCCTGCAAGCCTTGCTCCACTCATTGTGAACTGTTCTTCAACTCTTCCAATATTCAATGTAGTTCCTTCTTGAATTACTATTTCTGCTTCATACCTAAGTGTATTTTTTCCATTCAGGTAATATCGCACTATCTATTTTAGTTTGAACTCTATTTAATGCAGGGACTACTTGTTGCAAATGCACCTCCTGCCTTGCATTATGTCCAAATGAGCGATACACGATAATTTCTTCATTAGTTACAACAGTTCTATAGTTTCCATCCTTAAAAGTCTTTTCCTAACCAACTAGGTAATTTTTGTTTATCTATCACCCTAACTTTATTATCTATCTTGGTGCTATATATTCCAAAAGAACCACTTCCACCCCTTACTACCACTCTCCAGCAAATCACCCACATTCCTTAAATCCCATACATCGTCATATTCAACCTTCTGGGATACAAAGAATGCATCTGCCTTTTCCACTCCTGCCAGCTCGGCACCTGTCAATCCTTCTCTGCTTCCATTCTCCAGAAAATCCAAATATCTTTTTTGCATCCTCCATGACATCATATCGGCAAATGATTGTATATTGTCCCGCTTTCCGTTAACAGCTTTTCTCCCGATGTCACTGCTTCGGCTGTCTCATCCGAATACCTGAACACTTTACCCCATGCACCATGCTCCTGCCCCATCTGCATGCTTTGCCAGACACCAGTGCTATCTGTACTTCCTGCCACCATTAATTGATTTTATTCGCATTTTGAACAGTGTTCCTATTTCGTCCGAATATTTTAATGCACCGATCACCGGTATTACCCCGATAAGATCAAGCGCGCATGGCACATACAGTCTCAAATTTTTCCCATTCTCCAAGCAGCGCAGTATCCTTCTTATCTGTGCCACCAGGTTTGCATCCACTTTCCCTACTTTTTCTACTATAGATCAAACTTCTTTGTTGTCATCATGTTTGTCAAACATATAAATGGTAACTGTTAATGTCATTGATATAATCTCCACCGGTTCTTCCATAAAAAAAATCTTCTAGAATAAATACTTTCCACTGCTCTTCTTCCTCCACGTTCACACGAGGATGGTCTCATATAGTTCCTGTACTGTTTTCTGCGAAAAATCCCTCACCATCCCAGATCACTCCATTTCTCCGTCACAGCTTCTGCTTTTATGCTCTGTTCCGTAAATATCTGCCTCCGTGTTCCATCCCCGATCCATTTTTCCTACTACAGCCTCACTACTGGTAATTTCTCATATATTTGTCTCAATAAATCATCTGCATTCGATTGATTATATCTAATGCACTTTCAACGTACTGCCGAAAATATTAATATCAGTCATAATTCATGCATGAAATTAAGGCTCATAGTTACCATTGTGATCTTTTGGGATAGCTACATCCATATCTCCATAACTGGTGTGCATGTTTTTCTGGAATGACCGT
>VOFB01002542.1_pt1 | contig 11926 bp, 20 predicted proteins | sample 5384141 | NCBI WGS metagenome assembly VOFB01 (sample SAMN12384721, study PRJNA508395) | human gut metagenome | isolation source: healthy gut A | host: Homo sapiens
CGGCCTGCATGGCGCTCACTGAGCGCCGCTACAGACGCAATCGGTTTGTGCGTTATTATCGACGCTCTGTACGAATCGGCAGTGTCTTCCCGAGATTGCCACGTCGGCCTGCGGCCTCCCGCAATGACAAGTTTTGTGGCATTACACGGTCGGCGTTACTGCGCGGAAATTTGCAACTGCCAAAGGCGCTCACCCACCGTAAAGGGGACGCCGCATCCGTACGCGGCAAAGCCGCCAACGGCTGCGCAGGGAACGCCGCTACTGACGCAATCGGTGCGTGCCATTTTGACGGTGGCCTATACGGGCGGCAGGTGCAGCGCCGGGAGCGGCATGCCGCTCCCCTACAACGCGCGATCAATATCTTTTGCGATACAACAAGCGGAGAGCCTGCGCTCTCCGCTTGTGTTTTCTTCAGCTGAACAGGTTCAGATTCACGGCGCTGAGGTCAAGGTACCAGTGCCCGCCGGTTTGGTAGCACACGGCGCGGACATTGAGCTGGCCATCCAGCTCGCCCGTGAACGAAACGCGGAATTTGACGAGCCGTGCCTCGTCGACGGTCATGATCCAGTCATACTGCTGGCGGAAATAATCCTCGAGCACGCGGCAGCCGCTCTCGGGGATGCGGCGGCTGTCCAGCTCCTTTGGCGTGATGTCATAGTCGTTGCTGCTGCCCTTGGCGAACGAATCGCGCACATTGGCCAGCTCACCGGCATCGAAGCCGTCCGCATTGAGCACGGCGGGGGGGATGGCCTCCTGCAGGCGGGTGAAATCGTCGTCCTGCAGGGCGGCGCAGTAGGTGCGGACCGGCTCCATATAGGGCGCGTCGGCCAGGCCGCAGGCGCCGAGCAGGAGAGCGGCCAGCAGGCAGAGGATGCAGATTCGCTTCATATCGGGTGCTCCCTTCGGCTCACTTTTTGAGCAGGTCGCGGATCTCCGTGAGCAGCTGCTCCTCCTTCGTCGGCTCGGGAGGCGCGGCAGGGGCCTCTGCCTCCTTCTTGCGGTGCTTTTCCCCGGCCTCACGCAGGCGATTGACGGTCTTGACGATCAGGAACACGACAAAAGCCATGATGACGAAGTTGATGAACGCGGACAGGAAGTCGCCGAAACGCAGGTAGTTTACGATGACCTCTCCGTTTTCGTCCAGCTTTTCGCCGAAGAACTGCGGCAGACGGATCTTCCACTCCTCAAAGCTGAGGCCGCCGAGGAACATGGACACGACCGGCATGATGACGCTGTTCGTCAGGGCATCGACGACCGTCTTGAATGCACCGCCGACGATGACGCCGACTGCAAGGTCGAGCATATTGCCCTTCATGGCAAATTCCTTAAATTCCTTCAGAAATCCGCTCTTTTTTCTTCCCCATAGTATCCTCTCCTTCTCAGAAGTTCTTCTTTTCGAGTACTTCAAGACCGCCGAGGTACTTGCGCAGGACCTCCGGCACAACGACGGAGCCGTCGGCACGCTGGTTCTGCTCGACCATGGCGGGAAGATGCGGGACGTGGCCAGACCGGAGCCGTTGAGGTGTGGACGAATTCCGTCTTGCCCGTGGCCTCGCGGCGGAAGCGGATGTTGCCGCGGCGCGCCTGATAGTCCCGTGCGTTGGAGACGGACGAGACCTCCTTATAGCCGTTCATAGACGGGATCTGAATCTCGATGTCGTAGGTGCGGGCCATGGACGCCGAGCAGTCGCCGGCGGCCAGCTTGACCGTGCGGAAGTGGAAGCCCAGCCCCTTGACCAGGCGCTCAGCCTTGCCGACCAACTCCTCGAAGGCCTCGTCAGACTTCTCGGGCAGGGTGTACTGGAACATCTCGATCTTGTTGAACTGGTGGCCGCGGACCATGCCGCGCTCATCGGCGCGGTGGGAGCCTGCCTCGCGGCGGAAGCACGGCGTATAGGCGAACAGCTTGTGCGGCAGGTCGCTCTCGGCGAGAATTTCGCCGCGGTGCAGGGAGGCGAGGGCCGTCTCGGCCGTTGGGAGCATGAAGTGCATGCGGTCGTCCGTCGGATTCCTCGATCTTATAGACCTCATCGGCGAACTTCGGGAACTGTCCCGCGGTCTCGCCGCACTGGTACTCGAGCATCAGGGGCAGGCCGACCATCTCGTAGCCGTCCTTCAGGTGCTCGTCGATGAAATAGTTGAGCAGGGCCCACTCGAGGCGCGCGCCCATGCCGCGGTAGATCCAGAAGCCGGAGCCCGCCAGACGCGTGCCGCGCTCATAGTCGATGAGGCCGAGGTCCGTGCACAGGTCCACATGGTGCTTCGGCTCGAAGTCGAAGTGATGCGGCTCGCCGTAGTAGCGCAGCGGCTCGTTGTTCTCCTTGCCGCCCGGCTTGAGATCGGGGTCCGGCAGGTTCGGCAGAGACAGCATCAGCGTGCGGTACTCCGCCTCGACGTCCGTCAGCTTCTGGTCGTTCTGGGCGATCTGGGCCTTCAGCTCGGCCATGCGCTCGAAGATCGGCGCAACATCCTCGCCCGCCTTCTTGCGCTTCGGAATTTCCTTCGAGACGCGGTTCTGCTCGGCCTTATCCGTCTCCGTTGAGAGGATGAGGGCGCGGCGCTGGGCGTCCAGCTCCAGAATGCGGTCGACGGCAGCGTCGCAGTCGACCTCCTTGGCCCGCAGACCGGCCTTGACCGCCTCGGGATCGTCCTTGATTCGTTTGATATCCAGCATTATTCAGTCACCTCAATAAATCAGCGTTCAAAAAATCAGTCAATGTAGGAACGCAGGATCTCATAGAGCGCGGCGCCGTCGTCCTTCAGGGCGTCGGCATAGGCCCCGAGCGCCTCGAGATGGCTGCGGAGGGCGGCATAATCGCCCTGCTCCAGCGCGGCCTGCGCCGAGACGAGCAGCTCATTGGCCTGCGCGCGGCGGAGAGCGTGTCGTTTTCCTTCTGCGCACTCTCAAGCGCTTCTCGAGCGTCTCGCGGGCCTTTTCGGCCTCGCTTAAGCGGGTCTCGGCCTCTCGAGAGCTTGTCTGCTGCCTCGGAGGACGCGGCGTTGGCCTCGTCGAGCTTGGTCTGCAGCTCTGCGGACTCGGCGCGGGCGGCGTCCAGATCCTTCTGCAGCAGCGCGATGTTCTCTCGCGCGCCCGTGTTGGCCGCCTCCATCTCGCCCTTCATGTCAATGACCTTGATGAGCAGGGAGATCGCCACGAGCAGGAAGGCCGCCGCAAACATGATGGCCATGTATTCGAGCATGGCGCGCTTTTTCTTTGTGGTCAGCGGCTGCTCCGTTGTTGTTTCTGCCGCTTCCTGCGGCTGCTTCAGTTCAGGCATTCAGGCTTTTCCTCCGTTTTCCGAGAGCGAGGAGGGCGTCATACAGGCGCTGCAGGTCCTCCTGCCCATAAAATTCCAGTTCAAAGCGTCCCTTGCGCTTTCCGTTGACGATGCGGACCTTGCGGTCGAGGCGGCGCGTGAGGGATTTTTCGCACTCGGCGACATAGTCGACCGTCAGGGGAGCGGGCTTCGGCTCCGGCTTTTCCTCCTCCTGCAGCATCCGCTTGCACATGGCCTCGGCCTGCCGCACGGACAGGCGCAGGGCGACGATCTTCTGCGCGGCCGCCTTCTGCAGGCGGGCCGCCGGGAGCGACAGAATAGCGCGGGCGTGCCCGGCCGAAATCGTGCCGTCCTCCACGAGAGCGGACCTCCTCCGGCAGGAGCAGCAGGCGCAAGGCGTTGGCCACGGCCGGGCGGGACTTGCCGACGCGCGCGGCAGCCTCCTCCTGCGTCAGGCCGTATTCCTTCATCAGGCGCTGATAGCCCTCGGCCTCCTCCATGGGGTTGAGGTCCTGCCGCTGCAGGTTCTCCACAAAGGGCCAGCTCCATGACGGTGCGGTCGTCGGCCTCGAGCACGACGACGGGCACCTCGCTCAGGCCCGCCATCCGGGCCGCGCGCCAACGCCGCTCGCCCGCAATGATCTGATAGAATCCGCCGCCGCTTGCGCGGACGGCCAGCGGCTGCAGGATGCCGTGGGCGGCAATGGAATCCGCCAGAGCCTGCAGCTCCTCCTCGTCAAACGTGCGGCGGGGCTGATCCGGATTCGGCTCCACCTTCTGCAGAGGCAGCTTCGTCACCGCGCCGCTCTCGGGTTCTTCCTGAAAATCGCCGATCAGCGCGCCAAGCCCTCGGCCCAGCCCACGCTGCTTTTGCACTCATAAGCTTCCGTCCTTTTCTGCGAATCTCCTCGGCAACGGCGAGATAGGCCGCCGCACCGCGGGAGCTTCGGTCATAGGCAATGACCGGCAGGCCGTGGCTCGGGGCCTCGGCGAGACGGACATTGCGGGAATGGCGTTGGCATAGACCTTGCCGGGGAAGTGCCGCCGCACCTCCTGCGCCACCTGGTTGGAGAAGTTTGTTCTCCCGTCGTACATGGTCAGCAGCACGCCGAACACGGAAATTTTCGGGTTCAGCCGCCGCTTGATGGCCCGGAGCGTGCCCATCAGATCGGACAGGCCCTCGAGGGCGTAATACTCGCACTGCACCGGAATGAGCACGCTGTCCGCCGCGCAGAGGGCGTTGAGCGTCAGCAGCTCCAGCGAGGGCGGGCAGTCGATGAAGATGTAGTCATAGGCCGCGCGCAGCGGCTCGAGCGCGTTTTTCAGCTGGTATTCTCGCTTGTCCACGCCGATGAGCTCGACGGTCGCACCGGCCAGCTCCGCGCCGGACGGGATGACGTCGCCATAATCCGTGTGGATGACGGCCTTCTCGGCGCTGACGCCGTCGAGAATGAGATCGTAGGATGCGTAGGGGGCCTTGCGCTTGTCCACGCCGAGGCCGGAGGTCGCGTTGGCCTGCGGATCGAAGTCACACAGCAGCACCCTGCGCGCCGGTCGCGGCCAGCGCCGCCGTCAGGTTTACGGCAGTCGTCGTTTTTCCCACGCCGCCCTTCTGATTGACGATCGCGATGATCTGCGCCAAGCTGCCACCTCCTTTGGTTGTCGATACGGTGCTATTCTAGCACATGCAGGGGAGGATTGCAACCGTGCAGGAGCGTTCTGTAAAAATTCCTGTTTCACGTGAAACATTTGGAAAACGGTCCGCCGTTTTGCGCCATACCGCGTCCAGGACACCGGTTCAGTTGGGTGCGCTTTACGGCATTGTGAAGTTTCTGCTCCCCGCTTTCCATGTTTCATTCGTGTCTGCTCTCATCCTGATCGATGCATCTATTATAATAGTATATAGCCATGCGTTGGGCAGAAAAGCCTGTGTTTCACGTGAAACACAGAGGCTGTGAAGCGGTCTTTGCCGCTGCTCATCAAAAAATCCGGCAGCGCTTGCAATTCCGGCCTCAGCGTGCTATGATACGCAGGTGTTAACAAGCTAAAGCAAAAAAGTTAGGAGCCTTGAACCATGCGAATCGTACTCAAGCTGGGGACGTCCACGCTCACGCACCCGACGGGGAATCTGAACATTCGCCGCGTGGAAGAGCTGTGCAAGGTCTGCAGCGATCTCAAAAATGCAGGGCATGAGCTGGTGCTGGTATCGTCCGGCGCCGTCGCCATGGGTGTCGGCAGTTGTCGCTGGCCGAGCGGCCGAAGGATATTCCCGGCAAGCAGGCGGCTGCGGCCGTCGGCCAGTGCGAGCTGATGTACATTTATGATAAGCTTCTTCGCAGTACCACCACGTTGTGGCGCAGCTGCTCATCACAGCGGACGACATCGAGACGCCGGAGCGCGCGAAAAACTTCCACAACACGCTTGCGCGGCTGCTGCAGCTGCGCACGCTGCCCATCATCAACGAAAACGACACCGTCGCCACGCAGGAAGCTTGGCATCGGTGACAATGACACGCTGGCCGCCATCGTCGCCCGGACGATCCGGGCAGACCTCCTCATCCTGTTTTCGGACATCGTCGGTCTGTTCACAGCCGATCCGCACAGCGATCCCACAGCGAAGCTCATCCCCGTCGTCGAGAGGCTCACGCCGGAGATCGAGCGGCTGGCCTGCGGCGCGGGCAGCAAATTCGGCACGGGCGGCATGCAGACGAAGCTCCATGCCGCGCACATTGCTACGGAGGCCGGTGTGCCCATGGTCATTGCCAACGGCGCGCAGCCCGCTGCGCTCTACGATCTGATGGGCGGCAAGCCCGTCGGCACAAAATTTCTGGCACAGGAGGAGAAGGCATAATGGAATTCACCCCGACAGAGGTCATTCTGAAGCGCGCGAAGGCTGCGGCGGCCTGCCAGGCCCTGCGCGACACCGAGGCGAAAAACCGCGCCCTTGCCGCCATGGCGCAGGAGCTGCGCGCAGAGGCCCCGGCCATTCTGGCGGAGAACGCCGCCGATCTCGAGGCCTCGCGCGGCAAAGTCTCGGACGTCATGCTCGACCGCCTCGCGCTGAACGAGGCACGGCTCGAGGGCATGGCAGCTTACGATCGAGGCCGTTGCTGCCCTGCCGGACCCGGTCGGCCGGACGCTGGACGAATTCGTCCGCCCGGACGGCCTTCGCATCTGCAAGCGCAGCGTGCCGATGGGCGTTATCGCCATCATCTATGAGAGCCGCCCGAACGTCACGTCGGACGCCGCCGCGCTCGCGCTGAAGTCCGGCAACGTCCTGCGTGCTGCGCTCCGGGCGCGAGGCCTCACCGCTCCGCCGCCGTCATCACGGCAGCGCAGCGCCGCGGGCTGGAGCAGACCGGTCTGACGCCGGATCTCGTGAACCTTGTGGAGGACACGTCACACGCAGGGGCCGCCGCTCTCATGACAGCCACGGGCTATGTTGACCTGCTCATCCCGCGCGGCGGGGCAGGCCTTATCCGCGCGTGCGTCGAGCACGCGACCGTGCCGTGCATCCAGACCGGCACAGGCATCTGCCATGTCTATGTCGACGAGAGCGCCGATCTTGATATGGCGCTCGATATCATCGAAAACGCAAAAACGAGCCGCCCGTCCGTCTGCAATGCGGCCGAGGTCCTGCTCGTCCACCGCGCCATCGCGCCGAAGCTCCTGCCCATGCTGCAAAAGCGCCTGTGCGGCCCCGGGGCCAAGCACCCGTCCGCCTGCGCTGCGACGAAGAAGCCGCAGCCATCCTGGGCATCGCGCCGGACCCGGAGTTCGACACGGAATTTTTGGACTATGTGCTGGCTGTCGGCGTAGTAGACGACATGGAGGGCGCCATCCGCCACATCGCGCAGCATTCCACGCACCACAGCGAGGCCATCGTCACGCAAAGTGAGGAAAGCGCCGCCCGCTTCACGGCGGGAGTGGACAGCGCGGCCGTCTATGTCAACGCCTCGACGCGCTTCACGGACGGCGGCGAATTCGGCCTCGGCTGCGAAATGGGCATCTCGACGCAGAAGCTCCACGCGCGCGGGCCGATCGGCCTGAACGAGCTGACGACCTATCAGTATGTTATCACCGGAAACTGTCAGATCAGGAGGTAAGCGCATGAAGATCGGATTCATCGGGACCGGAAATATGGGCGGCGCGCTGGCGCGGGCCGCAGCGAACCGGGCGGCCACACGCTGCTGCTTGCCAACCGAACCCGGCCAAGGCCGAGGCGCTGGCAAAGGAGCTGGGCGGGACAGTCTGCCCGAACGCGGTGGCCGCAGAAGCGGCCGAGCTGCTGTTTCTCGGCGTGAAGCCGCAGGGCCTGCCGGGTCTGGCAGGAGAGCTGGCTCCCGTGCTGCAGGCACGGAAGGGGAATGCACCCGTCGTCGTCAGCATGGCGACGGCCGTGACGCTCCGGGAGCTGGACGCCATGCTCGGCGGGGACTGCCGCTCATCCGCATCATGCCGAACACGCCCGCAGCCGTCGGCGCGGGCACGATCCTCTATGCCGCGCAGAACGTGACGGACGCACAGCTGAGCGCCTTCCGCGCCGTTCTGGCACAGGCCGGGCTGCTGCTGCCCCTGCCGGAGGCGCAGATCGACGCCGCAAGCGCCATCTCGGGCTGCGGGCCGGCCTCCTGCTTCCAGTTTGCCGATGCGCTGGCCTCGGCGGCGTGCGCGCGGGCCTGTCGTACCCGGACGCCTGCCGTCTGGCGGCGCAGACCATGCTCGGCGCGGCGGAGATGCTCCTGCAGGGTGGGGAAGCGCCGGACGTACTGAAAATGCGCGTGTGCAGCCCGGCCGGAACGACCATCGAGGGCGTTCTGGCGCTCGAGCAGGGCGGATTTTCCTACACCGTGCAGAATGCCGTCACGGCCGCCTACCGCAGAACGGTCGACATGACAAAGAAGGGGTGATCCGATGCAACTCCTCCTGACCATCGTCGTCTGCCTGTTCGCAGGTGCGGGGGCCGGCCTCGGCACGGGCTTTGCCGGAATGAGTGCCGCTGCCGTCATCACCCCCATGCTCGTCACATTTCTGCATATCGAGCCGTACACGGCCGTCGGCATCGCACTGGCATCCGATGTGCTGGCAAGCGCCGTCTCGGCCTATACCTACGGCCGCAACAGGAATCTGGACATCCGCAACGGCCTCATCATGATGATCACGGTGCTGGCATTCACCGTTGTTGGAAGCCTTGTCTCGAGTCTTGTGCCATCCGTTGCAATGGGCAATTTCTCCGTGATCATGACACTGCTGCTCGGCATCAAGTTCATCGTCCGCCCCGTGATGACCACAAAGGAGGACATGCAGCAGATCCCAAAGCGCACGCGTATCATCAAGTCCATTGTCTGCGGCGCAATCGTCGGCTTCATCTGCGGATTCATCGGTGCGGGCGGCGGTATGATGATGCTCCTCCTGCTCACGGGCGTCATGGGCTATGAGCTCAAGACCGCCGTGGGCACCAGCGTCTTCATCATGACGTTCACGGCCCTGACCGGCTCCGTTTCGCACTTCGCCATCGGCGGCGCGCCGCAGTGGCTGCCGTTTTTCCTGTGCATCATCTTTACGTTCGGCTTTGCCCAGCTGGCTGCACGCATCGCCAACCGTGCCAGCGCCAAAACACTCAACCGTGCCACGGGCGTCATTCTCGTCATTCTCGGCGTCGTGATTCTGGGCTTTTCGCTGCTGGAATAGTGGTTTATAAAAATAACACCGCGATCGGATCGCGGTGTTATTTCCTATTACGAGGAGCAATATCGCGATCTCAGAACGGTTTTCCTCGGTGCAGAGGGTGGGCAGGTGACCGGAGAGGCTGCAAATGTCGGCATTGACAACACCGCCTCTTTCATTGACCGCAGCAGTAACAGCCAGGCGAGCACGGCTCGCATGGCCTGCCGCATGAGGCGGGCGGCGCATTCTTCGGCCGACGAACCATGAGCAGTGTGCTGTACAGCTCAAAATTCGGCACCATATCCGTCAGGCCGTCGCTGCAGATCAGGTACCGGTCGCCCGAGGCGGGCGGCAAGCGCGTCCACTGTGCCCGCACAGCGGCCTGTCGCCCTGACCGTAGTGTGCGCCAAGCGCACGGCAAGGGCCATCCGCTCGTGGCGCAGCTCGACGCGGCCTTTTCGCTGCTGCAGCAGCTCATCCCGCATCTTTGTCTACGCCAGGATGGAACTTTTGTCCCTGCTGCTGGTGCTGTTCTGCGCGGCGACGACCATCGGTGCGATCTTTGGCTGGCAAGCCGGAGAAAATGGTCATCGGCGCGGCCATGTGCACACTGTATGACGTCTTCTTTGCGCTGGGAATCAGCGTCCTCGGAGGCGACACCAGAACGCCAACCGATGTTGTCTACGCTGTCGGCCTGCTGGCGCTGGGCGCATCCATCTTCCTGCGCGCACTCTGCCCGGACGGTAGCGGCAAAAAGTGCTCGTATACCATGCTGTTCCTCGTGCCCGCCGTAGTGCTGAAGCTGTTTACGCTGCTGTTCTTTTCCGTAAAACTGTGAGGAAATTTTGTGGAGCCGCCAGCTCCGCGTTGTTGAGTGCGGCACGAACGGCCGGTACAGGTTAACGATATAACGATAATAGCCCCGATTTGTCATTTACATAAGCCGGGGGATCTCTGAACAAATCGTCTGCGGCTGAGCAGCGAATCTTTGTCCTAACCGTGCAGCCTGGAAAACAGGAAATACATCCAGGATTCTTCCATTTTCCGAACTTTCGCCTGAGATAAAAACTCCTGCTGTCAGTCTTGCCGATTCATTCAGAGCTTTCCTAAAAACCAGAGGGATCATTATGTATTGTGAACATTGCGGGCAGCAGCTGGCAGACGGCACCAGATTCTGCACCAAATGCGGCGCCGCAGGCCGCCGCGCTTGACCGGACCGTCGGCATGTTTGACCAGACGCCCCTGTCCGACCGCACCGTAAATGTCTTTGCGCCACCCTCTCCAAAGCCGGAACCCGCACAGGAGCGCGAGCCGAAGCTCCGTCCGCAGCCCGTGGCGCAGGACAGCCTGCCGCCCGTGCGCCATGTGACGTTTGACGAGCCGCCCGCCCCCCGCCGTGCGCACCGTTGGGCCGATGGAAGCTATCCGCCGCTTTTTCTCGAACTACGCGAACTTTAACGGCCGCGCGACGCGCGCGGAATTCTGGTGGCCGCGGCTGCTGCTCGCGGTCCTGTCGTCCTTGAGGGGCTGCTCGGCTCACTCGTTCCGTCGGTCTCCGCCGTGCTGAGCCTGCTAATTGCGGGGGGCGCTGCTGCTGCCGAGCCTTGCGCTGTGCTTCCGCCGCCTGCACGACACCGGCCGCTCGTGGACGTCCGCACTGCTGCTCATCCCGGTCGCGGGCATTGTGCTTATGATCATGTTCTGCAGCAAGCCGAGCGACAGCGATAACGCACGGGGCCCCGCCAGCTGGCATAAACGCGCCCGAGAGGGCAGCCGCAAATTCTATAAACCAAGCCTCCCGGAACGGTTGTCCCGGGAGGCTTGGTTTCTGTATCGGTTTTCCGGCAAGGGTCGGCACACTCAGCTGGAATGGCGGAGCAGGCGGATCACATCCTCAGGAAGCGTTGCGATCAGGTGGCAGATCAGCTCGGAAAGCGCAGCGGGTGTCAAATTGCAAAGGCCGCATTCGCAAGGCCGCGGCTCTCCGGCCTCTGCATGGCGGCACACCGGCCGCCCGCCCGACTGGATGCCGAGCCGTGTGCGCGTATCGACAAGGCGGTCCACCTGTTCACACGTCAGTTCATTTGCCTGGCCGATGATATGGCCGGTATACATGGAAACCGTTGCGTAATATTCCAGTGACTCCATGCGCATATAAGCCTGCTCAGGATCTTTTCCCCACGTCAGCGCGCCATGGTTGGCAAGCAGGACGCCGTTGTGACTCCTGCAATAGGGCGCGATGGAATCGGGGACCCTCCTGTGCGGGGGTTGCATAGTTGGCGACAGGAACGACGCCGAGCTGCACCACCGCCTCCGGCAGGATGGCGCGGGAAAGTGAGATGCTTTCGGCAATGGCGAAGGAGGTCGCAACAGGCGGATGCGCATGGACAACGCTCTTCACCTGCGGATTTTCCCGGTAGACGCGCAGGTGCATACGAATCTCGCTGGAGGGCTTCCGCTCACCGCTAAGCAGGTTGCCGTTCAGATCGACCTTCACGAGCATTTCCTCGGTCATAAATCCCTTGGAAACGCCGGTCGGGGTCGTCCACAGCTCCGTTTTCGCTTACGCGGCAGCTGATGTTGCCGTCATTGGAAGCGACAAAGCCCTTTTCGTACATCCGCCGTCCAACTTCGAGAATTTGATGTTTTGCTTCATAATCGTTCAGATATTCCGCATGGCTCATGAGACTGGTCCTTTCCATGAATAGTATAATGATGCTGTGGCTGATTGAATCAGGACTCTTTCAATAAAATACCACACAAACCAACACAAGTCAATAAAATATCAAATTTTTTCACAGAAATCCGAGCAAAACGGCAGCGAGACTGATTGTTCTTTCCTCGGAAATATTATCCTGTTAAAAATGATTCATTTGGAATATCGTCTTTTCACGCAATTTATAGGCAGATAAAGTCGAAGTGCTCGTCATACACATATTTCCACCATTCAGTGGCCGCTCATGGTCATGGGACGTTTATAGG